>JAANMU010000229.1_pt1 | contig 71704 bp, 63 predicted proteins | sample 7279701 | NCBI WGS metagenome assembly JAANMU01 (sample SAMN14094539, study PRJNA606508) | bioreactor metagenome | isolation source: A lab-scale SPAN reactor treating ammonium-rich wastewater day 57 | place: Ireland: Galway | collected 2017-03-13 | reverse complement strand
GGTCTCGCTGGAGATGCTCTGTCGCCTGGTCTACCGGTTGCACAGCCGACTCGGAGAGCGAGTCGTGCTCCGAGTCGGCCGCAGCACCACACGCCACGGGCCCGCCCACGGGCACATAGAGTCAATGTCTACACTTGAGCTGACGCTCAGAAAACAAGGTTCGGGCTCATGAGGAGAAGTTTCAAGGCACATTGAATCTCCCTCACGGGGACAGGTGGGCAAGGAACACTGAGCCCGTACAGAGTGGACCCCTTCCAAAACGAAGAGCCTGCGCAGCAACGCAGGCTCGGAAAGGAGGGGCTACGATGAGAGTTTGGACCTTGTTCATCCTACTCGTCCTGCTCCTGGTGTTGCTGCTTACGCAGCCCGCCTGGTAGCCGGTTGAGCCCCAGCTCGGTCCCGTCCTACCGGGGCCGAGCACTTCTTTAGGATAGCAGATCACCCCACCCCTGGCAAACCCGCCCATACTCGAGTGAGCGAACGCAAGGGAAGACGCCAACTTCTTCGCGAAAATGCAAAAGTGCTGTACTGCCGATCCGCTATGCTCAATAGTGCGCGGAATAATCAGCGACGACAGGAGCGGTTCAAAGTACTGGTAATGACGGTCCTGGCTTTGCTGTTGCTGGCCCCTCAGGCCCTGGGGAGGAAGCCCTCCAGCTATCTCGAGGTCGATCGCCATGCGGTCAATGCTCCTGCTTCCGCCGAGCGCAGCCTGGACGCGTTGGGAGCCTACCTCAAGAAAGCCGGTCAGAGCTCGGAGGACCGCTCGCGAGCGGTCTACCGCTGGATCACCGAGCGGATCGCTTACGACACGGAGAGTTACTTCTCTGGACAGTATACCGATCAGAGCGCCGAAGCCGTCCTCAACCGCCGCACCGGCGTGTGCGCCGGCTACGCGAATCTGTATCAGGCTCTGGCCTCTCGATGCGGGGTTGAGACGGCGGTCGTCAGCGGGGAGGTGCGCCGCGACCCGGAAGATACCACCAACCTCTCGCTGCGGCACGCCTGGAATGCAGTCAAGCTGCAAGGGCGCTGGTACCTGCTCGATTCCACCTGGGGGAGCGGTTACGTGGACTACCAGTCTCGACGCTTCACCCGCAAGTTCAACCCCTACTACTTCCTGGTTCCCCCCGAGCAGCTCATCTACAGTCACTTTCCCAAGGACAGAGAGTGGCAGCTGCTCGCTCGCCCCAAAACGCGGGCCCAGGTGGATTCCATGCCTCGCGTGGGCTCGGCCTGCTTTCGTTTTGACGTGCGCCCCAAAGAATCGCGCGGCACCCTCGAGACCGACCAGGGACTCAAGCTCAAATTCCGAGCTGCCAGCGGCGTCAGCTTGATGGCGGGGGTCTACCAGAACGGCAAGGAGCTTCCCGACACTCTCTGTCTGGCCCAGGCCGACGAGAACGGCTGGGCGGTGGACGTGCTCTTTCCTTCCCCCGGGCGCTACAAGGTATCCATCTTCGGCAAGGATGATCCTTTCGCGGAACGCTTCAACTACGTCATGGAATACTGGGTGGAGGCTCGACGTGGTACCGGCCAGCAGTTCCCCGAGACCTCCTCGACCTTCCTCGAGCGCCGGGCCAGGTTGGAGTATCCTCGTACCCGGGCCTTGCCTCCGGGTAAGAAGGCGACCTTTTCGGTCTATGTGCCGGCCGCCAGCGACGTGCAGATCATCAATGGCGGCAAATGGCACCCGCTCGAACGCAAGGGCCCGTGGTTTCGGGGGCAGGCGGCCCTCGAAAAGGGTGAAGCCAAGGTCAGTGCCCGTTTTCCCGGCAACGACCAGTACTGGACTTTGCTACGCTATCGGGTCGATTGACAACTCAGCGACGACAGGAGCGGTCGACAATCATGCGTGGGAGGTCAGGCAGGCGCGGACCGCCTTCCAGGCTCGCTCCACGGCATTCTCGAGCCGGTGCTCCTCGGCGATTCGCCGCACCAGGCCAGCGTCGCAGAAGCGCTCGGGCAGCTTGAGGTCGACCGCAGGCAGGGGAATATCCCTGACCGGCAAGACCACCTTGCGAGCTGTTTCCAGGTAGGCGCGACCCGCGTCGAGCTTCTTGCGCTCGCTCTCCTTCAGGCAGTCGCTGGCCAGCAAAGCCTGCAGCGAGCCGTGCTCGGCGATCAGTCGGGAGGCCGTTTTCTCGCCGATTCCCACCACGCCTGGCAGACCATCGGAGGGGTCGCCGCGCAGCAGAGCAAAATCTCCATAGGCCCGACCAGGAATTCCATAGCGGCGGGTGATCTCAGCCTCGTCCACCTCCAGCAGTTGGCTCGTGCCCCGGGTGGGATAGAGAACCTTGACCTGAGGATCTTCCACCAACGCGAAGAGATCCCGGTCTCCCGAGAGGATCTCCACCGGTTGGCGGGCTCGCGACAAAAGCGAAGCGATGACATCCTCGGCCTCATAGCCCGGGTAGCCGACCACGGCCAGTCCCATGGCGCTTAAAAGCTCGCGGGCCACCGCCTCTTGAGGGGTGACCGGGTCGGGCAGATCTCCCACGCGATGAGCTTTATAGCTCGGCAGCGCGCTGGTACGAAACGCGGGTCGCCAGTCGTCGTCCGTGCACAGGCCCAGCTCTTCAGGACGGCGATCCTCGAGAATCCGGGCCAGCATGTTCAAGAATCCATAGACCCCGTTCATCGGGATGGAGTCCGGTGCCGAGTGGTAGGCTCGGTAGAGGAGGCTGGAGAAATCGACCAGCAGTTGCACGATCAGCCCAGCTTTCCGAGCAGGTAGAGAGTGCCCACCGAAAGCAGGGTGAGGCTGGCCAGGGCCGAGCAGGTCAGTAGTTTCGTTCCGGTCCGGTTGTTCTGGAGCGCCCACAACAAGAATCCAGCGAATCCCGAGACGGCCGCCGTGATCAGCGCCAGGCCCAGAGTCTGCCCCTCCATCAGTACTCCTCCGCCATGCGGGCCTCTTGCATCGTCAACTGGCGTGAGGTCTCGTCGATCAGCTCGATTTTGTAGCCGTCAGGGTCCTGGGCGAAGGCCAGCACGGTGGTTCCGTGGCTCATCGGACCGGGAGGACGCGTGATGATCCCACCGGCGCTTTCGATCTGCTTGCAGGCGGCCTGAATGTCCTCCACCCCGATGGCGATGTGACCGTAGGCCGTGCCCAGCTCGTACTGCTCGACCCCCCAGTTGTGCGTCAACTCGATCACCGTTTGCTCGCTTTCCGGGCCGTAGCCAAGGAAGGCCAGAGTGAACTTGCCGCCCGGGTAATCCTTGCGGCGCAAGAGCTTCATGCTCAAAGCCCTGGTGTAGAAATCGATGGAGCGATCCAGGTCGCCGACTCGCAGCATGGTATGCAGAATGCGCATGATTGCTGGTTCCTTTCTCTGGTGAGCAGGCCTCTTCGGCTTCCGGGCGCGAGCGCCTTTGCGAACGCATGTTCTCGTTGACACTGTTATATGACAGTGTTATGATGCCGGAGTGAGCCGAGGAACGGAAGGCCGCTGGCGCCTGGCCGAGCTGGTCGAGTTGAGCTCTCGCTGGGCCGAGCCCGCGGGGCACTCCAAGCGAGTTCGCTGGGAGCCGAACGAGAGGCTGATCCGTTACTACACCACGCTCGGACTGCTTGACCGCCCGGCCGAGTTGCGGGGTCGAACGGCTTACTACGGGGTGCGTCACCTGCTGCAGTTGCAGGCCATCAAGGCTTTGCAGGCGCAGGGGACCCCGCTCCAGGAGATCCAGGCCACGCTCGCCGGTCGCACGCAAAGCGAGTTGGAAGAGCTGGCCGGTCTTCCGGAGAACTGGCTGAACAGTGTTCTGCCGACTTCCGAGGCGGAAAGCCGGCAGACAAAACCACCTCCACGCTTCTGGGAACGTCGAGCCGCCCGGCTCGACGTTCCCGAGGCACCGACCGGCGCCGGATGCGAGCTTCCCCTGCAGGGGCTCGAGCTGGCGCCGGGAGTGACCTTGATGCTCGATCGCAGGCACTACCCCACGCTCGACCCCCGGCAGCTGAGCCGGTTGGCGGCCCCCCTTCTGCAGGCACTGCAGTCCTGGAATCCGGCCGTCTCATCGAAGGAGGAGAACGCATGAAAGCCACACTCGAAGTGCTCAACGAGGAGCGACCCCTGAGCGAGGCCAGAGCCGGGTTCGGGGCCGTGGAGACCGAGCGAGGTCGTTTGCCCCTGCGGGCCATGAGCCTGACCGGGCGCATTACCGGGCTGCACTTTCGCAACCGGCTCAGCCAGACGTTTGTCAACGCCTTCAAAGAGCCTCTCGAGGCCACTTACATCTTTCCCCTGCCTGACCGTGCGGCCGTCGTCAGCTTCAAGATGAAAGTCGCCGACCGGGTGATCGACGGAATTCTCAAGGAGCGAGAGCAGGCCCGGGCCGACTACGACCTGGCCATCTCCCGGGGGCAGCGGGCAGCCATTGCCGAGGAAGAGCGCCCGGACGTCTTCACCATGCGAGCCGGGAACATCATGCCCGGTGAGTCGATCACCGTCGAGCTCGAGCTCTCCGGCCCGCTGGCCCTATCCGACGGGGAGGCAACCTATCGCTTTCCGCTGGTGGTGGCTCCGCGCTACATCCCGGGGGTGGCTCTCGACGGCGAGAGCGTGGGCAGCGGAACGGTTCTGGATACCGACGCCGTGCCCGACGCCTCGCGCATCACTCCACCCATCCTGCTTCCGGGAATGCCCAACCCGGTTCACTTCACGCTCTCCCTCGAGCTCGATGCGGCCGGGTTGCCGATGCGCAATCTCAGGGCCAGTCTCCACCAACTCGAGATCGAAGACCTGTCCGAAGGAATGCGCAGGGTGGGGCTGATTCCCGGGGCGACTCGCCTGGACCGCGACTTCATCCTTCGCTTCGAGATGGGGGAGGAACAGGTCGCCACCAGCTTTCGCAGCCTGAGTGACCCTGATGGTCAGGGTTGCACCGTGGCCCTGACCGTCGTTCCTCCCAACTTGAAACGATGCGGGGTGAAGCCGCGCGACGTGGTGGTGGTGCTCGACCGCTCCGGATCCATGGAGGGCTGGAAGATGGTGGCGGCCCGGCGAGCCGCGGCCCGCATTCTCGACAGCCTGACCGACAAGGACCGATTGGCTCTGATCTTGTTCGACTCGGTTCTGGAGGAGCCCCTGGAGACCAGTGGCAAGCTGGTCGAGGCCTCCGACCGCAATCGCTTCCAGGCCGTGGAGTTCCTGGCCCGGGTCGAGGCCCGCGGAGGAACCGAGATCGGGCCTGCCCTGGCCCGCAGCCTGGAATATTTCGCTGGGCCGAAGCAAGACCGCGAGCAGGTCGTCGTCTTCGTGACCGACGGCCAGGTGGGCAATGAAGCCCAGGTCTACTCGCATGTGGCCAGCCACGCCGGACCGACGCGCATCTTCACGGTCGGGGTGGACCGCGCCGTCAACGAGAGCTTTCTCAAGCGACTGGCCGAGAGCACCGGCGGGGTCTTCGAGCTGGTCGAATCTCAGGATCGTCTGGACGAAGTGATGCGCAGCATTCACCGCCGCATCGGCTCGCCGGTCCTGCGCGACCTGCAGTTACGGGTGGAGGGGTTGAGCGAGGTCACGCCGGAAACGGTCGATGTCTTCCCGGGCATGCCGGCCGTGATCAGCGGTCGCCTGGCCGGGCCCCCACCGGACAAGATCCGGGTGACCGCTGTCCGGCCCGATGGCAAGCCGTTTCAAACCGAGCTGAGCCACCAGGCCACGGCTGACCCGGTCCTTCGCCACGTCTGGGCCCGCGCCCGGGTGCTGGACATGGAGCATCGCCTCGACACGGGCGCGGGGCCGGCTGACCTGGGTCAGACGATTACCGACTTCTCGCTGCGGTGGGGCGTGCTGTGCCGGTTCACCGCCTATGTGGCCGTGGATGCGAGCGGGGTCGTGAATCCGACCGGGCAGGTGCACCGGGTGACCCAGGCGGTGGAGTCTCCCTCGCAGTGGGGCACCGCCGTGGTTAGGGGAATGAATATGTCGGAAGGATTCCTGGGTGCGCTTTACTGCGCCGAGGTTTGCGAGTCTGATGCGGAGATGGAGATGCCTTCCCGTCGACGCTCGGCTCCCAGGCCCAGCCCTTCGGTCGTCCCGGGACCTGGTGGACCGCCTCCTCTGCGGGATAAGAAAGAGAACCAGGCACGCGGATCTGGGCCTCCGGTTTCGCCGAAGGAGGCGTTCAAGGCTGGTTACCCGTACCTGGAGAAGCTCATCGAGGCCCTGAAGAAGCAAGAGCCGACCTCGCTCGAACTGATTGAGCAAGCCCTGGAGCTTCTGGACGAGTGGGCGAGCGAGCCGGCACTTAAGCTCGAGGCTCTGGGCCGAGAAGCCCTGGAGAGCTACCGGCGCGACCCTGCCGAGGGCTTGCCGAAGCTTCAAGCCTGGTTGGAAGAGCTGCGCAAGCTGCTCGGCTTGAAACCGCCTCGCAAGAAGAGCTGGTGGAAGCGCTGAGCTGAAAGACCGCCTCGGCACCGCGGATGACGCTGGTGTCCGGGGCGGTTTTATTCGAGCTTCGAATACGCCACCGTATCGACACCGGGTCGCTGCCGGGGCCGTACCGCAAATCTGGGGCGTCTTGCGTGAGTCGCGCGGGTGGCTTGATTTGCCGCCTCCCGGTCAGGAACTGGAGAGCGCTCAGCGCATGTCGACCTGCAGGCCTTCCATGGAATTGTAGCTGGGATTGTCCGGCGCGACTCGGGCGGCAGGGTGGTTGTCGCCTTTGCAGCAGAAGGAGTAGGTCCCGTAGCCCTTCTCGTCCTTGGGCGGCTCGTGCTCGTAGCTGGCCGAGTAGGTGTCGGTCTCGGCAGCCGGGCAGTTGGGAATCATCCGCAGGTAGTTGGGAGTCAGCGCACTGAGCGAGTCAGGGTAGTGGCCCGAGTTGTCGGTGGACCACATCTCCAGAGCGGTGCCGATGTTCTTCTCGTTGGACTTGCAGGAGGTCAACTGGCCCTGGGCTCGGGCTCGAATGAAGTTGGGGACGAGAATGGCGGCCAGTATGGGCACCACCATGAACATGCAAAGGCACCCCACGAGCGCGAAGATGATCACGGGCGAGCTGCTGCTCTTGGGCACGAAGCCGCAGTGAGGACAGCGTACCGCCCCCTGGGGGAAGGGATGATTGCACTGCTTGCAGGGACGATGTACCCCCATTGGGGCGGGCCCGGGAGCCATGACCGGGGCGTTGACCCCGGTCGGGGCGGCGGGCATCGTGGGGGCGCCTGGAGCAGGTGGCATGAACGTGAAGCCACAGGCGGCGCAGGCGTGACGCTGCTCGAGGCAGGTGCGATGCTGGGCCTTACCGCAACTGGGGCAGAACAGACGATTGTCAGGCTGGAGACCCTGTCCGCAGGCCGGACAGCTGGTAGTGGCATCCATTGGCTCGACACCCCCTTCAAGAAGTGCTGGAAATCGAATCGACCGTCGCGATAGGTCGATCGGTCGTTACCGGTAGATTCTCGATATCCTGGTCTGAGGCCTTCGAAGGCGGAGGCGATGGACCGGTCGAGGTGGAAAGCGGCGGGATGAAAACCTGCCCACGTTGCCAGATCGAGCTGAAAGAGCAAACCTTTGGGGAGCTGCTGGTGGACATGTGCCCCACCTGCGAAGGCTCCTGGTGGGAGGACGAGGATGATGAGCTCGGCCAGGTCATGCGCATGGAAGACCCGCTCAAGGCCGTCGAGGCTTCCGAGCTGGCCCCCATCCTGGTACAGGACAAGACGCCCGGCTCCTCCCTGGAAGCTCCCGCCGCCTGTCCGATCTGCTCTCAGGTGATGGACCGCTATCGCTACATGATGATCAGCGAGATCTGGCTGGACCGTTGCCCCGAGCACGGCATCTGGCTCGATGACGGCGAGCTGTCGGCCATCGTCGACTACTTCGCCAGGAGCCAGGAGATGGAGCTCGACCCGGTGGCCAGTGCTCAACTTCGGGAGAAGCTGCGTGAGATCGCGGCCAAACACAAACCCGACCGAGGTTTCAAGGCCTGGATGGGCTCCTTCGTGGCCCGGATTCTCGGAGTCGAGTAGGCTTCAGGCCACTTCGGCTAAGGCGCCGCGCGTTGACATCTTCAGGAACTAGCGCGGCGCTCAACCGATAGCGTTCTCATTCTGCACAGGTCAACGCGCGGGACTGTAGCTCGGGAAATTCTTCTGTCTTTTGCACCGCAGCCGAGCGGGCAGTAGCCACCAGGGCAACGGCCAGCAGGATAATGACCAGGGCGAGCAATCCGTACCGGCCGATGCTCTCGCCCCCCAGCCAGACGCCCAGCAAGACGGCCACCACCGGATTGACATAAGCATAACTGGTGGCCAGACTGGTGCTGACCCGCTGGAGCAGGTAGTTGTAGGCGGTGAAACCGACCAGTGAGCCAAAGATCAGCATGTAGGCGAAAGCCGCCAGCGAGCGCCCCGTGGGGTGAGCTGGCCAGACCTCCCCGAGCAGGCTGCCCACCAGGGTCAACAGCGCTCCGCCACACAGCATCTGGGCGGCCGCCGCCATCAGGCCCCCGGGCATGGGAAGACGGGTGCTGAGCACTGAGCCCAGCGCCCAGGAAAGAGCTGAGCCGAGCACCATCAAAGCTCCGACCGGGTGAGCCTGGAGATTTCCCTCCAGGTTCAACAAGACCACTCCGGTGAGACCGACGGCGATGGCGATGGACTCGCGCTTGGAGGGCCACAGGCCGAACAGTCCCGAGAAAAGGGCCGTCCACAGCACTACCGATGCGAGCAGCACGGCCACCAGGCCCGAGTGAACGTGGCGCTCGGCCAGCATCACCAGGCCGTTGCCTCCGAACAGCAGCAGACTGCCGACCACCGCGGCTCCCAGCCAGCGCCGCCAGGCCGGGTGTGGATGACCGGCGACGCGCAGGGCGATGTAGAGCGTCATTCCCGCGCCCAGAAATCGGTAGCCGGCCGTTAGCAGTGGAGGCAAGCTCTCCAGCGTGTAACGGATGGCCATGTAGGTCGAGCCCCAGATAAAGTAGAGGCTCAGCAGGGCCAGCACGATTCCCCCGGTCAAAGGTCCACGTCGCATGGTGATAGTTTAGAGGGAATTCAAGGATCAGAACAGTCTCACTTGTCGTGAGCTCAATGGAGTACAGTTCCGGGAATCCGAACTGGTTGGCCTGGTCTGGCAACCGTCAAGGCCCTGGGCACCGAAATATTGTGGATTGCTCCTGTCGTCGCTCATTTTTTCGAGTGTAGGTTCGACGAACTCTAGTTCTGATTTGAGAAAATTCTTCACAAAGCCTCCGATCGTTGACAGGAGGCCGCTCCGAGTCATCGAACCTGCTCTCGTGGCAGACGCCGGCACGATCCTCGACATCCCCCTCCACGAAGCGGCCCGGACGCGGTTTCTCAACTATGCGATTTCGGTCATCACTTCCCGGGCTCTGCCCGACGTGCGCGATGGCTTGAAGCCCGTTCAACGACGCATTCTCTACACCATGGCCCACGACCTCAAGCTGTGGCCTGACCGCCCGCCCATCAAATGCGCCAAGGTCGTTGGGGGGGTGTTGGGAAGCTATCACCCCCACGGCGACACGGCCGTTTACGAAGCGCTCGTGCGGTTGGCCCAAGACTGGGTTTTACGCTGCCCGCTCGTGGATGGGCAGGGCAACTTCGGGTCGCTCGATGGCGACGCTCCGGCCGCCTACCGCTACACCGAGGCCCGTCTGCGGCCGCTGGCTCTCGAGTTCATCGCCGAGCTCGAGCAAGACACGGTTGACTTTCGCCCCAATTTCGACGACAGCACCACCGAGCCGGTCGTGCTGCCCGCCCGCTTCCCCCAGCTCCTGGTCAACGGTTGCTCCGGCATCGCCGTGGGTGTGGCCACCAACTTGCCCCCGCACAACCTTCGCGAGGTCGTGGATGCCTGCCTGGCCCTGATCAAGGATCCCGGCCGCAGCACCCGTGACCTGCTGGCCTGTGTCAAAGGGCCCGATTTTCCGACCGGGGGCGAGTTGCACATCACTCCGGCTGCCCTCGAGCAACTCTATGAGGAAGGGCAGGGGAGCTTGGTGTTGCGGGGCGAGGTGGTGGCCGAGGAAGCTACCGGGCGCTGGCAGCGGCTGATTATTACCAGCATTCCCTACATGCTGCCTCGCTCCAGGCTGGTCGAGGAGATCGCCACCCGCATTCAGGAAGGAGCCGTCCCCGGGCTGGTCAACGTGCGCGACGAATCGGCCGAGGACGTGCGCATCGTGCTTGAGCTGCAAAGCGAGGCTCCCGCCCGGCGAGTGCTCCAGCAGCTCTACGACAAGACTTCGCTGCAGGCGACATTTCACGCCAATTTTACCTGCCTCACTCCCGAGGGTCTACCCGCCCGTCTGGGCCTGAAAGCCCTGCTAGAAGCCTTTCTCGACTTTCGCCGACAGGTGGTGCGCCGCCGGCTCGAGCATGAAGACCGTCAGCTGGGCGAGCGGCTGCACCTGCTGGAAGGCTTCATGCGGGTCTTCCGGGCTCTGGACCAGGCGGTTACCATCATTCGCCGGGCCGAGGCGCGCGAAGAGGCGGCCCGCCAACTGCGCGAGCGCTTCGAGCTGGACGAGGTTCAGGTCCAGGCCGTGCTCGAGCTGCGCCTTTACCGGCTAGGTAAAAAGGATGTGGAGTTGACCCGCCGCGATTATGACGAAAGAACCCGACGGCGACGCGAGGTGCGCTCGCTGCTGGCGAGCCCCACCGCCATGCAGGGGCTGATCGCCCAGGAGTTGACCGATCTCAAGCGTCGCTTCTCCGATGCCCGTCGCACCCGCATCCGCCTGCCAGAGAAGCGTTCCAACGAGACCCAGCGCTACCGTGTAGGCGTAAGTGCCGCCGGCTGGGTATGCCGCCGTGGTCGCGAGGACAACCTGCCCGACCGCCCTCAAGATAGCTGGACACACCAGCTCGAGCTGACTTCGGGCCAGGCCCTGATGCTGTTTACCTCCCTCGGGAGCGCCTTCACCCTCAAGGTGGATGACCTGCCCGGCGACCCGCGCCCCATCCAGAAGCTGGCTGTGCTTTCCGACGATGAGCGGCTGGTGGCCGCCTTCAGCTCCGCCGAGAAGCGCTCGGAAGCTGTCTACGTGGCCTCGGACGGCTCCGGGGCGGCCTTCTCGCTCGATCTCTTTCGCTCTCCTGGTGCCGCCCGCTCGGGGCGCCGCTTTGCTCGCGCTCAGGCACCCATTCTGGGAGTGCAGGTTTTGCAGGGAAAGGACCGGCTGATACTGGCTTCCCACCTCGGGCGGGCCTGGAGCGCTCCGGTCAATCTGCTGCCCCGCAAGACCGGACGAGGGGTGCCACTGATGGCTTTGGGCCCGGGCGATTTTCTGATCGGCTTTGCACTGGGAAGCCTGAACGTTCGCCGGGTGGGGGCCACCCGCACCCTGCGGCTGTCGGCCCGCAAGCTGCCCGAGCTCTCGCTGGGCCAGGAAGGTGTTCCGATGCTGGCCCGGGGACGATTGGAGCTGAGCCCTGATGAGTAAGACCTATACGGCTCGCGACATCACCGTGTTGACCGGCCTCGAGCCGGTGCGCCAGCGTCCCGCGTTGTACATTGGAGGTTTGGACACACAGGGTCTGCATCACCTGGTCTGGGAGTTGGTGGACAACGCCGTGGACGAAGCGATGAATGGCTATGCCACCCGCATCGACGTGGTACTCGACGAGGACTGCCAGGGAGTGCGCGTTTCGGACGACGGTCGGGGCATTCCGATCGATACCCACCCCGAGCACGCTCGTCCGGCCCTGGAGCTCATCCTCACCACCCTTCATGCCGGGGCCAAGTTCGGAGGCTCACCCTATGGTTACTCGGGCGGCCTGCACGGGGTGGGATCGAGCGTGGTCAACGCCCTGGCCGAGGTAATGGAAGCGACGGTTTGCCGCGACGGCCAGAAGGTGCGCCAGATCTTTCGGCGGGGCGAGCCGCTGGGTCCCATGCAAAGGATCAGCGGTGCCCGCCAGAGTGGCACCAGCCTGTATTTTAAGCCCGATCCGGCCATCTTTCCCGAGACCACCTTTGACCCCGGGCGTATCCGCAGCCGCCTGCGGGCTACCGCCTTCCTGCACCGTCTGACCACCACCCTGACCTTTCGGGGCGAGACCGAAACCTTTCGTCCCGGGCACGGGTTGGGGGAGTACCTGACCGACCTCCTGGGCCAGGAGACCCCGCTTGGACCGGTGTTCGAATGGCGCCACGAGGGCGAGCCTCGAGCCGAGCTGGCTCTGGCCTGGACTGCCGGGGCGGGTGAGAAGCTCTTCAGCCACGCCAACGGTATCGCCACCCCTGAAGGCGGGACTCACGAGAACGCTTTGCGCAACGCCGTTTCCAGAGCCGTGAAAAGCTACCTGGAAACCCACAAGCTGTGGCCGCGCGATCTCAAGCTGAGCGCCGACGACCTGCGTGACGGCCTGCGGGCGGTCTTGTCGGTGTTCTTATCCAATCCGCAGTTCAAGGGCCAGACCAAGGAACGGTTGAATAATCCAGAGATCACCGCACCGTTAACCCAGGCGCTGGCCATCGCCCTGGAGCAACAGCTCAACGACCGCTCCAGCACCTCGGCCCTGCTGGCCGAGCGCTTGATTCAGGCCGCGCGAGCCCGCTCTGAAGCACGGGCCGCGGCCGATCTGGCCGACCGTCGGGCCATCGCGGCCCCGCGCCTGCAATTACCGGGCAAACTGGCCGATTGTTCCTCCACCCGCCCTGGCGAGCGTGAGCTGTTCGTCGTCGAAGGGGACTCTGCCGGAGGATCGGCCAAGCAGGCTCGCGACCGCAAGTTCCAGGCCGTGCTGCCTCTGCGCGGGAAGATTCTAAATACCGAGCAGGCTGCCCTGACCCGGCTGGGAGCCAACCGCGAGATCGCCGATCTGGTCAGCGCTCTGGGCTGTGGAATCGGCCAGCGATTCGACGCGAACCGGCTGCGCTACCATCGGGTGGTCATCCTGACCGACGCCGACTCGGACGGGCACCACATCGCCGGGCTCCTGCTGACGTTCTTTTATCGCCACCTGCCCGAGTTGATCCGGCTGGGGCACGTCTACCTGGGTCGGCCACCCCTCTACCGGGTGGCTTACGGCTCGCAGATTCACTGGGCCTGGGACGATCCTCAGCGAGAGGCCATCCTGGCCGCCCATCGCAAGAAGCCGAGCCAGGTGACCCGCTTCAAGGGTCTGGGCGAAATGAGTCCCGGGCAACTGCGCGAGACGACCCTCGCGCCGGCCACCCGTACGCTGTTTCGGGTGGTGGTGCCGGACGAGGTCGAGGCCGACCGCACGCTGCGCGACTGCTTCGGCAAAGACCCCGCTCCCCGTTACCGGCTGGTGATGGAAAGCTCGGGCGAGGCCGTTGAACTGGACGTTTAAGGGTTTTGGATCAGCTCTTCTTGCGTGAGGAGGAGCGCTTGCTGGGTGGGCTGGTCTTGGGAGCGGCTTTGCTCTTGGGAGCGGCCTTGGCCTTGGGGGCCGCCTTCTCCTTCTTGGCGGCCGGGGCCTTGATGGGCTTGACTGGGGCCGCCTTGGTCTTGGCGGCCGCCTTGCGGCTGGCCTTGCCCGAGAGGGCTTCTTCCAGGTCCACCGAGAGCTGCTTAAGGTAAGCTTCCTGCCCCTGGCCGGCGGCCGCCTCGGAAGTGACCCGAAACTGCACCCGCGCCATCTTCTCGTCGCCCAGGCGGGCGTAGGCCAGGGCCAGGTTTCCGCGGGCTGGCACCAGGCCGGGATCCATGCCCAGCGCCTCCTCGAACTCGATGACTGCCTCGCGGAACTGCTCGCGCTCGAAGTATGCCAGGCCCAGGTTGAAGTGGGCTTCGGCGTAGCGAGGGTTCAGGCGGACCGCCTCGCGCCATTTGCTGATGGCCTCCTCCAGCTTGCCCTGGCGGGCGTAGACGATTCCCAGGTTGTTGTGGGCGTAAATATCGCTGGGATCAAGCTGGAGAGCCTTAACGAAGTCGGCGGCCGCCTCATCGAGCCGGTTCATGGAAGTGAAGGCCAGGCCCCGGTTGTTGAAGGTGTAAGGGTCACCCGGATCGATGGCCAGCGCGTCCGAGAAGGCCTTGAGAGCATCGTCCCAGCTCTCCTTGGACAGGAAGGCCAGGCCCAGATTGTTGTAGGCGTAGATATCGCGCGGGTCGACATCGAGGGCCCGGCGATAGCTCTTGATGGCATCGTCGAGCTTACCCAGACGCGCGTAGGCCAGGCCCAGGTTGGTGAGAGCGTAGGTATCGCGGCCGTCGATTTTGAGCGCGCGCTGGAACTCGATGATCGCCTCCTCGTAGCGGCCCTGCGAGGAAAGGCTGAAGCCCAGGTTGTTGTGAGCCAGAAGGTCGTCCGGGTCGCACTCCAGGGCCCGGGTGAGCACCTCCACCGCTTCCTCTGTGCGGCCCTGGCGCAGCAGGCACAGGCCCAGATTGTTGAGGGCGTAGGTGTCGCGATCATTGAGCGAGAGCGAGAAAAGAAACTCCTTCTCGGCCTCCTCGACATGGTTGAGCGAGAGCAGGGCCCGGCCCAGATTGTTGCGGGCGTAAGTGTCATCGGGATTGAGCTCGAGGGCGCGGCGATAGTTCTCCACCGCCTTCTGCCAATCGCCCATCTGGGCGTGGATGCGACCGAGGTTGTGGTAGGCCACGGCGTCCTCGGGGCTGGTATCGAGCACCCGGTAGAACTGCTGTATAGCCTCCGAGAAACGATCCTGCTTGGCCAGGATGCGGCCCAAATTGTTGCGCGCGTATGCGTCGTCAGGCTCGATCTGAAGAGCGATCTCGAACTCGCGCTGGGCGTCGGCGATGCGCCCGGTGCGGTCGAAAAGCTTGCCAAGATTGTTATGGGCGTAGAGATCGTCAGCGTCGATCTCGATAGCGTTCTTGAACTCGCGCTCAGCGGCATCGAGCTCGTTGCGACGGGCGTAAAGCTGGCCGAGGTTATTGTGGGCGTAAACGTCCTGGGGATTGATGGTGAGGGCGCGACGATACTCGGTGATGGCCTCGTCCAGTCGATTGAGGCGAGAGTACACCAGACCCAGGTTATAGTGAGCCTGCCCATAGTCCGGCTTGATCTCGAGGGCCTTGCGCCAGCAACGAATAGCCTCGTCCCAATTTTCCTGGCGCGCCAGCACCAGCCCCAGGTTATTGTAAGCGTAATGATCTTTGGGATTGTGCTCGAGGGCCGTACGGTACTGCGCGATGGCCTGCTGCAGCTTGCCCTGAGACAGGTAGGCCATCCCCAGAAAGTAACGAGCGGCCGAGTGAGACGGTTGCAGCTCGAGCACCTTGCGCCACTGACGGCACGCCAGACCCATATCGCCCTGGCGCGCGTAGGCCACCCCCAGCTCGTAGTAGCCGTCAGCGTCCTTGGGATGCTTCTTCAGGTGGGCCTTCAACTCTTGAACGGGCTTGTCTGCTTCGGTTTTCATCCCCGACTCCCTCATTTACGGCGCGCACGCGCGCCCGTTTGCCTGACGGCTTTCCCCCGGTTCGTGGCGCTTTCTCTTGAGTCCTCCGCGCCCGCGATGACGATCAGCCCAGCGCTGAGGATTGCTCGGGGAAAAGCGAAGCAGCCAGCCAGTCCAGCGCGCCCGAAACAGCAGCCCAGGCGCCGTGGGCCCGGGCGGTGTAGTCGACAGCCTCGTCCTCTTCGCCGAAGGTGATGGCGTCGGGTAGCCGTCGCGGAATCGGATAAAAGCCCAGGAGATGACCTGCCAGGTAAGGATTGCGGCTCATTCCCCGACGCAGGTGACGCAGGGCTGCTGACGAGCGGCCGCGGCGCCAGAAGCTGAGCAAAGCCCGGTTGAAATCCCACTCGGGGCTGGGCTCCTCACCCCAGGCTCGGGCCAGAGCCTCGCTCTCGCAGCGGCGCCCAAGCTGGATGAGCAGCGGCAGCAACAGGTAACGCAGGCCCAGGTTGTCACCCGGATTGAGCTTGACCAGGTCGAGATACTCCTCGACGGCAACTGCCGACTGACCCTGGTCCCACAGGGCTCGGGCACAGGCAGCCCGCGCTCGCAAGTACGGCCGACTGCTCAGGCGACGCCACAGATCGTCGCCTTCCTCATAGGATTCGCGCATGGCCGCACGCGCGGCCACGATGGCCTGACGGCAGAGCTGCAGCCGCTCCTGGGCTGTTGGAGCGGAGTCGGCCAACAGCAGGTAAGCGTCCGCGCAACGGGGCGACAGAACAAGAGCCCGCAGCGCCTTTTCAGTACGCTCGGTGGGGGAGAGCTCCCAGGCTTCGTAGACCAGGCTCTGAGCTCGCTCGAGATCGGTCTCGGGAGCTTCCCCGGATTCCTGCGAGCGCAGGCGACGCTCCTCTCGAGCGAGCTCTCGCTCGCCAGGGGTGCGGGTGCGCCCCGGCCCTGCGATACAGAGACTTTTCCTGGAGTGTCGCGCGGCGCGTACAGCCTGCCACGACCCGGAGACGGCAGGATGAGGAGACGGTTTCTTGCTGGCCACGATCAGACCACCCCCCAGATTTGTAGTTGAATGTGATTCAACTCGGCCGGGAGAGTTCCTGCTACTTCGCGCTCACATTCGAAAGCAGGGTGGTGAGCCGCTCGATGTCGGCCGGAGAGCCTTCGGCGATGATGATGTTGAGGCGCTCGTCCACGGTGTAGCGGATGTTGGGCAGCACCGAGCGAGCCGACTGGAGCACCTCCGTGGCCGGCTTGTTGCGGATGGGATAGTAATCGCGCGCGATGGGCCCGGCTGGCAGGGCGGGTTGAGGAATGGCCGCCACCGGCCCCACTGTGGCGGCCGGGGGACCAGTCACCGAAGGAGGGTCGCCCGCGCCGACTGCGGGCCGGCCCACAACCGGCTTGACGATCAGGTAGCCGCCCTGAATGCTGAAATCGATGCTCTGACCCTGACGCACCGTCAGCAATGCCTGATCGAGCGGGACGTTGACCAGCGAGCCGGTAAACGAGCCGGTGAGGCTTGGATCGAGTTGCGGCATCAGCCCGGCCTGCATGGCGATGCGCGCGAAAACATCGTCGAGAGGAGCGTCCTGGAAAGTCAGGTTGATCATAGGGATGGAGGCCGTTGCGGGCGCCGAGACCGCCGGGGCGGGGGTGCTGGCGGTAAGGGGACGAACCGGCACGGTGCCCCTGTCTGCAGTGGTGGGCGCGCTGGGCCGAATGGCCGGCACGGTTGCACTGGAGGTTTGGGCCGGTCGGGCCGGCTTGCCCGGGGCCAGGTTCGAGAATCCGGATGGGCGACTGGTGGCGATGTCAGCCGTCGAATAGCTCAGGGTCAACTTGCGACCTCCCTGCTCGGGGCTGGCCTTCAGAAGTCGGGGTCGCGAGATGACGGCCATCTTGACCAGAATCAGGTCGCCACGCTGCTCCAGGGCGACGTTCTGTATCAAACCCTTGTCGATGGCGACCTTCTTGGGGGTTCCAGGCTTGAGTTGGGCGGGACTGACCTCGATGCCCAGCATCGAGCCTGAGATCATTTTCTCTTTGTATGTGATTGGGGCCGATGAGGTGAACACCAGATCGACCCGCTCACTTTTTGCGACAACATTGAGCTGGGTAGCGGCGCCCAACGCCGGCAGACTGATGAGAAGAAAGGCCACGAAGGCACGCAGCAGGTTCAGCAAAAGACCAACTCCAAACCGAGAATTCTGGACCGCTCCTGTCGTCTTGAATTATCGACGGGTGGGGGGCGGGAGGGGAACCGAGTCTTGCAGTTTCTCGATATCGGTGAGATAGAGGTTGCCGTAGTTGTCCGGCCGCATCGTCACTCCGACCTGGTTACCAACCTGGATATCGAACGGAACTCGGAGCCCGTTCGGGATCAGCACCCGGGTGAATTTGTTGCCGTCGTGCAGAATCGAGAACCAGCTGGGCTGAACGTAATTCACGATTCCTTCTGCGTAGACCTCATTGCCGAACAAGATATTGGTGATGTCCTTCAGCACGTCTGCCCGCGCTTGCAGGCTGCCGGCCGCCAGGACGGCCAGCGTGAGCACCAGGACAGCGATTCGGCGCATAGTTCCACCCTCCGAGTGAAGAAAAAAATTCCAGATAAACCCGAACTGGGGTTCCGCGAAGCCGGGGTGGATTCCTGCTTCAGCTCATCGAGACCACGCTCTGGTCGCTGCTGCGACGACGGGGCGCGGCTTTGCGAGGGAGAAAGGTGCAGCGAGCGGCGCTGACCAGCGAGCGCTCCAACTGATCCAGAGTGGCCGCTCCGCGCGAGAGCAAAAGCTCCAACTCACTGGCCAGAGTGCTCTTCTGCAGGGCTGGAGCGTCGGTACTGAAACAGTACTCGATGCCATAGTCGTCCAGAGTCTTAAGTAATCGACCATACTGTTCCACGTTCTCGACAGCCCGGGTAAGCAGGTTGGAGACCACGCAGAGCTCGGCCACGATTCCCCGCTCGGCCAGCATGCGAAGGCCCCGGTCGTCCCCATCCTCCCACAGAGCCCGGGCCGCAGCCAGAGGATGACCGATGCGATGGGGTTTGAGCTCGCGGACGGTGGCCATGAAGGTATCCAAATTGATGCTGCGGGTTTCTCCACAGTGCACGGTGCGACCCACGGCCGCAGTCTCAAAGAACTCAGCCATTCTTCGCAGACTGACCGGATCGCTGAGAGGGTTGGCCGACTCGGGACCGGCGAGATCCACCCCTACCACGGGCAGTCCCTTGGAAGCCCACAGGGCGGTCTTTCTCGCCAAGATCTCGTTCTGCTCGTCGGGCAGGTCGCGTCCAAGGCAGACAATCAACCCTGCCTGAACGCGGCCTTTGTAGGCGGTTTGGAGCTCCTCGACTCCCGAACAGGCTGCCAGCATTACCCGGTCGAGGTCCCAGATACCGCCCCCGTTTCGCTTGAGTGGATTGAGGCGCAGCTCGATGCCGGTCAGGGGTAGCCGCTGGGGCAGCGGTACCAGAGCTTCCCCTTCGGCCGCCACTCGGGTGGAGCCCCCCGTGCGGGCCGCTCCGTTCAAAGCGATCAGCACGCTCTCCCGGAGAGCCTGCGGTCCGCTCTGGATGCGCTCGGCCACCTCGTAAATCTCAAGATACTTCTCCAGCGAGCCGGAATTGTCGCTGCGCCGATGCAGAAGGTCGGCGAACTCGTCGTAAGTCTGCACCGGCAGACGAATCCCGCGGTCAACGGCTGACTCATACAGGCGATGAATCGGTACCGCGCCCCCGAGGTGCACGTGCACTTCGAACACGCCTTCGGCTGGGAATGAGAGGTCGGAGATCGTGGGCATGCCCTCCGCTTCGCCCGGGCCCCAGAGGAACCTTTTCCAACGAACGGCAGGCCCGCGACGGCCGCCCGCGCTGGTCGTGAACGTTCGCTTGTGCCCCCCCGTGGGCTATGCTATAATGCGCCGCAATGTCTGCCGGAGTTCGCCCAGAGCTGGTCCTGGCCTCCGCCTCTCCCCGCCGCAGCGAGCTGCTGGCTCGGGTCGGGTTGCCCTTTGCCGTGCAGGCCTCCGGTTTTGAGGAGGAAGAGGTCGAGCGCCTGTCCGAGCTCGAGGCCGGCCCCTTCGTCGAGAAGTTGGCCCGTTGCAAAGCTCAGGAAGTGGCTCGAAGAAGCTCCGGGCAGGCCCTGGTTCTGGGGGCTGACACGCTGGTCTGGCTGGAGGGTGAGGTGCTTTCCAAGCCGCATGACGAAGAGGAAGCGGTCGCCATTCTCAGCCGCCTGGCCGGACGGGAGCATCGCGTCTACACTGGAGTAGCCCTGGTGAGGGCTGACGAGGTGTTGGCCACGCTGCATGAGATTACCCGGGTGACTTTCCACCCTCTTTCGGCCGGCCAGATTCGGGCCTACGTCGCCAGCGGCGAGCCCATGGATAAGGCCGGCGCTTATGGCGCCCAGGGACTTGGAAGTCTTTTGATCGAGAGAATCGAGGGCGATTACTTCAACGTGGTGGGCCTGCCCGTCAGCCGGGTTTACCGGCTGCTCAAAGAGCACGGTCTCGATTGCCTGGAGGGCCGCTGATGGGCCTTTTGAGCAAGCTGGTCCCGGACGTGGGCATCGACCTGGGCACCGCCAACACGCCGGTTTCGCAGCGCAATCGAGGCATCTGCTGGAACGAGCCCAGCTACCTGGCCGTCGACCGGCGCGAGCGCAAGGTGGTGGCCATCGGCCAGAAAGCTCGCCGCATGCAGGGCCGGGTGCCGGCCAACATCCAGATCGTCCGTCCCGTGCGCGACGGCGCGATCGCCGACTACGAGATGGCCCAGGTTCTGCTCAACCACGCCCTGCAGCAGGTTCGTTCCCACGGCGTCATTCGTCCTCGCGTTCTGGTCGGAGTTCCGGCCGACGCCACCGATGTCGAGTGCCAGGCCGTCTCTGACGCCGTGCGCGATGCTGGCGCCCGGGCCGTCGATCTCCTGCCCCAGCCCCTGCTGGCCGCTATCGGGGCCGGACTGGCGGTGCAGGAAGCGCGGGCCTGCATGGTCGTGGACGTGGGGGGCGGCTCGTCGCAGGCAGCGGTGATTTCGGCGGGCTCGCTGGTCGCCTCCAACTGCATCCGTGCCGCCGGCGACCGGATGGATCTCGCCCTGGTCAGCTACCTTCGCCATCGCCACAACTTGATTGTGGGGGAGCGCTCGGCTGAGAACCTGAAGATGGCCGCCGGAGCCGCTTTACCCCGACCCGAGCCGACCCGAAGCACGATCCGGGGTCGCGACATGCATAGTGGCCTGCCCCGCTCAATCACGCTCGACTGCAATGAGATCGCCGGCGTGCTGCAGCCCATCACGGGCGAGATCGCCCAACTGGTCAAGTCAGTGCTCGAATCGACCCCACCCGACCAGGTGGGGCAGGTGATGGAGGGCGGCCTGGCCCTGTGTGGCGGCGGCAGCCTTCTGGCCGGTCTGGACGAGCTGATCGCCCATGTGACCGGAGTGCGCTGCCAGCGAGTCTCGGAACCGATGAGCTGCGTCGCCCTCGGAGCAGCCCGGCTCTTCTCCGACCCGCGCCTCCTGCGCACGGTGCTGGGCGGCTACGAGCGCGGCTAGGCCGTGCGCCCCGCCCTCCTGACGGCTCTGGCGGTAGGCCTGGCGGCAGCCCTCCTGGCCTTCGTGCAACTTCGCCTGGGCTGGGCCGGCGGCGGCCTGGGGCTGCGCCTGGCTCCCTATCAGGCTCCTGTGTTGGAGGCCGGTCATCAGCTCGGCGTCGGACTGGGCGGTTTCTTTCGTTCCCAGAGCCGACTCTCACGTGAGAACGAGACCCTGCGCCAGCGCGTGCTCGAGCTGGAGGCCGAGCAGGCCCGCGCCCGCGCCGTCGAGGAGGAGAACGCTCGCCTGGCAAGCCTGCTCGAGCTTCGGCAGGACCGTCTCTCCGAAGGCGTGGCCGCTCGTGTGGCCGCCCGCGACCCCTCGAGCTGGTTCACAGAAGTGGTGGTGGATCGGGGCAGCCGCCAGGGGGTGACCCCGGACATGGTGGCCCTGGTGCCCCAGGGAGTGGTGGGCCGGGTGGTGGAGGTGGCCGACTCCTCGGCCCGAGTGCGCTTCCTGCTCGACCCCAACAGCGCGGTTCCGGTCATGCTCGAGCATTCCAAGGCGGTCGGCATTCTCTACGGAGAGTCGGGCTACAACTGCACGGTGCGTTTTCTGGACCACTCGGTAGCCGTCAAAGAGGGCGAGCTGGTGCTCACCTCGGGTCTGGGGGACGTCTTCCCGCGCGGGCTGGTGGTGGGCCGGGTAGTGCGCAACTACGGCCGCACGGAAGCCCTCTTCCAGTCGGTGCAGGTGCGTCCCGAGGCCGACTTCGGTCGACTTCACGAGGTCTTGCTGGTAGGGCGACGACCATGACGCGTTTCTGGCGCTATCTGCTGGGCGCTCTGGGGGGCTACTGGTTGCTCACCCTGTGGCCGGCCGGCTTCCCTCGCCCCGATCCGCTGCTTCTGGCCCTGGTCCAGGCCACCTGGCGCAAAGCCTCACCCACCATGTGCGCCGGCCTGGGGGTGGCCGGAGGGCTGGGAATGGCCCTTCTAGGACCCGGCCTGGCCGGGGTCTACGTGGCCGTCTACGGCTGGACCGGCCTCATGCTGGGACTGGCCGGACAGGGTCTGCCCCGAGCCGGCCCGGTGGTTCCCGCTCTGCTGGTCAGTGCCGGAACCCTGGCGGTGGCCCTTGGCGTGGCCGGTCTGGGCGTGTGGGCCGAGCCCAGTCCGCTGCGCGTCCAGCTCTGGTTTCCGGGCGCGCTCTTTATGAATTTGTTCTTCTGGTTCTTGCTGCTGCGCCCGAGTCCGGTGCGCGAGCGCCGCCTTTGGCGCCGGAGGACGGCGTGACGCTGGCTTACACGCGCCGCCTGGGTTGGCTGCACCGCGCTCTGCTGCTCGTTTTCGCTTTGCTGGCCCTGCGCCTGCTTTACCTGCAGGCCTGGCGCGGCCAGGTTCTGGGGGCCATGGCCCAGGAGAATATCGTGCGCTCGCTGCCCGTCCAGGCCCCTCGAGGCAACCTCTACGATTGCCGCGGGCGCGTTCTGGTGCGCAACAGAGCTCACCTGGTGTTCACCATCATGGCCGCCAGCCTCAACGACCCGACCGGCACCGTACGCGAGCTGGCACGCCTGGCCGAGCTCAAGCCGGCGCAGGTGCGCGAGCTGGTGCGCAAGGTGCAGGCCGCTCCCATCGAGCCGGTGGTCGTCTCCGATCGGCTCACCCCCCGCCAGTTGGCCCGCCTGGCCGAGGCCCAGGGTCGCATTCCCGGAAGCCGACTGGAGGTCTTTCCGGTCCGCGATTACCCGCTGGGGAGCCTGGCCTGTCACCTGTTGGGCCAGGTCGGGGAAGTAGACGAGCTGACTCTGAGCGAGGCGCAACGCAAGTACGAGCCCGGCGACTGGGTGGGTAAGGACGGCCTGGAAGCGAGCTGGGAGGATGACCTGCGCGGAGTGTCGGGCCGCCGGGTGGTGCTTGTGGACGTCTCGGGGCGCCCCGTGCAGGAGCTGGAGGAGATCGCACCCCGAGCTGGTCGCGACCTGGTGCTGACCCTGGATGCCGAGCTGCAAAAGGTGGCCGAAGACAGCCTGCAGCTCGCCCTCAACGAGCTGCGCTGGCGCAACGGCGAGCGCACCGGCGGCGTGGTGGTGGCCATGGAGGCGCGCACCGGCAAGATCCGGGCTATGGCCAGCCTCCCCGGATATGATCCCGGCTGGTTCGCGGGGGGGATCTCCAGCCGCCGCTTCACTTTACTTTTGCGCGATCCGGCCGCCCCACTCTTGAACCGAGCCGTGTCGGGCACCTATCCCCCCGCCTCCACCTTCAAGCTGATCACGTCGGCGGCAGCCTTCGCCGAAGGTCTCATCAAGCCAGACGCGCGCTTTTACTGCCAGGGCATGTTGCAGATCGGCGAGGTGCCCTTCAACTGCTTCGTGCGCTCGGGACACGGCTGGCTCAGCTTCGAGGATACCCTGGCCCACTCGTGCGATGTGGCCTACTACGGCCTTGGCCTCAAGCTGACCGGCAAGCGAATCGGTCTGGCCGCCAGCGAGTTCGGGCTGGGCGCTCCCACCGGGGTGGACCTGCCCGGCGAGGTGGGTGGCAACCTGCCCGACGAGGAGTGGAAGCTGAAAGAGCTCAATGAGAAGTGGTTTGCCGGCGATGACGCCAACATGTCCATCGGGCAGGGTTTTCTCACCGTGACACCCCTGCAGATGGCGGTGGCCACGGCGGCCGTCGCCACGGATGGGGGAGTGGTGCGCCCCTACCTGGTGCAACAGGTCAAGGACGGCGAGAAGACAGTGCGCAGCCTCGAGCCCCGGGTGCTGCGCTACGTGAATGCCCCACTGGTGGCCTGGAAGCGGATTCGCGCCGGCATGCGGGCGGCCGTGCAGTACGGCACGTCGGTGCGGGCCAACGTGTGGGAGTTGGAGATCGCCGGCAAGACCGGCACGGTGGAGAACCTGCCCAGCACCGATAATCCCGAGGGCCGCAATCACACCTGGTTCGTGAGCTTTGCACCCTACCAGCAACCCGACCTGGTAGTGGTGGTCTTTCTGGAGAAGTCGGGCGGCTACGGCGGGGAGGTAGCCGTGCCCGTGGCCCGCGACATCCAGCTGGCCTGGCATCGCATTCTCAAGCGCCCGCCGGGAGCCAGGGTGCCGGACGTGAAGGCTCCCCCTCGCATTCCCGAGCCCGGCCCGGTGGCACGCCCTCGCCTGGTGGCGCCGCCTACCTGGAGTCGTCCCGCCCCGGCCCGACCGGTTCCGCTGGCATCTCCGAGCTTGCTGCCCGAGCCTGAGCCCGAGCCAGTCGTCAGCGAGCCCGAGCCGTTGCTCGAGCCCACGCCTCTAGACGAGCCCCGGCTGAGCGAGCCAGCTGTGGAACCGGTCAGCGAGCCGGCGCCCGCTGAGCCCGAGCCCGAGCCGGTTCCGGTCGAGCCCGAGCTAGCTCCAGAGGAGCCATAAAGCCTTTCAAAATAGAACACGCGGGACTGTAGACAATCTGTTGAGCGGCGCCGTGTCGCCTTAGAGCCTCTCCAGGGCGTGAAACAGGGGCGTCAGATCCCACAGGTTGGTCTGCTCGCGCCCGTGTCCCTGGCGTCGGAGGATCCGTCGCAAGAGCCCCCGCCCCTCCAGCCGACTGGCCCAGCTGCGCACGGTTCGCGCGTCTACTCCCAGGCTGTGGCTCAGGGCGGCCAGACTGGTATCGGCGTGCTCGCGCGGGCCCTTGAAAGCCACCAGGAACAGCACCAGCAGGGCCTCGGAGGTGGTCAACTGGAGCCGGGGATAGGCCTCGAGAAAGGTCAGCGCCACCGGCACCGTGCCTCGCGAGGCCAGGCAAGGGGTCCAGAACTGGGCAGCCGGGTTGTCGCTCACGATCATGCACCTCCTCTTGCCCAGTGTAAGGAGGTCGAACGACAACTAGTGACGTGGTAGGGAATTCAATTGCGAGCTCATTCTTGCATGCGTCGGGCACCGGTGTACTTGCCGCTGTAGTAGCCCTGGCTCAGGCTATCGATGCGCACCGGGGCATTGGCCGTGGGTCGGTGTACGAACTGGCCATTGCCGACGTAAATGCCGGTGTGGGTGTACTGGCCACGCCGATAGGTGTTGCCGAACATCACCACGTCCCCCGGACGCAGGTCGCCCCGTTGGACGGCGCGGCCATAGTTGGCCAGCCCTGCCACCGAATTCTGGTGCTGGAAGCCGCGGGGAGCGGTGCCCGTCTGGCGCAGTACGGTGGAGACGAAGTCGGCGCAGCGTTTGGTCTGACCGGCTTTGAAGTTGCGCCGATTCCAGCCGATGGCGGCGTCGGCGGTGCGGTTGCCGGTCAACGGCGGGCTGGGCAGGCCCGGCCCACGGCTACTGCGGGTGCCCGACGCGCGCTGGGAGCGCTGGCCCCGACGGGCCTGGCTCGAGCGGCCCGATCCCCGTGCTCGGGTTGAGCTTCGCCGAGAGCGCCGGCTGCCGTTGGAGCGGCGACGACGGCGCGAGCGTCCGACTCCGGGAGCAGGCTCGCCCGGCTTGGAGGTGCGATCCTGCGTGGAAGGAGCATCCGCAGCCGGCTCGCCCGGATTGGAGGTAAGGTCCCGGGTGCTTCCCGCTCCGGGGGTATCAAACAGGTTGGCGAAGTTGGCCGCGAAGTTGCTGGCGAACTCGAAGTTCCCGTTGGCCTCACGAGCGCCAGCACCGGCGAATCCGTCCATCGGCTGCAGGGCTGCCAGAGCGATGTTATCAGGGTTTACGCCTCCCTGAATGCGATTGAGGGCCGCCTGGGGCACCGCGTAGCTCGCTGCAGCCGCACCTTCGCAACAGGTTGCTGTCAGCTCGGATATCTTCTGGGTCTGCTCGATGCTCAAGCCTTCCTCCGCTACAATGGTTCTTGCTTTCAGACTACCGGTAGCCCCACCGCCGTTTGTTTTGCTCAGGTTTCTGAAATGTAACCGCTGTTAAATCCATGTAAAGGGCTCTGAAGTGAAATGCTGAAGGCTTTGCAGTAACTGGCGCCGACAAACTACCTTAGTATGGAGGCTCCTGCCAAGGATAGGCAAAACCTTCAGCACGTACCGCTCAACACATTAGCTTGCTCCCTCGGCACTGTAACGGGCCAGCCGCCCGCTGCGCACCGCCGAGCGAAAGACGGTCATGAAGAACCAGCAACCTGCCAGCAAATAAAGCAGAACCAGTCCCCCGGCCATGGCCAGTCCGCTGCCGTCGATTCCCCGTCCGGCCACCACGGCTCGCATTCCCTCAAAGACATAAGAAGGGGGTAAGAGGCGCGCGATCCATTGCATCCACTCGGGCAGCGTGGCCAGGGGGTAGAAAACCCCGGCAAAAGGGGAGAGCATGCCGGGGATCGGCCAGATGAACCACTCCGCCGAAGGTCCTAGCTGCAGCACAATCCCGCAGGCGAAAATCCCGAGTGCGATGCCGAAGACGAACAGGACGAGCAGAAAGGGAATCAGTCCTAATCCATAGCTGAAAAAGGACAACCCGAACACGCTGCTGCTCAGGAGCAGCATCACCACCAGCCCGACCGCGCTGGTGAAAATGCTGGTGAGCACCAGCCCGGCCACGTACTCGCTTACTTTGAGGGGCGAGCAGAAGAGGTTGAGAAAGTTGCGCGACCAGACGTCCTCGAAGAAAGCGATGGTCACCCCCTGCATCACGCGGGCGAAGAAGTCCCACAGGAGCACGGCCCCGAGCAGGGTGGGAATGAAGTCCATCCCCGAATGGGAGACCGAGTTGAGAAAGCGAGAGATGAATCCCCACAGCACCATGTCGATGGCCACCCACAAGAAGAGCGGCATGAGCCGTGAGGGACTGCCCTTCATCAGGTAGAACTGCCGCAAGACGATGGCTCCGATCCGAGAGAAAGCCATCAGGTCCCCAGCGAGAGCGGCTCGCGGGCCACGGTGATGAACAGCTCTTCGAGGTTGGACTTGCCGTGCTCGGCCGGCAGCGTGCGCGGGTCGCCTTCGAGTAAGATCTTGCCTTTGGATAAGAACAGGACCCGCTGGCACACCTCCTCGACCTCGAACATGTTGTGCGAGGTCCACAGCACTCCACCCGTTCCCCGGGCCGCAAATTCTCGGATCTGCTGGCGAATTTCGCGGGCGGTGGAGGGGTCGAGCGAGGCCGTGGGCTCGTCGAGCAAGAGCAAATGAGGCTCGTTGAGCATGGCTTTGGCCAGGCAGACGCGGGTGTGCTCTCCCGAGGAGAGCAGTCCACAGCGAGTGCGGCGGAGCCTCTCCAGGTCGAAGCGCTCGAGCAGCGCCTCGATGCGCGATGGCAGGCTCTCAACCTGGTAGAGATGGCCGAAGACACGCAAGTTTTGCTCCACGGTCAGGTTGCCCGGCAGGGGGGCATAGACAGCCGCAAAGTTGGTGCGGCTCAGCGCTCTGGAACGTTGGCGCGCGATGTCCAGGCCCTCGATCTGGATGCTTCCCGAGCCGGGCTCGAGCACGCCCAGGACCATGCTGATGGTGGTTGTCTTGCCGGCGCCGTTGGGGCCGAGCAAGCCCACGATCTCGTTGGGCTCCACTCGAAAGGAGACCCCATCGACGGCAACAGTATGCCCGTAGGCTTTGCTGAGCTTGTCCACTACCAGCACCGACACGCTGGGGTGGTTCGCTCAGCCTGGCGAGCGGACCCCCATGGAAAAAACGGCCATGTGTTCGAAGGAAATTCAAATCCGTGGGCGAAATCACCCAGCACAGCGAAGTTTCTTGCCCTCCAATCGTACAGACTCTAGCCATGGTCTTGATGTCCATGATATAGTCGGGACCTTCCGGATGGAGGCGGTCCGCAGGGCCAATCCCCCGGTCGTGCTCGGGCGGGGGACGGTCAACCCGGGCAGCTTGAGAAACCACACTAAATTTTGAATGATGGGGGTAAACCATGGACCCCAAGGACAACACGAAATCAGAACCCAAGAGCTCTGAGCCGGCTGTGGAGCCGAGCCTGGAGCCCTTGCTCGCTCCGCCGCCGCCGATGGCCGGGCCTTCCGCCGCTCCCCGCGCCGGACAGCCCGCCAAGCCGAACGTCGGGCAGCCGGTGCTGCGTCAGCCGATTGCGGCTGCCAGCACTCCCAAGAAGGCCGCTTCGGGCGAGAGGAGTGGCCAGGTTGAGCACTTCGCCGGCATCAAGGTGATCGGCGTGGGTGGGGCCGGCTGCAATGCAGTCAGCCGGATGATCCAGGAAGGGCTCGGTGGTGTCGAGTTCATCGCCATCAACACCGATGCTCAGGCGCTGTTCCTCTGCGACGCTGACCAGCGCATCCACATCGGCTCGACCGTCACCAAGGGCCTGGGCGCCGGCTCCAACCCCGACTGCGGCAAGAAGGCCGTGGAAGAGAATGCTGAAGAGGTGCTCAAAGCCATTGAAGGGGCCGACATGGTGTTCATCACCGCCGGAATGGGCGGAGGCACGGGCACCGGGGCCAGTCCCGTCGTGGCCGAGCTGGCTCGCCAGGCGGGCGCGCTCACCGTGGCCGTCGTCACCAAGCCCTTCGTCTTCGAGGGGCGTCGCCGGATGGAGCTGGCCGAGGAAGGCATCAAGCAGCTCAAATCCAAGGTTGATACCATCATCACCATTCCTAACGACCGTCTGCTCAAGATCGTGAGCGACAAGGAGTCGATTGCTGACGCCTTCCGTCTCGCTGACGACGTGCTGCGCAACGGAGTGCAGGGAATCTCCGAGATCATCACGGTCCCGGGTCGCATCAACGTCGACTTTGCTGACGTGCAGGCCATCATGGCCGACGCCGGCTCGGCGCTGCTCGGAATCGGCGTTGCTTCCGGCGAGAATCGTGCTGTCGAGGCTGCTCGCGCGGCCATCTCCAGCCCGCTGCTCGAGGCCAGCATCGACGGAGCCACCGGTGTGCTGTTCAACGTTACCGGCGGTCCCGACCTCACCCTGCTCGAGCTCAACGAAGCTGCCCGGATTATCTACGAGGCTGTCGATCCCGACGCCCAGATCATCTTCGGGTCGGTGCAGGACGAGCGCATGGAGGGCGAGGTTCGCATCACCGTGGTGGCCACCGGCTTCCAGTCGCTGCCCGGCCAACCGGTCGACTCCGATGACGCTGCCTTCACACTCGGTGGCATCAAGGAAGAGATCTCCTTCGGCAGCTCGCTGCGCGATGTCGATCTCGAGCCGGCCATTTTCCGCCGCACCAAGGGCAACAACTAACCTCTCGCCTGCACGGCGAACGGTCGAGAAGGCTCCCGCTCGGGGGCCTTTCTTTGTTTCGTGGCACTTTGGCCACGAGCGCGCCAATCGCCGAACCTGCGCAGGTGAGTTGTGTGCGATTGCGCACTCATGTCAGGCGCGCTGGGGCCGATCCCGCCGTGCGCTTTCGGATGACCACGCCGCCCACGACGACCGAGTCGGCGCCATTTTGGAGCCCGCCCTGGCCGGGAGAGGTCAGCCTGACGACCTCGGTCAGGGCTTTCACCCCCCAAAGAAGACTGAACACACTGTTTCAGCAAGCTTTCAGGTCGGATTCCTAAACTCAGGTTATGACGGTCAATGTCTATACCTACTACGCCAACAAGCTGGCTTTCGAAGAGGCCCAGCGGCAGCGGCCTGACCTGGCCCGACCCGTGGTTCGCAAGCGAGCTCGGCGTATGACCGTCCCTGTGCTGGTGCAACTTGGCCTGGCTCTTGGATTTGCCTGCAGCGCCATCCTGACCATGCTCTACTGTCCGGGCGAGCCCCCATACCTCCTCATCATCGGCATCCTGTGGGGAGCCGCGCTGGGCTGGGTGGCCGAGCAGGTGCGCCGACGCATTCAGAAGTTCCTGGCCGTGCTCCAGGGAGCACCACTGGATCGCGACGATCTGCGGGCTCTGACCGGCCGTTCATAAGCCGGTAACAAAATCGATCGGCGTTACCATCTGTTAACAACCTGTTTACATCTGTAACCATCCGGCAAATTACGATGACCTCGGCCCGGTGAGACCGGACAACCGGATCGGAGGTTCGGATGGTCCTTACGCAGACCCTGAGCGAGTGCCCAACGAGGGAGCAGACCATTCCCGTCAAGATCGACCGCCGCACTCCGCGGGCTACCTTCGATACCTTCACCCGGGCCATACTCAAAGGCCAGTCCGACGCCCTCTGGGCCGTCCTGGACACCCCCCTGCGCAACCGTTTCAAGCACCAGGTCCGCCAGGACGGCGAAGAGCCCTTTCTGCGTAAGCTGGAGAACCTGATCACCAACCCCCACGGCCTGCTTCGCCTGGGCGAGGAGCAGTCGGCCGGCGATCAGGTTTTCTGTCCTCTCCTCCGGGCCGGACACCGCATCGGCACCGCCACCTTCCGCTTCGACAACCTGGGCTGGTCCCTGGCCGCCCTGGCCTGAGCTACTTCCCTTCTCTCCAACGACGCAGCCGGTCGAGCACCCCCCGCACCTTCTCGAGCAACTCGGCCGGCGGGGGATAGACGGGCGCCCCGGCCGCGATGCCGCACAGTCCGTAGCAAATCAGCGCCTTCTGCTCCACCTTGACCTTCCAACCGGTGGCCTGGCCCAGGCTCTTGAGCTGGCTGAAGCTCAGCTCGGGAGAGAAGGGCATTAAGAACGTCAAACGGCCCTCCTTGGCCCGGATCGAGGGGATCTCGAGCTCGCGGGCCCGCATGCGCAGGTCCACCACCTCGAGCAGGTGCTGCGCTTCCACCGGCAACGGCCCGAATCGGTCGCGCAGCTCGGCCTCCAGGTCCTGCCGATGCTCGTTGCTGCGAAGACCGGCGATGCGCTTATAGAGAGCCACCTTCTGGCGTGAGTCGCTGACGTAGTCCTCCGGCAGCGAAGCGGGGATGGGCAGCTCCACCACGGCCGAGAACTCCTCCTCGTCCACCTTCTCGCCCCGCAGAATCTTGACCGCGTCCCCGAGTAAGCGACAGTAAAGGTCAAAACCCACCGAGGCGATGTGGCCCGATTGCTCGGCTCCCAGAAGATCGCCCGCACCGCGAATCTCCAAATCACGCAGGGCGATCTGGTAGCCGGCGCCCAGGTGGGTGAAATCGCGGATCGTGCCCAGGCGTTTCTCGGCCTCAGGAGTCAGCTCGCGCGAAGGCGGGTTGAGCAGGTAGCAGTAAGCCTGGCGCGAGGAACGTCCAACCCGGCCGCGCAGTTGGTAAAGCTGGGACAGCCCGAAGGCGTGAGCATTGTGAATGATGATGGTGTTGACGTTGGGGATGTCGATGCCGCTCTCGATGATGGTTGTGCAGCAAAGGACGTCGTACTCGCCCTCCAGGAAGTCCATCATGACCTTCTCCAGGCGGCCTTCCTCCATCTGGCCGTGGCCTACGCCGATGCGAGCTTGGGGCAACAGGCGGCGGACGTCCTGGGCCAGGCGCTCGAGGCCCTGAACCCGATTGTGCACGAAGAAGACCTGCCCCCCTCGGGAGAGCTCGCGGGTGATGGCTCCCTTGACGATCTCGGGGTGAAACTCGAAGAGATAGGTCTTGATGGGCAGACGGTCCTCGGGAGGGGTCTCGATGATGGACATGTCCCGAACCCCGATGGTCGACATGTGCAGGGTGCGCGGGATGGGGGTGGCGGTGAGGGTAAGGATGTCCACCGCCGCCCGCAGCTCCTTGATGCGCTCCTTTTGCTGCACGCCGAAACGGTGCTCTTCGTCCACGATGAGCAGCCCCAGCTTCTGAAACTTGATGTCCTTGCTCAGCAGGCGGTGGGTGCCTATCACCACGTCCACCTCACCCTGCTCCATGGCTTTGAGCACGACCTTCGTCTCGGCCGGCGAGCGAAAGCGAGAGAGCATCTCCACCCGCACCGGAAAGGGAGCCAGGCGCTGGGAGAAGGTCTGGAAGTGCTGATGGGCCAGCACCGTGGTGGGCACCAGCACGGCTACCTGGCGACCGTCCATGACCGCTTTGAAGGCCGCCCTCAGAGCCACCTCGGTCTTGCCGTAGCCCACGTCGCCGCAGACCAGCCGGTCCATCGGCCGGGGGCCCTCCATGTCGGCCTTGACCTCCTCGATGACCCGCATCTGGTCCGGCGTCTCCTGGTAGGGGAACGCTTCCTCCATCTCCATCTGCCATGGGGTGTCGGAGGGATAGGAGTGCCCCTGGGACATCTCCCGGCGGGCGTACAGCTCGAGCAACTGGCGCGCGATCCGCTCGGCCTCCTCGCGCACCCTGGTGCGGGTGTTGCGCCAGTCCTGGCCGCCCATGCGCGAGAGGGAGGGGACTTTCTCCTCCAGGCCCTGGTAACGCTGCACCAGGTCGAGCTGCTCGACCGGTACGTAGAGCGTGTCGCCTTTGGCATACTCGATCTGGAGCATGTCGCGCCGAATTCCCACCAGCTCCAGCGTCTTGACGCCCTTGTAGCGGCCGATTCCGTGCTGCAGATGCACCACCAGTGAGTCTTCCTGCAACTCGTCCAGGCGCACGAGACTGCTGCGGTCGGCCTTGCGCGTGGCTCGGCGCACCCGCGGTGTGCCCATCATCTCGTGATCGCTGAACACCTCCACCGGGCCAACCGGCAGCTCCAGGCGGAAGCCTTCCGAGGGAGCGCCGCTCAAAAGAGCCACCTGCCCGGGCATGAACGACTCAGGTACCCGGGCCGAGGGCTTCTCCAGGCGCCGCTCGGCGAACAACTCCGCCAGACGCCTCTGCTGGCGGCTGATGAGCACCACCCGGTGGCCCGCCTCTTGCAGAGCCGGCAGCTTCTCAAACAGTCCGTCCACTCGACCCGGGACAACCGACTGGGGCTGGAAGGGGAACTCCACCCGGGGCCCCTGCGAGAGGTCCTCCCAGCCGGTCAGGGTAACCGTGCGAAAGGGGGTGAGCATGCCCAGAACGTCGCCCCACTCGCCCCGCCAGCCCTCCTCGCGGGGGCCTTCCCCTTCTTGCAGCCAGGCTGACTCGCTCTCCTGGGAGATCTCCAGAGAGTGCAGGCGCAGCTGGGCGATCTCCTCGAGGAGCACGACCGAGCCTCGAGGGAAGTGCTCCGTGAGGTAGGAGCCACCCTCCTCGCGGGCCGGCAGCAGCACGATGCGGTCGAGTTGCACCAGTGAGCGCTGGGTGTCCTTGTCGAAACGACGAATGGACTCGATATCGTCGCCAAACAGCTCGATGCGCACCGGCTCATCGGTTGCCGGATAGACGTCCAAAATCCCGCCTCGCAATGAGATCTCCCCCCGGCGCTCGACCATGGGCACGCGGGTGTAGCCCTCGGAGACCAGCACCTCCAACAGAACCGTCAGATCGGTGGTCTCCCCCTTTCGCAGGTCAAGTCGTCCCCGGTGCAGGTCCGAGGCGGCCAGGGTCTTCTGCAGCAAAGCGCGGATGGGGGCTACCACCACCCTTGCCTCCTGACGTTGGAGCCGCTCGAGCAGCTCCATGCGCAGAGGGTCCACACCGAGAGAGCGATCGCGCTCGGGAAAAAGGAACGACTCGGTGCCGTAGAGAGCCAGGTCCTCGTGGAGGCGCTCGGCAGCATCCTGGCCGGGCGTGACCCAGAGTAGAGGAAGCTTGAGCTGCTCGGCCAGCGCGGCCAGCACGGGAGGGCGCGCTGAACCCAGAACTCCTCGGCAGAGCGAGCTTTCGCCCCTGTCAAGGCATTGCAGGAGCTGATGGAAAGGCTCCAACTCCTGGACGAGGCCAAGAAGTGGCTTCAGGACGGGTTCTGTGGCCATGGGCGCGGCAGCTTCGACACCCTCCTCCGCTCGCCTCCTGGATCGCCGCTGGAGCAGGATCGGCATTGATCGGCATGGAATAAATCTCTACCGGTCAGGCCTGATAAAAAGACGATGCCAGCGCAACTCTCCCTGCCGAACGAGCCCTCCCTGGCGCTTCGCTGGTTCCTGGTGGGAGTCCGAGCGATGGGCCTGTTCATTGCAATTTCCCTTTCTCTCAATCACACGCAGCAGTTTGCCCATTTGCCCGAGGCCCTCGAGAAGCAGCCCTCCCTGGTCACTGTGGCCGTGGTCTTTTACCATCTGATCGCTGCTTTGCTTGTACTCAAGGTAGCCAACAATTCGGTCGGGGGCGCCATCATGGCCGTGGACGCCCTGATGGGAGCCGTTCTCACCTATGTCTTTGGACCGCCCTATCTGGTGCTCGGTTTCACTCTGCCGGTGTTGGAGGCGGGTACTTACCTGGGCAGCAGCCTGGGGTTGGCGGTCCTCCTGATCGGAGGGGCGTTCTATGGCTTGATCAGCGGTCTGCCCCTGCTCGAGATGCTCAAGACCACCCAGAACAAAGGGGCGGTTATCTTCCAGCTCAACCTGGCCGGCATCCAGTGTCTGCTCTCGGCGCTGCTGTTGTGGCTGCTCAGCCTGGTCGGACGTGAGCGCTATGAGCGCTTCAAGCTCGAGGTTGCGGCCGGGCATGAAAAGCAGATGCTGTTCGAGGAAATCCAGCTCAAGACCAAGGAGGTGGGCGAGGTTTTCGGGGAGGTGGGCGACCGGGAGGAGCGGCTCGCCGAGCTCGAGGTCACCAGCCAGCAGTTGCTGGGCAAGCTCGAGGAGCTGGCCGAGGAGCTGCACCAGACCCGAGCCCAGAAGGATTCCCTCGAGACGGTGATCACCGAGCTCGAGCATCGCCTGGCCAGCACTTCACGCAAGGAACGCCAATCGGCCGAGCGCGAGCTCACGGCCATGCGCGAGAGCGTCAAGCAGAATCAAGCCGCCATCGAGCAGCTCAACCAAAACCTCGAGTTCATGCGCGAGCTGGACAACTATTACCGGGTTCTGCACCAGAGCCTGCATCTGTCCGATACCCTGCTGGCCATGACCCAGCACCTGCAAGAGCTCCTGCCCAGCCAGACCTGCGTGATCTTCCTGCTTGACGAGGTTGAGGGGACTCGCGAGCTTTTTGCCGAGGTGGCTGCCAGTCCTTACACCGACATGTTCCGCAATCTCACCTTGCAGCTCAATGAGGGAGCCCCCGGCTATTGCGCCAGCCAGCGCCGAGCCCTCAAGATCGACAACGGGGCGGTGGCGGTGGAAGGGGGAGTGGAGCTGCCCACCCTCCTCGTCTACGAGAAAAGTGCCCTGGTGGCGCCGCTGGTCACCCGCGGCGATGTGCTGGGGGCGATCTACCTGGGACGCCCCAACCCCGGTCAGTACCGGCCCGAAGAGCTGGAGCTGCTGCAGGAGTACTGTCAGGTAGCCAGCGCCGCGCTGGCCAACTCTCTTCTTTATCAGCGCACGGTCACGGGTGGCTTGAACGATCCGGTCACCCGACTCTATAATGGCCTCTACCTCAACGAACGCACCCGCGAGGAAGTCATGCGGGGTCGGCGCTACACCTACCCGGTATCTCAGATCCTGCTTTCGCTGGACCGCTTTGAAGAGATTCAAGCAGCTCTGGGCCAGGAAATTTGCGAGCAAATCTTGAAGGACGTGGCCGAGATTATTCGTCAGGCGACCCGCGAGACCGATATCCCGGCGCGCCTGGAAGGGGCCGACTTCGCTGTCCTGCTTGTGCACTCAGATCGCAACAACGCCTACGACATCGGCGAGCGGATTCGGGCCGCGATTCACGCGCGGCCTTTCGGCAATGGTCCGGCCAAGGTCTCCCTCACTGCTTCCGTGGGCGTCGCCGGGGTGCCCCATGACGCGACCAACGAAGAGCAACTGCAGCAGCGCGTCGAGGCCGCTATTGGCATGTCGCGCTCCTCGGGGGGCAACGCCGTTTCGTTCTGGAACGGACAGCGCACCCATGTCTGAGCTTCAGCATTTTTTCCGGTAATGGTGGGATAACCCTGAGGGACACATAATCGAGGAGGGTCTGGTCAATGAACGGAAGTAACCCTGTCAATCAGCCCGGAGCAAATGGTGCCTCCTACATCGCGGGCTGGGCCAATCGCGGCCAGGTTCAGGGCCAGCCTCCGGCAGGCCACGACTATGGCACCGATGGACTGGCTGGCTCGGTTCCCCAGCCACCCACCCAGATGGGCGGAGCTCAGCAAGCCCAGCAGGCGCAGCAGGCAGTCAAAGCCTTTCCCAGCGGGCTGCAGCTTCTGCGCGATCAGGGCGGAGTGGCCTTCCAGGCCGTGTTACCGGCCGGTCCTTTCCTGCCCGTCCAGGTTGCCGTGCAGCGCAGTCTCGATGGCAGCGTCCAGGCCAAGATGTTCAACCCCTCCAACCCCGACCAGCCCATCGGCCTGAACGCCCAGATGGGGAGCGACGGCAAGCTCTACGTCCAGATGGAGGCCAACAACCCCACCCTGCTCATCCTCGATCCCGAGAAGGCTGAGTACGGTGTCAGCTCCCCCTTCCAGCAGCGCCCCGAAGGCCTGGTGCGCGAGCATGCGCAGATGATCGCAGCCGACGGCACCAAGATCAGCGTGTTCAACGAAGTCACCACCGCCCAGGGCAAGCAGTACACCCAGATTTTCGAGAACCCAAAAGGCCAGGTTTGGGGCTCGCAGATTAGCGAGAGCCCCCAGGCCAACCAGCCTCAGGAGGGTGGCATCATGGCCGGCCTGGGCCGGGCTTTCGGCTTTGGCGGTCCGGCTCCCCGGCAAGAAGACCCGCTGACCGTCCAGGGCAACGCTCAGCAGGGTTACACCGTCAAGGGCGGCTCGCTGCTCGGTCACGCTGTGGCCGGGGGCAAGAATGGCTACGACGGCTTCTTCGACTACAAGAACGCGCCTTTGCAGAAATGGTGGCGCAGCCGCCAGCAGCAGGAGATGCACCTGATGCCGTTTTCGGCCGCCGGAGCCGGAGCCATCTTCCCGGGCCTGGCCCACTTCGCCCAGCCCCAGCCGGCCCAGCCAGCCCAGCCGGCCGGCTTCACGCCTCCCGTTCCGCCGGCCAGTACCGCCGCAGTCGGCGCGCCTGCGCCGCCCCCCCGGCCCCCGGCCGGCCCTGCCCCGGCTTCAGGCCCGGTGCCCGGCCCGGCGCCGGCCACCCAGGAGCAGTTGCTGGCTTCGCTGCAAGAGGCTCTCAATCGCGGCGACATGGCCGGCGCTCAGCAGATCATGAGCCAGTTGCAGGGGACCGGTTCGGCCCAGCAGCCGGCCAACGCTCCCCCGCGCAACATGGCGCCGGCCGCCGAGGTGGCTACCAGTCCGGCCGCCACGCGCACCGCTCCCACCGTCAGCGTGCAGATGGGCGACATCACCCGCGTTCCGGCTGACGGCCTGATCACCGGGGTCAACTCCGAGGGCATGTGGGCTGGCGGCGTCGATGGCGCCATCAGCCGTGCCGGAGGTGGGCAGTTCCACCAGCAGGCCCAATCCCTGATCGGCGGCCAGACCGGCCAGGTCCAGATCGCCACCACCCGGCAAGCCCACCAGGGTGCCTTCAAGAACGTGGTCTTCGTGGTCGACGACCTGAATAAGCCGCTCTATGACGTCCTGACCGCCGGTCTGGAGGCGGCCGACAAGGCCGGCATGCAGTCGCTCTCGATCCCGGCCATGCGCCTGGGCGTGATGAAGAACGTGGGCGGCACCGAGGCCGAGAAGATCGCCGACATGGCCCGAGCGGTGCGCGACTTCTCGGCAAAGTCGCAGAACGTCAAGGACATCAAGTTCGTCATCTACGGCGACCAGGAGACGGCCGGCAAGCTCCAGGCCGCTCTGAGTCAGCCGGCACCCGCCGCCGCGGCTCCGCGTCCCCAGGCGGCGCCTCCGCCCGAGCCGGCCGCTGCTCCCAGGCCGCAGGCCGCACCACCCTCGGATAGCTATCAGGGCGTGACGGTGGAGGCCCTGGTGAACGCGCTGGTGAACGGTGACCCCAACGCCGCCGGCGTCGTCAGCCAGATCAAGGCTGCTGCCGACGGTGGCGATCAAGCCGCGGTGGCCTTCCTGGCCAAGGCCGACGCGCGCATCATGGAAGTCCAGGTGCAGGCCCGGCAGGCTGCCGAGGCGCTGGTGGCCGGAGCGTCTCCCGAGCAACTCGCTTCGGCCCGCTCCCTGGTGAGCAAGGCCCAGGCCGGCGATATGGCCGAGATCCAGCAGAAGCTGGCGGCGGCCCAGGGGGGCGACAAAGACGCGGCGCACATGCTGCAGCTGGTTGACGCGGTGGCCATCATGGACCAGAATGCGGCAGCCGCTCAGCCTCAGGCTCAGCCGCAAAGGGCGTAACCTGGTTCAGATCGGCACCGAGTTCAGCCAGTTCGAGGGCAGGCCCGGGCAAACGCCGTCGCCAACACGCTGGCCGAGGTGATGGGTCTGAGCGCCCAGGATGCCCGCAGGTGGTGGAGGCGTTCGTCAATCATGATGGTCGACCAGGGGTTGCGGGCCCGTGGGTCCAGGCGTAGGAGCAAAGAGGGCCGATTGCTCGGCCCTCATTTGCGTTACTTGAGGTGCTTGTCGAGGAACTCGACCACCTTCGTATAGGCGTCGATGCGGTTGGATAGCTTGGCCAGCCCGTGTCCTTCATCCTTGTAGAGCAGGTACTCCACCGGGAGATTGCGCGCTTTGAGGCTGGCCACCATCTGATCCGACTCTGACTGGGGAACGCGCGGGTCGTTGGCCCCCTGAATGATGAGCATGGGCGCCTTGATCTTCTCCACGTGGAAGAAGGGCGATACCTCCCGCAAGAACTCGGCGTCCTTGACCGGGTCGCCGTACTCGGCGATGCGCAGGGCCCGGCGGTAGCTGCCGGTGTTGTTGAGGAAGCTGATGAAGTTGGAGATGCCCACGATGTCCACTCCGGCCGCCCAGCGGTCGCTCTGGTAGGTGACCGCCGCCAGCGTCATGTAGCCACCGTAAGACCCGCCCATCACGGCGATCTTGCCGGCCCGCTCGGAGAGCCACCGGTTGGCGTATTCCAGGTCTTTCACCGAGTCCATGCGCAGGCGTACATCATCGAGGTGGGTGTAGGTGCGCCCGTAGCCGGTGCTGCCCCGTACATTGGGGGCCAGGATCGCATAGCCGCGGCTCACGAAATATTGGGTGAGGGCCGAGAAGTGAGCCCGGGTCTGGGCTTCGGGGCCCCCGTGCACGCTGATCACGGCCGGCGGGTTGCTCACGCCCGGGGGTTGGTAGTAGAACGCCGGGATCTCCTTGCCGTCGAAGGTGGGGTATTTGATCAGGGTCGGGGAGACGAAGCCGGACGGATCCACCCCGGCCAGCGTGGAGCGGGTCACATTCGTGAGCTTGCCGCTGGCGACCTCGTAGGAGTAGACATTGGCTGGCTCGATGGGGGAGGTGAAGGAAAACAAGAGGCGCTGGCCGTCTTTAGAGAACCCGAAGCCCCCCCCGTCCACCACGCCGTTTGACAGAGCCACGCTCTTGCCGCCCACGGTCAGAGACGAGTAGCCTTCGCGGTTGTGGGCCACGGCCAGGGTCTTGCCGTCGGGGGCCAGGGCCAGGGCGTCCACGTCCTGGCGGTCGGGCTCGAGGAACTCCAGGCTGGAGATGCCTTTGCTGGCATCCATCCGGGCCAGGCAGGCAAACTCGCGCTTGAGATCGCAGGCCAGATAGAGGGTGTTGTCGGCTCCCCAGTGGACATCTCCGAAGAAGACGGGACCCTGGTGCGGGGTCAGGTGAGTGATCTTGCCGTCGGCCAGGTCGACGCGGTAGAGATCAAAGTCGACGTTGGAGAGAGCCTTGGAGATGATCAGGCTGGTGCCGTCGGGGGAGAAGCAGGCCACCTGAGCCGAGCCGCCCTGGTTGTAGACCACTTTCTTGGAGCGGGTGGCCAGATCCATCAAGATGGCGTCGAAGTCGGTGCCGTTGCGCTCGGTGGTTACGTAAGCGATGCTCTTGCCGTCCGGCGAGAAGTCGCCGAAGGTATGGATGGCCTTGCGGTTGGCCGTGAGGGCCACCGGCACGCCTCCCGCAGCGGGCAGGAGATAGAGCTGGTTGTGCTCGTCGCCGCCCTGGTCGCGCTCAAAGAGCAGCCACTTGCCGTCCGGGCTGGCGTGAACGCGGGCCACCCGGTCGGTCTCGAATGTGAGCTGGGTGGCCCAGGCGCCAGGCGAGTTGACCGTCCAGACCTGGTTGACCCCGGTGACGTTGGTCAGGAAGGCGGTTCCCTGGCCCGCCAGCGGCGTGCCTCCCTGGCAGGAGCGGATGTTCAGGTAGCGCTCGAGCGAGGGCGAATCGGCTCGGGCGACGCTGCAGAGCAGAATTAACATAAGGATCAGGGCACTTCGTGGCATTCAGATGGGCCTTTCGGATCAGAATCTTCAGGAGCGGTCGACACATTGTAGCGCGAGGCGGTGTCCTCCACCCCTCGCTCGAGCCAGCTCTCCACGCAGTCGGCGGCTCGGGTCAAGGTCTCGTTCCAGAGCTTTTCCTCGTCCTTGCGAAAACGGCTGAGGACAAAATTGGCCGGGTCCCAGCCGTCTGGCACCGGCCCGATGCCGATGCGCAGGCGGGGGATCGCCTCGGTGCCCAGGCAGGCGATGATGCTCTTGAGCCCGTTCTGGCCACCGGCCGAGCCGCTCGCGCGCATTCGCAGCCGACCGAGCGGCAGGGCAAAATCATCGTAGACCACCAGCAACCTGTCCAGGGCCACTTTGAAAAAATTGACAAAGTGCTGCACTGCGTTGCCGGACAGGTTCATGTAGGTCAGGGGCTTGACCATGAGCACCGGCTTGCCCTGGATGCTTCCGCGAAACGCGTGAGCGAGCTTGCTGGCCTTCTTGTCTCCGAACGAATGGCGCCGCAGCAGCTCTTTGACCACTTCGAAACCGGCGTTGTGGCGCGTCTGGGCATATTCCTGGCCGGGATTCCCCAGCCCCACGACGAGGTGGAGGAGCTCCTCCCCCAAGACTACTCGGCGGCGGCAGCCGGCGCAGCGGCAGCTTCGCCCTCGGCGGCTTCAGCCTCGGCCACCGCACGCGGCACGTGCACCAGCAGCAGCACCGCGTCGGGGTCGCTGACCAGCTCGACGCCGGCCGGCAGCTTCAGGGCTGAAACATGCAGGTTCTCACCCAGGGCCAAGCCGCTCACGTCAATCTCGATGCTCTCGGGAATCTCCAGCGGCAGCGCGCGGATCTCGACCTCGGGCATCGTCAGCTCAAGCACGCCACCATCTTTGGCCAGCTTCTCGTCGCCCACCACGTGCACCGGCACCATGGTCTCGATCTTCTCTTTGAGAGAGATGCGCTTGAAGTCGACGTGTACCAGGTGACGCTGGTAGAGGTCGCGATCGAACATCTTGACCATGCAGGTGTCCGAGCCGGCCCCGCCGGTGACGGACAGCTCGATGATGGCGTTGTGGCCAAACTCGCGCAGCAGGTGGTCGACGCTCTTGGCATCGACGTCGAGAGCGATGGGGGCCTCGCCGTGGCCATAGATGACGGCCGGAACACGACCATCGCGGCGCAGCTTGCGGGCCACTCCTTTGCCAGTTCCGGTGCGGTGGCGCGCCTCAAGTTTCACCTGTGCCATGGTCGGACATCCTCCGTGCTGAAAATCAGCCGTTATCATAAGCCGAGCCGGGAGGAGTGTCAACCGTTGCTCGGAGAGCGGTTAAACTGCTGTTAACCACTTTCAGGCATCCTTCAGGGTATTCTCGGGTCGATGAGGCTGGAAAGCTTGCCGTTGTCGTCTCGTTCGCTGGCGCCGCCGACCGGAGCCTGGCAGTGGCTGGACCACAAGTCGCGTCCCGCTGCCCACACCCACGGCGACCTGCCCGAAGCCTCCTATGTCCAGGCTGCCATCGGCGGGGCCGTGGAAGGGCTGGCCATGGGTGGCTTCTCGGGGGCCCTGAGCGCCAGCCTGGCCAGCACGGTGGGCATCTGGACCGAGCGTCGAACCGGGAACGCGGTGGCTGGTATGGCCGCGGGTATCGCGGTGGGAGCGGCTCTGGGAGCCGGTGTGGCCTACCTGACCAACCAGCCCGAGCTTGTCTCGCGCACCGTCGCGGGCGGCTTGCTTGGCTGCTTTGCCACCCTGGGTGGGGCGGCCACTGCCTCGGTGCGCGATTCGAGCGACATGGGCGCGGTGGCTTCGGGCTTCTTTCTGCCCGGAGCCGCCAAGGCCACCGGCGGCGTGGCCAGCGCCATGGCCTCGCGCTACGGAGCCGACCTTCACCCGGCCGCCCGGGCCGCCCTGGGGGCAGGGCTCGGCGCCGGGCTGGCGGTCGCCTTCGGAGCCTTGGGCGCCAGCCCGATTCCGCCGGCCACGCTGGTCGCCTCCAGCGCCCTGGGCGGAGCCGTAGGCCCGGTTCTGGGTCCGCGCTTCGGCCAGTTGATCCGCAACATGAGCCATGACCTGGGCGGGACCATGGAGCGTGGAGCCCATCGGGCGGGCATCCTCAAGAAGCCCCTTTCGCCCGCCATGGCCGGCTGTCTGGGCGCTCTACCGGCCGGGTTGCTATCGGAGTTCGGCAAGTCCTACGTCTTCTCGGATGGCAGTTTGCTCGGGCTGGCCATCGGGGGAGTGGCCCAGACCGTCCAGTTGGTCGACATCTTCACCAACAGCAAGCCAGACGACGAGGACGAGGTCTACGCTACGGTTCCCTGAGGCGCTGAAGCTCGAGCTTAAACCCTCCCGAGGCTTTGTCAAGCTGGATGTGCAGGCGATCACCCTCTCTTCTGTAGCAGAGACGCTCTGGCGCATCCTGGCGCACAAACTCAGCCTCGTTCTCGGAGTTCCTGGATAGTTTGAAGACCATGGTCTTGTCTTGAGCCGGCAGAACCAGCTTGAGGACAATTCCCTCAGGAGTGTCCTCAAGCAGCATGAACTCGGTGTGGGTCGTCTGGTCTTGCTCGGTGGCCCGCGAGGTCCCCAGCATGGTGCCGGCCCGGGCCGGGCCCCAGCGCTCCTCGAAACCGCTTCCCCCCCAGTTGCCGGTCAAGAAGCTCAGGTCAACCACGCTTTGAGCCGAGACCGGAAGCCGGAGGAGAAGAAGGAGCAGGATTATCCGAATAGTTTGCTCACCGAGAGGTTGAAGTAGTTGCGCCGGATGGCCTCGCCGAGAAGAGCGTCCACGCTCAGCACGGTGATCTTGCCCTGGCGGGCCGAGGAAGGCACGGGAATGGTGTCGGTCACCACCAACTCCTTGACTCGCGAGCTCTCGATGATGTTGATGGCGTCCCCGGCCAGCACAGGATGGGTGGCGGCCGCGTAAACCTCGCGCGCTCCCAGGTTGAGCAGGGTATCCACCGCGGCCGACAGGGTGCCGCCGGTGGAGATCATGTCGTCGATGATCAAGCAGGTCCGCCCGTCAATCTCACCCACGATCTCGGTCACTTCAGCCTTGTCAGGCTCCGGGCGGCGCTTGAAGATGATGGCCAGTCCGCAATCGAGCCGCTCGGCGTAGGCCCGCGCCCGGTTCACCCCGCCGGCGTCGGGCGAGACCACCACCAGCTCTTCGCGTTTGAGGTTCTTGCGGTGGAAATACTCAACCAGGATGGGCATGGCGTAGAGGTTGTCCACGGGGATATCAAAGAAGCCCTGAATGGCGCCAGCATGGAGGTCGACCGTGATCACCCGGTCGGCTCCGGCTGTGGTGATGAGGTTGGAGACCAGCTTGGCGGTGATGGGCTCGCGTCCCGAGGTCTTGCGCTCTTGCCGGGCATAGCCGAAATAGGGGATGACCGCCGTGATGGTGCGCGCCGAGGCCCGGGAAAGGGCGTCGATCATGATCAAGAGCTCCATCAGGGTGTCATTGACATTCCCACAGGTAGGCTGAATGACGTAGGCTTCGGCCCCGCGCACATTCTCCTCGATGCGCACGCGCGTCTCGCCGTTGGTGAAGCGGCCCACCAGGGCGCTCCCGAGCGGCAACCCCAGATAGCGCGCGATGGACTGCGCCAAGCGGGGATTGGCGTTGCCAGTGAAGAGAACGATGTTCTCATTTTCCAGGGTCGGTTGGGCTGCTTCCTCGAGCACCAGCATGGCAGGGCCTCCCGCGCTCTCGTCTCGTAAGCCGCCGGCTCTTTCGGCCGGATGGATCACGAGTCCTCCAGGTAAAGTAGTTGGATTCACGGCGTTGTGCTCGATTTCTGGCGCAGGGGCCGGGCGGGCACCCCCACCACCGTGCTGCCCGGCTCTACGTCCCGATTAACCACTGACCCCGCGCCCGTTCTGGCTCCCGCTCCCACCCGCACGGGGGCCACCAGGCTCGTATTGGAGCCGATGAAGGCTCCTTCCTCAATGATCGTCTTGTGTTTGGCTTTGCCGTCGTAGTTGCAGGTGATGGTGCCGCAGCCGATGTTGACCTTCGCGCCCACCTCGGCGTCGCCCACGTAGCTCAGGTGGGGCACCTTGGCCCCGGCCTCGATGCGGGAGTTCTTGATCTCCACGAAGTCGCCCACCTTGCTGCCCGGGCCCAGGTCCGCTCCGGGCCGCAGGTATGCGAAGGGGCCCACGTTGACCTTCTCCTCGAGCCGCGCTTCGGTGAGGACCGAGTTTTGGATGGTGCAGCCGTTCCCCACCGTGCACGAGACGATGCGGGTCTGCGGGCCGATCTGGCAACCCTCGCCGATCACGGTCTGGCCCTGCACCATGGTTTGCGGCAAGATCACCGTATCCACGCCGATCGTTACGCCTGGCTCGATCCAGGTGCTGGATGGGTCGAGAATGCTGACCCCGGCCAGCATCCACTTGCGATTGATGCGCTGGCGCAACACCTCGCCGGCCCTGGCCAGGTCGGCCCGGGTGTTGACCCCCAGAGACTGGTCCAGATCCTCGATCTTGACGGCCTCCACCCGGTGGCCCCTTCGCACGGCCAGCGAGACAATATCGGTCAGGTAGTACTCGTCCTGGTCATTGGCTGTTCCCAGGCGGGGCAAAAGCTCGCGCAGCAGGCGAGCCTGCACGCAGTAACAGCCCATGTTGACTTCGCGCACCTGCAGTTGCTCGGGGGTGCAGTCGCGCGCCTCGACAATCGCGCTGACCTTACCCTCGCCGCACCGGATGATCCGCCCGAAGTCAGCCGCCTCAGGGAAATCAGCGCTCAGCAGGGCAACATCGGCCCCGGCGTCGAGCAGCCTCTGCAGCGATTCACCGGTCAGGAGAGGCATGTCGCCATAGGTGATCAGAACCGGGCCCTCAAAGCCCTCCAGCCCCGGCGCAGCCATCATGACCGCGTGCCCGGTGCCTTTTTGCTCGGTCTGCTCGGCAAATCGTGCTCGATGAGACACCGCCTGCCGCACAGCCTCGGACTCATGGCCCACCACAACCAGTAACGGCTCGGCGGCCAGCCCTTCCAGAGCATCCAGGGCGTATTCGAGCAGCGGCCGTCCCAGCAGGGGATGAAGCACTTTGGCCCGGTTGGACTTCATGCGAGTGCCTTTTCCGGCAGCCAGGACAATCGCAGCGGGGCGGGGCGAACTCATGATCGGTTCCTCCGAGAGGGCTGGCCTCGGTTTCGGCGATCTTGGCCTGAGTCCTACCGCTTTTCACGCGGTATTGCTCGCGTCCCCCGCAGGAATGTACACTGAAGACCTCGATGCTGGAGCGAACTCGACTGCTGGGTCGGATGTCCCCTCACTGGCTGCGCCTGGCCACCGCCCGAGAGCTTGGTCAACGGGCCGATCTGGCCAGTTTGCGAGCAGTCTTGAAGCACGCCTGGTCGGAGGGGGCGCTCACCATGGCCCGGGCCTGGCCGACTGATCAACGAGTGCGCCTCTGCGCCGTGTTGCTTGACCATCCCACCGGCTGGAGGGCGGCCCGCGAGCTTCTGGCTGAGGAGGCCTGGCGGGTGGCGGCTGCCTGGTCGGTGCTGCAGAACCGTCCCGCCTTCCTGGACGAGCTGGTCGCTTCCTATCCCCCGGCCGATCCGGTGGCCCGCAGCCTGCTCTTGCTCTTTGCAGGGCGGCTGGAAGAGTATGAGAGCCTCGATTTTGACCATAGCCACCTGCAGCAGGCTCTGGAGACCGCCCCCTCGAGCGTGCGGACCCTCCTGCTACGGCACGCCGCCGGACTGGGACGGGCCGACCTGGTCACCCACAACCGGGTACCCTGGTGCGAGCTGTCCTGGCCCGAGTACGAGGCCCGATTAGAGTTGATGACCCGCTCGGGCGGTTTAGAGAAGATCCTGCCCGATCTGCGCGCCGACCAGGCCGTTCGCGCCCTGGAGCTATTGCGTCAGCGTTCCGACCCGACCGCCCAGGAGCTCGAGCGCGAACTGGGCGGGTTGATTCCTTCGCTCGAGCAAGTGCGCGCCTGGCTGAGCGTTCCCGTGGAGCAGGGTCGCCATCCGGCCGATTACGTTTCAGGCGACCGGCACGCGGTTTTGGCCAGCTCCGAGCTTTGGGTGCGAAGTTGGCAAACGCCCGACGCTCGCTCTCTACCCGCCGAGGGCCTCATCGACGCGGTATTCTCACCCGATTTCAGCCGGCTGGCTCTGGCTGGCCGCCATCGGCTTCGGCTGTTTGACCTCTTCGACGGGAGCGAGCTCGACCACTGGAACGACGTGGAAGCCTTCCGCTTTGGACCCGACCAGAATCTGTCCGTGGTATGCCGAGCCGGCGGGATCGGCACGCTGATCAGGCCAGACACCGCCGGGGATCCCCCCCTGGTGCCTCCGGGTCGGGTCAACAGCATGGCGGCGCGACCTGATCGAGTCGCCATGGGTTTGGAGACCGGCGAGATTGGCCTGTGGTGGGGCCGGGAGTGGACCCTGCCTCACATGATCAGCGACCAGCATCGGGAGGCGGTCATCTTCCTCGAGTTTCTTCCCGGCGAGATGCTGCTCAGCGCCACCCGACGCGAGGTTTTCCTGTGGCGCATGAAACGACCGGGACTGCCGGAGCGTTTGCAGATCGTGGCTCGCGGCGAGTTCACCTGTTTTGACTGCAGGGCCGGAAGGCTGGCCCTGGGGCAGGAGCAAGGCCTGGCCCTGTGGACGCTCTCCGAGCCAAGCCGGCTGGAGCAGTGGGCCACCGAGCGAGTTCAGCACGTCTGTCTGACCTCAGCCGGCGTGGTCGCCTGCGATAGGGACGGACGGGTGACGCTTTACTCCGCAGAAGGCCAGCGCCTGCTCGGCCTGCTCGGCCCGGGGGTGCGCGCACTGACCAGCTGCCGGGACAGTCTGGTGGTGCTGACTCGCTCCGAGGCGGTGCGCCTGTCGTTGCGCCAAGACCTCATTGACCTGCCGCTGTCCGAGCTGCGCCGCCAGGGCGGAAAGCTCGATGAGGAGGGCTTCTTGAGTCGACTGTTCAGCCATCTGCATCGCTTCTCGATCGAACTGGGAGACGAGCGTCCTTCCACCCGGCCGGACGACGTGATGCTATAGACAAGCTGTTGGTGGGTGATTTGACGCCGGAGTTGGCTGCTTCGAAAAGTGGCTCGTCAAGACGTGGAAATCGACGCAGCTGGTCCCGAGCGTCAGCGGGGCTCGAACTGCTGACGCGGGACCTGCGAGCGCCAGTCTCCGTAAACCTCGCTCACAGCTTGCTTCAGCTCGGCCAGAGCAGGCTCCATCTGTCCTTTGAGGCTGAGCAACTGGGCCTTGCGCAATCTACCCCGGGCTTCCTCGGGCTCTCCCATGGCCTTGATCTCATCCCAGGTTGGATTGGAGGCGAGACCCAACAGAGCGTTATGGAACCCTTCGGTCTTCAGGAGGGCAAGCTTGTAGGCTGTCACCGCGTCGGCCGGCCGGCCCTGCGATTCGTGGAGCAGTCCCAGGAACAGGTAGAGATCGGGTCGATAGGGAGCAAAGTCGGCATACTCGCGAAGGGTATCCAAACTGGCTTCTTGCTCGCCCCACATCAGCTGGAGCTGTCCCATCCACCACATCGCCTCAGGCTGCCTGGGCAGGCCCGAAGCAGCTTCCTCGAGCAGGGGGAAGGCTTCGCGGAATTGACCCTCCAGTACGGCAGCGCGCCCCCTCTCGAGCAAGAGCCGGGTGGAGGGTTGCAGGCGAATGTCCAGCCGGGCATGGTCGCCAGCAACAGCCTCATACTCCTCGATGATGTGGGGTCGGTAGTCCTCTCCCGCTGACAGGCGCAGATGGTGCAGCCCGGGCCGCAGCGGGTAGATGCGCAGCGGCGAGTGGCCGAGCACCCGGCGGTCGAGCACCACCAACGCGCCTGGAGGATCGGTGGATATCTCCAGGCTGGCCGCTTGCTCCTGCGCCAGTCCCGGAAGGGCCAGGAGCAGGAGCAAAAGCAAGATCACAGGTTGCCTCGCAGCGCCTGCTCGCGCTCGATTGCTTCGAACAGCGCCTTGAAGTTGCCCTTGCCGAACCCCTGACAGCCTTTGCGCTGGATCACCTCGAAGAAGACCGTGGGCCGATCTTGCACCGGCTTGGTGAAGATCTGCAGCAGGTATCCCTCGTCATCGCGGTCCACCAGAATGCCCAGCTCCTCCAGGACCTGCAGGCTCTCGGCGATAGGCCCCACCCGCTCGGGCACTTCCTCATAGTAGGTGCTGGGCACGCGCAGAAACTCTACGCCCCGCTCGCGCAGCTTGCGCACCGTCTTGAGGATGTCGCCGGTCAAGAGAGCGACGTGCTGTACTCCGGCCCCGCGGTAATACTCCAGGTATTCGTCGATCTGCGACTTGCGCCGGCCTTCGGCCGGCTCGTTGAGGGGGAACTTGATGCGCCCTTTACCATCGTGCACGACCTTGGACATGAGAGCGCTGTACTCGGTGGAGATGTCCTTGTCATCGAAGTGGACGAGTTGGGAGAAGCCGAGAATCTTCTTGTAGTAGTCCACCCACTCGTCCATCTTGCCCAGCTCGACGTTGCCCACGATGTGGTCCACGGCCGCCAGGCCCACTCCGCCCCCTTTCATCGAGCGAGGCACATAGCCGGGTGCGAAGGTTCCCCGATAGTCATTGCGCTCCACGAATGTGTGCAGGGTATCGCCGTAGGTGGCGATGCTGGCTGTGCGATAGACGCCATGATCGTCCTTGACCTCGGCGGGTGGCTCCACCCCCCGGGCCCCGCGCTCGGTGGCCAGTCGATAGGCATGAGCGGCATCATCCACCTCGATCGCGATGCGCTTGACTCCGTCGCCATGCCGGGCGATGTGCTCGGTCATTGGATGATCAGGCGAGAGCGGAGTGGACAGCACCAGGCGAACCTTGCCCTGGCTCAGCACGTAGGAGGCTCGATCGCGTACCCCGGTTTCGAGACCAGAGTAGGCGATCAGGTCGTAGCCGAAGGCGTGCACGTAGTAATAGGCGGCCTGTTTCGCATTGCCGACCCACAGCTCGATGTGGTCGATGGCTTTGAGGGCCAGGTCAGTTGAGGTTTTTTCACGAGCAGCAGCTGTTTTAGGCATGATAATAGCTCCTTGGCTAAGACTGGACGCAATCCTACTGCAGAGGCGAGGTTCCGGTCGAGGAGAGCGTGGCCGCGGCCGGATCGGTGTGCACCGCTGCGATGGCGGCTGAATAGGAGGTCACGAAGCGAAAATCCTCCCGCTGAGGGTCGAAAACTCCGGAATTGCAGCCCGAGCTACACGACTCCCAGTGCTCGCGCCCGTTGAGCGGGTTGACAGCGCCTGGCCGCGTGCCAGTAAAGGCTGCCTCGAAGCGCGAGCGCCCTGTGACCGGATTGGAAAGCCCCTGCAGCGAGGCTTTCCCGCTCTTGAAGAGCACCTTGCCCTGCTGGGGATCGTAAAGGGCCGCAATACCGCCCCCACGTGCCTCTTGCCACTCCACCTGGCCGGTACGAGGATTGTAGGCCCCGGCCAGATTGCGATGGGGGTGGGTGCGCCACTCCACTTCGCCTTGATTGGGATTGTAGACGCCCTGGATGCAGCCCACCTCCTGGTGGCGGGGCTCGAAGGCCGCGATCTGGTCGGAGGAAGGGGTCGGGTCGAGCTTTAGCTCGGGCCAGTCGGTTTTCGCGCTGGTCTCCTGGTCGGTCTCTCCCGCCCGGGCGGCGCGCCGGTCCTGACCGCGCCGAGCCACCTTCACGCCCCCCACGATCACCGACTCGGCCTCTTCGGCGATCCCGTGACGGCGTTCGCCCTGGCTGAAGCGATAGGGGGCCGACTCGAGCAGGTCCTTGAGCTCGATGAGTACCTGGCGGGCCTGCTCGGGCTGCACCCGGCCGGTCAGCTTGCGAAGGTGGCTCTCTAACACGCTAGCCTCAAGCTCGCTGGTGCTACTCTCCTGCAGAGTCTCGATCACGGTGGCTGCGGCCGGGGCAAACCAGGAGGGCACCATGAAGGGGGCATCCAGCATCTTCAGACCCAGTTCGACCAGACCCCGCGGCGAAGTGGGGAGCTCCTGGCGGCTGGCCAGCGCCAGGCCGTGCAGGGCCAGCGCGTTGCGCAGCCAGACAGCGTTGGGATGGGGGGTCTTCTGGTGCAGCCGGGTCAGGTCCCAGAGCAGGCGGGTGGCTGGCTTGCGATCGGGGTCGGCGGCCCGGTCCAGCTCGATCAGGCCCAGCTGGGTCAAGCTGAGCTTTGGGCCCAGACGAGGCTCGGCGCCGGCGCTGCGAAACGCGATGGCGGCAAGGTTGCCGGGCTGCTCTCCGGAGGCTTTGCGACAACGCTCCAGCACGGCCTCGGGAACTTGACGCGCAGTTAAGAGCTTGAGAAAGCCCTCCCGGGGGGCGATTGATCGCAACTCGGGGAAGTGGCTGGCCAGCGCGTCGGCGTTGGCTCCCTGCGAGACTTTCTGCAGCGCTTCGCGCAGGCGTTCGGGGGCGAGCTGGTCCACCAGCTCCAGAGCCCCGGCCTGGGGACGGTGCCGGGCGGCCTCGCGCAGCTCGCTCAGCCACTGCTCGGGGCGATCCGAGTGCAGGCTGGCCCGCAACAGGGCTTCCACGCCGAAAGGCTGGTGGGCCTCCAGGGCAACGGCCACGGGGTCGTCCAGCCGCTGGGAAAGCTCTTTCCAGGGCGACGGGGGAGCCTGGCGCAAAGCCCACTGACACACGCGACTGACCTGGGAATGGTCCCGATGGTCCTCGACCCAACTGGCCACCCAGCGCTCAGGATGCTCGAGATAGCAGCGCGCCAACGCGTGCTCATCAGCCTCGTCCAACTTCAGCTCGGCCAGGGCCGCGAACTCGGGGTGGTTCCGGGCCAGCTCGCGGGGGGCCGGATCGGGTAGCAGCAGGGCCACGCCGGTTTCAGTCTGGCCCTGTCGCAGCAGGCTCAAGCGCTGCTCGGGCGGGGTCTGGGCCAGGATTGTATGCAGCAAAGGAGTGGCCAGGGGGGTAAAGAGCTCCTGGGCGGCCAGGGCGCGAGTTTCCCCTTCGAGCTCGGACTGATGCAATAGTTTGAGAGCGAACCCGGCCAGGGGCCCGGCAGCCATGCTTGCGGTGGCCTCGGCCAGGGTCTCCAGGGCGGTGCGATAGATCTCGAGCTTGCGTTCCGGGGCGCGGGCCGCTACCACGCGGGTCATCTCGATGATGGGTCGAGCCTCGCGCTGGGGCTCGAGTCGGTCCAGAGCCTCTTCGGCAGCTCGGGTGCGGGTCTCGCGCGCCTGCCAGAAGCGCAAAGGCGTGGCCCAGGAAGCCTCCAGGCCTTGCTGCGCTTGCCGTGAGATGGACGGATCCATGGTAGCCTACAGGGTATCTGGGGAGCCTGAAACGAGCCTGAAAAGTGGGCAGACCGGTTTGACACTCGGGAGAACGGGCCCTATAATCTCTGGGTACATTGACGCGTGGCCAAGCGGTAAGGCAGCGGACTTTGGATCCGCCATCCTAGGTTCGAATCCTAGCGCGTCAGCCACCCGAAAGACCCGCGGTAGAGCGGGTTTTTTGCTTCCCGGAGTGTTCACCCCTGGTGAGTAAATATGAGTCGAAAAGAGCCTTTTTGAGCGAAGAGAAGGACACCAAAAAGGACACCAACCAGGGGTAGAATTCTGACTACCGGGGGTGTGTGCCTGATGCCTGCGAGCCCCATCCTGGCGGCCTCGGAGTCGGCACAGGACCATGACCGGCCGAAGGGCAGTGTCCTTTCGGTGTCCTTCCGTGTGCGCAAACCCGCATGAAAAAAGCCCCCGGAGTCTCCTCTAGGGGCGGGGCCAGGTCGTCTACCCCGGCCGGCCCACCAGGGCACCCAGGGCGGCTCCTGGGCTCCTGAGCTCCGGGGGGCGGGCTCGGGGCTACCCTGCAAGCCGGGCCGTCAGAGCGGCCACCTGTGCTGAGAGCTGAGCCACCAGGGCGGCCAAGTCGGTCTGGGGCTCGGGAGTGGGCCGGGTGTCCAGGCGGTTGACAGCCTCTTGCAGGTCGTCTATCACCAAATGGCTGTAACGCTCGGTGTTTGACCAGTCGGTGTGACCGAGGCAGCGTTTGACGTGGAGGAGGCTCGCACCCGAGCGCAGGAGCCGGGTCGCGAAGGTATGGCGGGCCACGTGTAGGGTTACGCCCTCCAGCCCGATCCTGGCGCAGGTGCGGCTCAGTCGCTGGGCCAGCTGTCGATAGGAGTAAGGCCAGGGCTGCTCCAGATCGCGGCGCTGGGCCAGGAGGGCCAGGGCGGTCTCGTTGAGCGGGATATGCCTGCCGTGCGGGGTCTTCCGGGGTGGAATCCAGGCGCGGCTCTCGTGGATGTCTCGCCAATCCATCCCGAGAGCTTCGCCGGCCCTGAGCCCGGTGGCCAGCAGGAACCGAAAGAACAGGGCCAGGTCGGGATGTAGGGCCGCCAGGAGGCTAGCTTCTTCGTCCTCGGTCAGCACGCGGGTGCGACCGGCCTTGGTGCGTAGCCACCCGGCGGCCCGGCAGGGGTTGACCAGGATGCGTTCCTCGAGGCGGGCCAGCTCGAACACAGCGGAGAGGGCACACTGTTTTGCGTCGATGGTGGCCGGCTTCACTTTGCCGGCCCGGAGCAGCTCGGATTGCCAGGCCCGGATGTCAGCCGGCTTGACGTCGACCAACAGGCGGGAGCCCCAGAGTCTCACCCAGTAGGCGGCATGATAGCGGCAGGCCCGGCTCCTGACGGTCTGCTGCTCGAAGCGCTGGATGGCCTCCTGAAGGGTGCCGGGCTTGCCAGGCGTAGTCATGGGCCCTTTGCTCCAGGGGGTGTTCTCCCGAGGCTCCATTCGCCGGGTTGGGACCTTCTGGCCAGCGTGCTCGAGCACCCGTCGCAACAGGCTGGATTCTTGGCCGGCGGTGCTCCTGACCACCTTCTGAGCCAGGCGTTCTCGCCTCCAGGTAACAGCCTTCTGGGCGGCCTCTTCGAGCCCCAGCGAGCCCACCAAGCGCCGCAGGGTCTTGGCGTAGTGCGCGCGGAGCCAGCGAGCCCGCTTGCGCTCGAGCGGGTGGGCCTTCAGGTAGGCGTCCAGGGCGGTTGCGAAGGTCGCGATTGGAGGGCTACTCATGGCTTCGCTCCTCCAGGTAGCGGCGACGAACCTCCAGCTCATCCGGCCAGCAGACCAGCTCTTGAGGAACGTCCTCGAGGTCATCGAACAGGCGGGCCGTCTGTCGCTGAATCTCGGTCACAAGGGCGCCACCCACGGCAGCATGGGGGAATCGGACGGCGCAGAGCTTGGCCAGCTCGGTCAGCAGACCGCCCAGCATGTAGACTTGCACAATCCACTCGGCGTTTGCGTCGGTGTTCTGGAGGCCAAGCTCGGCCAGCTCTTGGATGAAAACGGGGTCGCGCTTTTCGGGGCGCAGGGGTGTGACGTTCATCCTTCCTCTCCCTTCTCCCCGGCCGGCGCCAGCGGAGAGCAAAAGGAAGGCAAAACGCATGCCCAGAAAGGGCACGGCGTGGCTTCCTGGTCGGGTTCTCTTCGCGGGGGATCGGCCAGGGGGCCCGTTTTTGTGTCGGGCCGAGGGAGGCTTCTACCGGGGAGGGGTAATTCCTTTTGACACTTTTTGTGCAAAACTTTTGTGCCAAAACTATGTGCCATAATGCCCCGTTGCTGGCAAATTTAAGTGACACGAACATGGTGTCAATTTGGAGTGACAGGGTTGGCGGCGTTCACCCGATTGCCGCTCGGACGCGGGCCAGGAGGGGGCCCAGGCCCAGCACCATCTCCCAAACGTCGGTCCCACGGAACTCGCGGGCGACTGCCCGTAGCCAGGTAGCCAGGGCTGCAAATTCGCCGCCCCCAAACGACTCGAGAGCTAAGAGTTCCTCCTCCGACGCCCACGGCGGCCACGAGGAGAGAACCTTCATCGGATCGGGTGCTGGAAACCGCACTAGCAGCCGGCGGGCACAAGCCCTCTCATCGTCCGTAAGCTCGTTGGCTTGAGCCTTGCGCAACAGGGCCTCTAGCAGGGCTGTGAGAGTCGCAACCAGGGCGATTTTCGTTTCACGGGTCAGGGTCACGGCTTCGTCCCCTTTCGTGGTTTGCGCGCCCCGGCTTTCTTGCGGAGGGCGGCGGGCGCGGCAGATCGGGAGGCCTCCTTCTTCAGCAGCGGCCCGAAGATAGCGGCCAGGGCTGGCAGCCCGGTGCTCGGATTGGCCGGGCCTGGCTCATCCACGGCCAGGCCTCCCCCGAGGCCGGCCAGCGAGACGACGGCGTGAACGGTCGCGTATTTGATTTCCCCTGTCAGGGCTTCCTCGGAGAGCCGCCCGAGCGCTTGGCCGAGGACGTGGCCGGCCAGCCGCGCCTGTTCCTCGCGCCGGCGGCGCAGGCCCTCGGCCAGTTGCTGCTGCACAGCATCGAGCCTCCCCGTGCGCCAGGCCGTGTCCTGGGAGATTCCCAGCTTCGCCGCGATCTGTCGGGTGCTGGCGCCGTCCAGCATAAGTTCGACGAGCTCGGTCTGCAGGTCGGAGCCGGCAGGAATCGCTGGCGGGCGACCGCGCCCCTTGGCTGGAGCCTTTATCTCTGTTGCGTTTCTTTTCATGTGGCTACCTCCTTTGTTTTCCTGTCAACGCCCAAGAGGCGCGACTCGGGTCAAATAGCGCAGGGACAGGCCTTCTGCTGCCAGGGCGCGGGCTTTGGGGGTCTGGGGGGGGGTTGTGTTTCTGCGGAAGGGTCGGTAAGGGGGCGGGCTGGCGTACCGCGCGCACACCGGGGCGACCCCTACCCCTAAAGGGTGGGTCTTCCGATCCCAGCTCGCGCTCGTCGACGGCTGAGCACCAGGCACCAGGTGCCTGGCAGCGGAACCTTCATCGATCTGCCAGGCGGCGATGGCCTCGGTCAGCTCGGTTTCAGCAGGGGCCAGGCCTTCGGGCTTCGATTCCCAGAAGCGGCCGGTGGCCGTGTCGCGGCCCTTTTTGCGCGGGGCGCGGGCCTGCTCGTCGCGCACCCGGAATGCTGCAACCACGCGGTCGCGGGGTGTGATCGTGTCTATCATGATGATGTCTCCTTTTTCCAGCTCGGGCCCCAGGGCCCGGCAAACTTACCAGGGGTTGACCACGCTCGATTTGATTGCGGCCAGGATGTCGGCCCTCACCCGGTCGAGGAACCGCGTGTAGGTGGGCCCGGTCAGGACGCCCGTGTCGCCCGTGCGGATCCACGCCGCCAGGCATCCTGGCGGCGGCCACGGCGGTGCCGGGTCAGGGCGGCCAGGAGCGGGGCGGTCGGGCGACGGGCGCGGTGCCTGCTACTCACCGGCCGGGCCGTAAAAAAGACGCATACTGACGCAGGTGTATCTGTGGCCCTACTTTTTTGGGAGGGTAGGGCCGGGGTAGGGCCGGGCAAAACGTCGTAGCCGTGCGGCTCCAGGGGGTGGCCCTACTGGCCCTACACAGATCGCTCGTATGCGTGTGTGCGCGCGCGCGCGCCCGCGCGCATGTAGGATGTATGTAGGGCCGGTAGGGCCGTAGGGCCATGTAGTACAGTACTAGGTACCGTCTATATCTGTACCCATGTAGGGTGGCCCTACACCCGGCCCTACTCCCGGCCCTACTCGCGCGATCAGGCGGCATGGTCTGCACCTCCCGGGTCATGGTCGGCACCCGGCAGGATGACGACGCACCGGGCACGCTGGCCCTGGATGCGCACCTTAGGGGCATGGTTGCGCCCGTCGCGGGCGATCCAGTCGCGGTCGGCCCACGCCCGCAGGATCGCGGCCGGCGTGTAGCCCGCCTCCGTCAGGAGCCGCTCGGCGACGTGATAGTGCAGGGCCAGCCGGGTCCATGTCGTGTGCCCCGTCGCCACGTCCTCAGACAGGTCCCAGGACCCCCACCAGCCACCCACAGGCTGTAGCTGCAGCTCCAGGTGGCCGGCCCGCCAGAAATGCGCCGGACACGCCCGACAGCGGCCCAGGACGGCCTGCATGGCGGCCCGGGCCAGGTCGGCCTGCCCGGCTCCCTCGGCCAGCTCCTCGGCCAGCTCGGGCACCGGGTCCACGCCCGGCAGCCCCAGGGCCCGCTCGGCTAGCTCGCAGGCCAGCGTGATAGCGGCCGTGTAGGCGCCTAGACGGCCTGCCACGGCGGACACGCCCACGGCCCGGTCGGCCCGCAGGGCGGCATACCGCTCGCGCCACGCCGGCCACTCGTGCCGGTGCCGCAGGAGCCAGGATACCCAGACCACGCCGGGCACCCCGTAGTGCATGGCCGTGCCAGCCTGCAGGCGGGCCACCAGCTCGGGGTCATGCGGGAGCGGGGCCCGGGTCAGGCACAGGGCCCGGGCGTGCTGGCCACCGGCGACGGCGTATGACGTGATCGGCGCCTCCCCGGTGCTGAGCAGCACGGTCCGGTGGCCCGATGTCTCCTGGCTGCCGCGCAGGGCACCACGGGCCTTGCCGTGGCCGCTGGCCGCGCCATACAGGACCTGCGACATCAGCTCAGGACGCTGGCACAGCGACGTGTCGTCCAGGGCCAGGGGTATGCCACGGCGTAGGGCCAGGGCCCGCTCGACCGCCACGGCGGTCGTGTGCCAGGTGCCGATGACAGACCTGTCGGGCTCGAGCGGGTCAGCCAGGCCCCAGGGCGACATGGCCACCCGCAGGGCGGTCGTCTTGCCTCGCGATGTCGGCGTCGAGAGGTCCAGGGTATACCCTGGGCACCCCAGGATCTCGAGCAGCGGGGCGGCCAGGCTGGCGTACAGGGCCAGCATGACCCGTGGGTGGTCGTGGGCCAGAGCCACGGTATCGAGCCACCCCTGCAGGCTGCCGTGCTCCCGGTGGGCGTCCACGGCCTGGTCCTCGCCAGTGCCGGGCTCACAGTGCAGATACACCTGTCCAGGATGCCAGTCGGCCGGGTCTATCCGATCCAGGTCCTGGGTGGCCACCTGCCGGCCGTCGCCCGTGAGCAGCAGGCGGCCCACCAGATAGGAGCCGTCGGCCTGCCAGCCCATATGGGCGGTGCCGGTGGCCGTCGGTAGCCGATACTGATTGATGGCCTCGCAGGCTGAGATGTAGGCGACCAGGGCGCGGGCGGTGATACTGGTCACCGGCAGGCCCATGCCCGCCAGAGAGATGATCCTGCGGTCGCTGGCCAGCTCGGTCGCCGGTCGCAGGGTGGAGTGTAGCTGGCCGTCGCGTAGCCAGTCCAGGCGTGTCTGCAGGTCGCCCTGCAGCCGGACATAGGCGGTCGGCACCACGGGCACGGCCAGGACGGGCTCCCACACCACGTCATCCTTGCGCTCGCGCGCGAGCGCGATACCGGCCGGCGTCACGCGATACCCGTCCGGCAGGCGATACCCGGGCGGCACCGGCAGGCCGGTGTCGGCCAGGCCGGGCGGCAGCGGCCCCAGCAGGGCCTCCGGCTCGAGCTGGGTGGGCACGGCCGGGTCAGGCGCGGTAGGCGGGCCAGGCAGCCCGTCAGGGGCCGGTGTAGCGGCGCTCACGCGGCCACCTCCCGCCCGCGCAGGGTCATCAGCGCGTCATCGAGCCCACGGCCCAGGGCAGGGTCCCACGACTCGATCTGCACCCTGTAGCCCGACCCGCGCAGGGAGATGACGGCCGCCCGCAGGCTGGCCCGCACGGCGGGATTGGCTCGCCAATCCGCGTCCCAGGCCAGCAGGACGTGCCGGCAGCGCACCTCCCGCAGGACGGGCAGGGCCAGCGGCCACATGGCCACACCGGACACGTCCACGGTCAGGACCCCGGTCAGCTCAGCACAGACCCAGGACCCTAGCCAGCCCTCAGTCAGGCGCACCCGCTCAGCCACCAGCGGCCCGGGCCTGCGCATGTCGGGCGGCAGGGCAGGCGATGCCACCATGACCGGCCCCGGGCCGTCCGGGCGTGACGACACGTACCGATACTTGCCGCCGGGGCCGGGGTCATCCAGCCGCACCTGGACGGCGACCACGCGGCCGGCTAGGTCATACCGGGGCATCGCGATACCCCTGGGCAGGCCACTCCACGCCGGCCGGCCCCGATTACGGCGCCACCCGGGCACGGACGCGATGGTATCGGGCCACTCCCTGGCGGCCCGGGCGGCCAGGCTGGCCAGGCGGCCCCGGTTCCATGTGCGGCACCGGCGGATGGCATACTCGGGCAGGCCACGGCGGACCAGGGCCTGCCGGTGATCGGGCTCGAGCTCGAGCCCGGCCAGGAGGTCCCGGTATACCGCGTCTAGCACGTCGCGGTCGGCCGGTGCCGGTCCGGCAGGCGCGACAGGTGTACGGGCGGTCGGGTCGCCATGGAGCCAGTAGGGCACGCCATGGCGGTCACGGCGCTCCTGGCCGTCAGGCCCGGCCTGCCTGCGACAGATCCAGGTGCGGCCGTCGCTCGTGACGCTGCACCAGCCCGACCGGCCGCAGGTCTGGCAGGGACGGGCCTCCCGCCACGCCTCCTCTCTCGCCGGCGGGGGGGCCAGGTAGGGCCCGTCAGACCCCGGGGGCGGCGTCATATATGGGCCCATGCTACACCTCCCGGACGCGAGAGGCGGCGATGGTCTGACGCTTGAGCCAGGTGTCCAGGGCGCTCATGCGGATGTAGCACTTGCCTTTTGGGTTGGCTCCCAGGCGCACTACGGCCAGTTCACGACGGCGCACGGCGGCGCGGAGGGTCTGCGGGTGCAGGCCGGCTAGCTCAGCGGCGGCCTGGAGGGGCATCATCCTGTCAAATTCGGCTTGAGACATTCTCAACAGCTCCTTGATTGTTTTTCGAGCGCTCAAGTGCTATGATAGGCTCTATGCTGCGGCCCGGACAGGACCCAATAGGTAGGATTGGGATGGATGATGCCCCGTAGCCAGCGCGAATGGGGCCTGGTCAACGGCGAGGCACTTCGGCAATTGCGAGAGGGCTTGGGCCTGACTCAAGAGGCGATGGCGGAGCACCTGGGGTTAGCACTCGAGGTCTATGCGCGCAAGGAGCGCGGCCAGTCCGGCTTCGCTGAGCGGGCGGATTTGGCGCGTGGCTTCGCTTCGCTGGGATTGGAGTGCTCGAGCCCGGGCGACCCGTTACTCCCTTGGCTGAACTCGTCGGCGGCCACCATCGCGCTCGATGCCCATCGCCCAACATGGGCCAGTCAAGTTCTGCGCCCGCTCGGCTATGATGGGCCGCCCGACGCGGCCCAACAGGCCGACTGGTTCCTGTCGCGAGTTCGGTCCTTGGTCACAACGATCACGACCGCACCAAACAAAAAGCCACGCAAACGAAAGTAAGGCCCCGGGGCTCAGGCGGCGTCGCGCTCGGTCAGCAGCTTCTCGACGGGCACGTCCACCATGGCGCAGGCCACCCCGGTCACGTCGGGCAAGTCATCCCCGTCCCGAACCATCGACTCATAATGGAAGGCCAGCGCTTCCTGCATTTCCCGGATGCATTCTTCCTGTGTCGCTCCTGTGGCCACACAGCCGGGAACCTCGGGCGCATAGGCAGAGAAGCCGGTTGACGTGCTTTCGATGATGATAGCCACCTGCATACCTTCCTACGAGGCCAGTAACTCTGACGGGGCGACGGTAAGCCCGAACTCCTCGAAGACTCGGGCAGCCGCCCAGATCGGGCATTCGCGGGCACCGATGAACTCGATTGAGAGCGGTCGCCCGTCTGCATCCAGGTCGACATGGATGTCTGGTTCGCGCTCGACGGTGCGGGCGACCTTGCCCTCACGCAGCACGAACATGACGATGTTGCCTTCTTCGATAACGCGAATCTCGTTCATTGCTCCCTCAGTCTACCACAGCCACGGTGATGACGACGAGCCTGTTTGGCTCGCGTTGGACGAAGACTTTGATGTGGCGCCCTTTAACGTGACGATAGAGCTTGCGCGACTGCCCCTGCCCGGGAAGGTCTAATTCCGGGTCTTCCAGGACCCGAAGGACCTCATCCTTTGTGATGCCACGCTCGGCCATTCGCTCCTCAGCGTGTACCGTGAAGCAGACTTCCATGCTACCTCACGACCCGCAGGTGTCGGCCACGGCGAGCCAGGGCGGCCACCAGAGCGGCCAGCTCGGCCTCGCTCAGTCGCTGGGCCAGCACCTCTGCCAGGGCGTCCACGTCATCCCAGGGCAGGGGAGGCTCGGGGGCCGGCTTTGGCCGGGGGGCGAGCAGCTCCATCGCTGCCCGGTTGTGCTCGGGCGACAGGTGGGCGTAGCGTTGGGTTACGGTGATCTGCTTGTGGCCGGCGAGCTGCTGGATCGTCACCAGCGAGCAGCCCGCCATGGCGAGCCTCGAGCAGAAGGTATGGCGCAGGTCGTGCCAGCGGAAGTTCTTGACGCCGGCTTGCTTCATCGCCCTCTTCAGGGCATGGGTGGCCCCGCTCGCTGTGAAATGCGTGCCTTCCTCGCTGCCTGGAAACACCCAGTCGCTGGTGTGGGAGTCGAGCTGCTGGCGGAACAGCTCGGCCAGGCGGTCGCTCATAGGCACCCGGCGAGCCTCCCCATGCTTTGATTCGCGGACGGTCACCACGCGAGCCCGGAAGTCGAGGTCGTCGCGTCGCAGGCGCAGTTGCTCCATTTGTCGCAGGCCCGAAAGGAACGCCACTTCGATTTTGAGCCAGTTCTCCGGGGAGCAGACGGCGCGAAGGGCGGCTTCCTCGTCCTCGTTCAGGTAGCGCACGATCTGGTTGTTCTCGCGCACGAAGCGAATCTTGGCAACAGGGTTCGTTCCGTCCAGAATCTCGTCGCGAATGGCCAGGTTGAAGATGCGGCGCAAGAAGGCGCAGGCCCGGTTGCAGGTGGCCCCGGTTACCTTGTCCACCTTCATGCGGTGGCTTCTCCAGGCCTCGATGTCGGACGGGCGCACCTCGCTGGCTGCCAGGTTGCCGATGGCCTCAATCCAATAGGCGGCATACCGGTCATCATCCCGGGCGCTCTTCTTGGCCTCCCAGCTCGGGCGGTAGCGGTCGACCATGTCCTTCACGGTGACGACCTTCCTGGCCACCAGGTCGGGCAGCTTCTCGTTGCGCAGCACCCTGGTCTTGCGCTCCTGATAGAGCTTGCGGGCGGCTTCCTTCGAGCCGGCCTTTTCGCGGTGCTTCTTGCCTTGCCCGTCGCTCCACTGAATCCACCAGACCCCCGAGCCGGGAACCCGCTCATACAGGCCGGTGTCGGGGTTGTTCTTCTTGCGGCCGGTGCGTCGAGGCTCGCTCGGTTGGGGCTCGGTCTTCTTTCTGGCCATGGTCGCCTCCAGGGGAACCCGGGCCGGAAGGCGAAGACCACGGTGCTACTCTGTGCCCTGGCCTTCGGGTCGGGGTTCAGTTTTTTCTGGAGACTCAACTTCGAGCAGGTCTGCTCACAAACCTGTAAAGGACACCAGAAAGGACACAAGCATTTTCTTCAAGTAAAAAACCGCGTCCCTACTGGGTTCCTCGGATATGCGTAGCGGACTTTGGATCCGCCATCCTAGGTTCGAATCCTAGCGCGTCAGCCACCCGAAAGACCCGCGGTAGAGCGGGTCTTTTGCTGCTCAGAGCAGCTTTCTGGCCACCCGCAGGGCCAGGCGCGACAGGCCCTTCATCAACTGCGCGCTACCGCGAGCCAGGCGGCGAGGGTTCTTGTGCTTGATTCCGCTGGCGACGGTAAGGGCCCCTTCGGCGATCTGCTCGAACTCGCCGTGGCGGTTGTCTTCCACCGGAAGGTCGGCTGCCTGGCTCCTGGGAGCGACGGCCAGCAATTGACGGCTGGGACACTTGTCCAGAGGGTCGACCGTTTGCCAGCGCTGATCGAGCTGCTCGGGTGTAATGTGCTCCACTCGGCCCCACGGATTGTGCAGGGTCCAGCCTGTCACCTGACCTGAGGCGTCAGCGCTGTACCCGGAGACCACCACATCGTGGAAGTAGCTGTCGCCCGGCTTCAGGACCGTGCTGATGGTCGAGGGAATGCCTCGATCGATCAGCCTCTTGAGCTCATCCTGGGTGCCGTGGTTGACCAGACTGGTGGCATACCCCAGACTGCGGGCGTATTGACTCATCCCGATCAGAGTTTGACCGTCGAGGTGCAGCACCTTGCGATCCTGGTCGATGTCCAGGGTGACCACATCCCCGTCGCAGCCCACCTCCAGCCGGTGGCCAGCCACCTCGAGCTTGACGGCCTTGCGCTCAAACTCGATGGAGTCAAAGGGGTTGATCACGTCCGCGATCTCGTCCTTGGTGCGGGTCGGATTTCTGGCGTCGTGGAAGTTCCAATACTTGAGCACCATGGCCAGACAGGTGGCCCCGCACTGGTTGCGGTCCTGGCGCAGCAAGGGCACATCGAGCTGGCTCGAGCTCTGAGACAGGGTCACCGAGTCGAGCGGACCGTTTAGACCAGAAGCGGTCCGTAGAGCCAGGGGCCCTGGTGGATTCTGGTAAACCGGTACCCTGCAAGATACGCATCTCATCCCGGCTCAAGGTAGGCCATGTGAGGTCGGTACAGGTTAATGGGAGGTTACAGGTTAACATCTCCGAGCCAGAATTTAAGGGACGACAGGATAAGGTTATCGCATTCCCGTGCCTGCCTCGAGGAACCCCCATTTGATGGCCTTGATCACCCGTTTATCAAGCTTTTCCTTGGATCGGGAGGTCATTTGCTCCCACTCCAGCGTATCGTCGCGAGCCAGAATCGGCTTGGACCAGCCCTCCCGGACCTGAGAGCTCTCCCAGCGCATTACTTTCTGGTGATAATCCCCGGTGGACCGCGAACGGAAGAATTCGACTCGAAACAGCCACGGCTCCGAGCCATCTCGAGCGCTCTGGATGGGAGCGAGCTCGATCGTCTTTACCAGGTCAAAAACTGGGGCCGGCTACCAGGACGCCGGCGACCCCAACGCCTCCAAGCGCTTCAGGGCCACCCCTGCCCTGGTGGAGGAGCTGCAGAGCGAGCTGGGCCAGATGCACGACCGCACGGACATCCCGGCTTATGGCGGAGCTTTTCACACCTGGAAGCCGGGCACGCCCCTGGGAGACGACAGAGAAGAAGCCCCTGGCTCACCCTCAGAAAGCTCCCGATAAGGACATTCCCACTCTCAGAGCCAGGGCTGGATCAAGGGCGCGCTCGAGACAGCTGAGGACGTCCTCAAGCGGATGGGGAAGGCTCCGCTGGGGAACGACCCGGCCTCGACTGTGTTCGCTCCGCGAGCGTCAGTCTCGCTGCGCTGCACTTCATGCCACAGCAAGCCTAACTTCTACAGCTCAACGGTTCGTCAGCTCGTGCTGATGTGCAAGACCAGAGAGAGGGACCTTAGACGAAGGTGAAAGCCTGGGTGAGCCGACCGCCCTTGGTATCAGTCCCATCGGCAGCTTTGGCCTGACCGTATCCATCGGCTTTGGTACCATCATCGATGTAGACGGCGTGCTTGTCGTTCCAGGCCACCACCGCCTCCTGGCCCTTCTCGTTGGGGTTCACGTCCCGGATCTTGCTACCCAGGCCCAGCCACTTGGCCACCTGGCGGGGATCCTTTCCCTTGCCCAGGCTGGAGAGGGCTGACTCGAAGTTGCCACCGTTCTCCTTGGCCGCCTGCTTGCCGATCACGGCATACATCAAGATGGCCATCGACTTGGCTTCGCTGGGCTTGCTGCTCTTGAACTTGGCGTGCTTGGCGGCGGTGGCCAGGTCGGCCTTGCTGACCTGGACGCTTCCCCCGTCCTGCAAGGTCACGTTGTAACCATCGCCCGACTTGCTGACCGAGTTGAAGACCTTGCCTTTATACTTGTCCATGGCGGCCTTGATGACCGCGATGGAGGCGCAGTTGCCTTCCTGACTCTGAGCGAACTGGTCGAAGATGTGGTTGAACGACTCCTTGCCATCGGCGCCGGTGGGCCCGGCGCCGGCACCGGGAGCTCCGCCGCCGTTCTGGCCGCCACCCGTGTCGGAAATGGCCTTCTCGAGCATCTGCTCGTCTTCCGGGCCCCACTGGCCCTCGCCGCCCATCGGAGCGGCGCTCTGAGGCCCGCCGGCCGGAGAGGCGCTCTGGGGCGCACCAGCAGGGGACGCGCTCTGAGGCCCGTTGGAGCCATTGGCAGGAGCCAACCAGCTCAGCATACTTCCCAGGTTGGGAATCGCGCCATTGGAAGGCGCCTGGGACAGGCTCGTGTCACAGTTTCCGCCGCAGCATCCGGTGCTGCAACCCGAAGCGGGCTGATTGCCCTGCAGTCGGGCCAGGGCCGAACCCAGGCCGGACAAATTGAGATTGTTCAGAGCACCCGGGTCGCCGGACTGAAGAGCCTGAATTTCCCGCACGTCATTGAGCATGTTTGATCCTCCTGGAGCCAGGATAGAGCAACCGCTACGCTTCTGACCCGGGTGGAATGTTTCGGTTGTGTTTCCTTTGTAGCCGGCTTGTGAACGATTGCTCGCAAAAGAAAATGGGCCCCGGTCGCCCGGGACCCATGCCCTGTCGTGAGAGAACAGCTCAGTTGCGACTTGCCAGAGCGACGAGCTCGGGAGTTGCATGCACCGGATCGGGCAGGCGCCACTCGTCCTCGCCCTCGGCCTGAGGGGCCTCGGCCTGGCTCTTACGCCCGAAGCGGCTCAGGACGCCCCAGACGACCAGACCGCTCACCACGCCTACCAGGAAGTCGACCACCACGACCATGACGGCGGTCACAATCATGACCGTGCGGTCCTTGTTGCCCTCGGCCCACACTTCGGTCACCTCGGCCTTCTTGACCATCCCGGAGGCAACGAACAGTAGAATTCCCGCCAGGCAGGCCATGGGAACCATCTGCAGCACGCTGGCCAGGTAGGCGGCCATGACAAGCTTGAGGGCGAACTTGAAGATACCGGCCAGGGGAGACAGGGCGCCCACCTTGATGTTGGTCGCGGTGCGGGCCAGCGCTCCCGTGTGCGGGAACCCGTTGAACAGCACCACCGCGGAGTTGACCAGGCCCTGTCCCCACAGCTCCTTGTTCGGGTCGAACGGCTGGCCCTTGTTGCCAGCCAGGCGGTCGGCCATGCGCGAGCACAGCAAGCTCTCGACAGCGGCCACGAAGACGATGGCGGCCGTGAAGTAAATCAGGTCGAAGCTCCACTTGGGCCAGGTCGGAGTAGTCAGCACCAGGAAGTTGGAGGGGATGGCTCCAAACCGGTCCTGCACCAGCACCAGCCCCTTGCTGGCCCAGGCGGTGGCCGAAACCAGGGTGGCCACGCCCAGGGCGATCAGGGGAGCCGGCAGAAATGGAGAGACGCGCAGCAGGGTGCGGGTCATGAAGAAGGTGGCCAGGCCGAGAGCGATGGCGAAGAGGTTGAGCTCGCCCAGGTTGGCCAGGATGCCGCTGACTTTGGAGAAGAAGGTGGGCCCGAGCTTGGCTTTCAAGCCCAGCAGCTCACCGACCTGCGAGGTGGCGATCACCACCGCGATACCGATGGTGAATCCCACCACGATGGATTGAGGCACTTTGGCCACGATGCTGCCTGCTCGAGCCAGGCCGAGCAGCATCAAGATGACCCCGGCGGCAAGCGAGCAGACGATCAGGGCTTCATATCCGTGAGTGCCCACCAGGGCGGCGATCAGGGGGATGAAGGCGGCGGTTGGTCCGTAGACCTGATACTTTGAGCCTCCGAAGAGAGCGCCGATCAACCCGGCCACAGCGCCACCCACGATGCCCTGCTCGGGTCGCAGCCCGCTGGCCATGGCAAAACCCATCGCCAGGGGGATGGCCACCATGGCCACGATCAGGCCGGCGGTGAAGTCGCGAAAGATGTTCAGGGCGATCGAGCCGCGCTTGAGATCCTCAAAGCGGCCGTCCCAAGGGGTCATGTAATAGAGAAATCGATGAAAAAGCGAGAGATTCTCGCTGTTGCGACGCATGGATAGGGGACCTCCGGAAAATTGGGCTCAGATGGATGATCTGGCGAGGACTGTGCGGAGGTCTACGCGGGCGGGCCGCGGCGTGCGATGGGGAGGGTGCGGATACGGCTGCGCTTGCAGCCGGGCTCGAGATCGGGGCGCCGGTCAGACGATGGGGCGGCGAAACGAACCGAGCTTGCAGGAGTAGCGGTGGCGGTCATCCGTCCATGCCGCTCGACCAGGTTCTGCGCTTGGACAGCAGTATGGTCGTGAACCAGCTCCTCCACGAGACCGGTGGGGAAACCGCCGCAGAGGATCAGCCAGCTCAGGCTGGTCAGAAGTATGAGCGCCGTACGCTTCACGCAGACAGGGTAGCAGGAAACCCCCTCCTCTGGCAACCCAAAGAGGGGTCTTTCATGTAAAAATATCTGCACGTATTCACCAGACGACGAAGTGACGCCATTTCGTTCCCGGGCAGGGGATTCTCAGCCCTGCGCGCAGCCCACAGCATGAAGATTGGCGTCGTTTTTCCTCAGTTGGAGATCGGCTCGGACCCGGGTGGGTTGCGCGAGTATGCCACAGCGGTCCGAGAGCTGGGATTCTCGCACATCCTGGCTTTCGACCACGTGCTGGGGGCCGACCCGGCTGGGCATCCCGACTTCTCAGGCCCCTACACGGTGCACAGCAGTTTTCACGAGCCCTTCTCCCTGTTTGGCTATCTGGCCGCCCTGGTCCCCGAGCTCGAGCTGGTCACCGGTGTCATCGTGCTGCCCCAGCGCCAGGCCGTTCTGGTGGCCAAGCAGGCAGCCGAGATCGATCTGTTGACCCGGGGCCAATTCCGCTGCGGGGTGGGGCTGGGTTGGAATCGGATTGAGTTCGAGGCCCTGGGGATGCCGTTCGGCGACCGGGCAAGCCGTTTCGAGGAGCAGATCGAGGTTCTGCGCCTCCTGTGGAGCCAGCCTTCGGTGACCTTCGAGGGCCGCTATCACCGCATCCAGGCCGCCGGGCTCAACCCCCTGCCCGTGCAGCAACCCATCCCTCTCTGGTTCGGAGCGGTGGCCGAGCCAGCCCTGCGTCGGGCGACCCGGCTGGGTGATGGGCTGTTCACTCTGGTCCCGCTGCGTAAGAGCTGGCGCTATACCCTGGAGTGCCTGCGACGCTGGCGCGAGGAGGCCGGCCTGAGCTGGCAGAGCTTCGGAATCGAGTCGCGCCTGCAGGCCGCCCGGGGCAATGCCGGGCACTGGCGCGCTAAGGTGGAGGAGTGGAAGGCGCTGGGAGCCAGCCACATGAGCGTCAACACGATGGGAGCCGGGCGCCAGGGTCCGTGCGAGCAGATCGCCTTCGTGCAGGAAGTGGCCCGAGCCATCCTTTAGGGAACTTTCAGCCCCTGGCGCTAGGCTGGAAGGGATGCAAGTGATCCCTACCCGCGTCCAGGCCCTGCGCGCCCTCGAATCGCGGCGCAACCAGTTGCTCGTCGAGGACAAGCCAGACGAAGCTCGTCAAGTCGAGCAAGACCGCCGGCTGATCGCCCGCGCCCCCGGCCAGGACCTTTACCAGATGGCCCAGTTCTCGCAAGAGCGGGCCCGCAGCCTGCAGAACTCGGTGCTGGCGAAGGATGCTCGGGCCGGCTGGCCCATGGGGCCGATCGGGATGGGGCTGGGCCTGCTGGGAGGTGGACTGGGCGCCGCGGTGGGCATCGCCCTCGAGAGCTTCCATGCCCCCATTGAGATCGCTCTACCACTGGGTCTGCTGGCGATCGGCGGAGGGTTAAGCCTGGCCTTTCTGCCAGAGCTCGCATACCAGCGCGGTGAGCGGGCTGCCGAGACCTCCCGAGCCATCGAGCGCAACTTCAGCTACATCCAGTCCTTCACTCCGCCCGAGCAGGGGACCGGACAGTTGCCAATGGCCGACTTCCTGCGCCTGGTTGCTCAGCGCGAAGGCGAGCTGCTCACTGAGGGGCACCCCTTGCGCGCGGCCGACCTCAAGCTCGTCTCTCAGAGCCTGCAGAGCCTCAACTGTCCCAGCCTTGAGGAGGGCCTGGACGAGGTCTTCCGCCGGGCCCACGACGGGCCCGACGAGAAGCGCTGGGGCACCGTCCTGGGCATCGTGCAAGACTCGCCCGACGTGCTTCGCCTGGTGCGATCAATGGTCGCGGTGGACAACCTGGCCGGCGGGCTGCAAGGGCCGGGTGGCGCTCTCGAGGTGCGCCCCGACGCCGTGCGCATCGGCTCGGTGGTGCTGCGCCCCAAAGCCGCTGAGTAACATCAGGGCCCTCAGGCCTCTCGCCGCGAAGCACCTCGCCCCTATGCCTCGTGCTACGCCCAAAATTTTTCGGTACGGCCCTGGCAAGTGCGTAAACCGGCTTCTCAGCCCCGTACCGAAAAAAATCTCCGGTAAAACACTCGACCAGCCCTAGGCTTTGACCGGCGTTTCCTTCTCCAGGACCCGCTGGACCGCCGAACGGGTTTCCATGCGCTGCCGGAACTTCACCAGGTTGGGCCAGCGGCTCAAATCGATTTTGACAAGCTCCGCCCAGGTCATGATCGTGTAAAGATAAGGATCGGCGATGCTGTAGTCGCCCAGCAGATAGTCGCGGTCGCGCAACTGATCGGAGATGATCGCCCAGCGCAACTCCAGGCGCTTGCGGAAGTAATTGGAGAGTTCTTGCTGTGCGCTCTGGTCCGAGACCATGGTATTCCCAAAGAAGACCGGGTAGAAGTTGCGGTGCAACTCGGTGGAAAGGAAACTGAGCCACTGCATCAGCTCATAGCGTTCCGGCGTGCCCCACTCTGGAGCCAGTTTTTTCTCCGGCTGGAGGTCGGCCAGGTACTGGAGGATGACCTGCACCTCCTTGAGCCGTTTACCTGGCTCGATTTCCAGAACCGGCACGGCTCCAATGGGGTTGACGGCCAGGAATTCCTCGGACTGGCCCTCGCCGCGACGCAGGTCGATGTGGTGCAAGTCGAAAGGGATTCCGAGCTCCTCGAGCACGATGTGGGGGGCGCGAGAACAGGTGATGTTGCAGTAATAGAGCTTCATAGGCGCGCTTTCCCGACTGAAGGGAAAACTCCTGGTACACCCTGGTCAGGCAGGCAGGTGGCTGTGGGGATGGCGGCGCCGCAGCACTTGCCGGAATGCATCCACGAGCAGCGGGTCGAAATGACTGCCTCGGCCATCGCGAAGGATCTGCCAAACCTGCTCGACCTCCATCCCCGGCTTATAGGGGCGGGGCGCGGCCAGAGCGTCGAAGACGTCGGCCACGGCGATGATGCGGGCGGCCAGGGGGATCTGCTCGGCCTGCAAGCCATCCGGGTAGCCATTGCCATCCCAGCGTTCGTGGTGGCCGCGAATGGCCGGGCAAAGGTGGCGTAGAGAGGGAATAGGGTGCACCATCTCCTCGCCATAGACGGGATGCATCTTCATGATCTGGAACTCGTGCTCGGTCAGTTTACCAGGCTTAAGAAGGATACTGGCGGGGATCCGGGTCTTGCCGATGTCGTGCAGCATGCCAGCCCGGCGTACGTCCTGACCGGCCAGAAAACCGCCTACCTGGTCGAGCGTCTCCTCGCTCTGGTAGGAAAAGCGCAGGCCCACGTCACCGACGTCCTTGAGCAAGGCGCCATAGCGCACCTGGCTCAGGGTGCGCCGGTCGGTAACCCCCACCTGGTCGGCCAGGTCGACCGCGTACTCGAGCACCCGCGAGGAGTGGTCAAAGGTGAACTCGCCTCCCAGGCGCAGCAGCACGCCCAGGCTGTTGACGGCGGTTTCCACGTCCATGCTCTCGATCTCTTGCTGGCGATAGACCCGGCGCAGCACCGAGGTCATGGAATGGCTGACGTGGCGGCTGACCATGGCGTCGGTGGTGCGCGTGGCGGCCATCAAGTCGAGCTTTCGCAAAGACAGTTGGAAGGATTCGCGGCTCACGGCGATGCGTCTGGCGGGGGAGGAGAGGACCTGAGATTCGCTTTCCTTCCCGGCCGCCGAAAGCTGAGCTTCGGCCTTCTGACGCTGCTCACTGTTCGTGCGGGCTTGCTCGCGTCGATCTGAGCCATCGGAATCATCGCTTCCACCCGAGGAGCCACCCGTGTCGCCACCCTGACCGGGCGCCGATTCGTTGACCCGATCCTGGCGCTGGGGGTCGCTCTTGGGAACGGGCATCTGCGATTTGTCGCGCGTGGTCGCGACAGGACGCTCGCGTTCGGGAAGCAGGCGCTCGGCCCTCTCTTCCAGGTCGCTTCTTCGTGAGGACCGATCAGGATCGATGGGCGTTACGATGGTCTCGATCGGTGGAGTGGTGGTCCGCCGCTGGCGATGAAGATTCTGAAGTTCGCTCACCTCGCGCTCGCCGGTGCGAGTAGAGCGATTGGGATCGATGGGCTCTACCCGCTGTTTGTCGGGCGTATGCAGGCGGAATTCGCGTGGCGGCTGAGGCGGTGGTTGCGCCCCGCGAGCTGCTATCCCCGGGTGCTGGGCATCCTCGCGTGGGCCCGAGGCAGGCTCGGCCGGACGGGCCAGCTCGCGCTGGCTCGACTGCAGGGGAAAGTCGGTGCGCACCGGCCCTTGCAGACGGGGCCGCGGGGGAGCCTCCCCACGCAGCCTGGACTCCAGATCCTGAAGGCGGGTCAGCTCCTCATTTCTGGCTTCGTTGGGAGGGGTATGGCCTTCCGTACGGGCTCGAACCGGCTCGGGCGGGGTCGGTTTGGGGACCTGGGCTGAGGGAACAACTGGGCGTGGGACCCCCGGCTCTCGCAGGACCTGACCGGTCGGACCCTGCCGTTCGGTCGCCCCTCCCTCGATCTGCCTTCGAGCGGCGGCCTCCCAGCCGCGGACCTCGGGTGCGTGGATTCGGCCGGGGGGCAACCCCGTGCGATTCGGGGACTGCTCTGCACGAGTTGCCTTGCTGGAGCCGGGAGCCGACTCGGCGCGGCCCTGTTCGGAGCGGGTGCGGGTCTGCTCGAGGCGTGCCGCCTCGCGGGTGCCTGGGGCCGACTCGCCACGGCCGGGCTCGCGGGTCTGCTCGAGGCGTGCCGCCTCGCGGGTGCCTGGGGCCGACTCGGTGCGGCCGGGCTCGCGGGTCTGCTCGAGGCGAGCCGCCTCGCGGGTGCCTGGGGCCGACTCGGTGCGGCCGGGCTCGCGGGCCTGCTCGAGGCGAGCCGCCTCGCGGGTGCCCGGGGCCGACTCGGTGCGGCCGGGCTCGCGGGCCTGCTCGAGGCGAGTCTGCTTGCCTGGTTCGCGTCCAGGCTCGCCGGGCCGAGTCTCGCGCTGACCAACCTCAGGGGATCGCTCGCTTCGGGCTGCAATTCCTTCGCGATCACTGGACCGGTCGGCCCGAGTCGGGTCGGGCGGGCTGACCCGAGCCGGATGCTCCGAGGTGCGTTCTCCTCGGGCGGGCGGCTCAGCAGGTCGGACGTTCTCCTGGCGAGGACCGTTGCTCTCAAGACCGGTGTGGGCTCGGGGGAGTCCTGTGGAGTCGTTCGGATTTGGCCTGCTCTCGCCGCTCGTTTTCACAGCATAGGGTGCCTTGCCCGGCTCGCCACCCGATTTGGCGGTTTCGGGCGCCTTGACCGAGCCCACCGGCTCGCCACCCGGCCTGGAGACTTCGAGTGCTTTTCCCGGAGGCCCGCCAGGCTTGGAGGAATCGGGCGCTTTACCGACCGGCTCGTTGCCCAGTCTGGTCCCGGGGGTCTTGTCCAGGCTGCCTTCGGTGGGAGCCTTGCCCCTGTCTCCACCAGAGCCAAGATTCTGGGCCTGACCGGGCGGCATGACCTCTCCCTTCTTCACCTGTCCCGGAGCCACTTCCGAGCGACCCGGTCCATCCGTCGGCGTCTTGGCGACCGGCTCGCTTTGCTTGACGACCTCGGGAGGCTTGCCCGGCTCACTGCTCGGTCTACCGGCCGCGGGGCCAGGTCGGGTGCTATCGGTCCTGGCTGGTTCGGTGCCCGCTCGGGAAGCCTCAGCGTTCCTGCCAACAGCCTCAGTGCCCGGGCGAGAGGCTTCCGTCTTGCCCTGGTCGTTGTTGTTCTGCCTGGCGGTTTCGGTGGGCGCCTTGCTGGCCGCTTTGTCCCCGCCCGAGCCCATCTTCTTGGCCTGGCCA
>JAANMU010000226.1_pt1 | contig 72065 bp, 63 predicted proteins | sample 7279701 | NCBI WGS metagenome assembly JAANMU01 (sample SAMN14094539, study PRJNA606508) | bioreactor metagenome | isolation source: A lab-scale SPAN reactor treating ammonium-rich wastewater day 57 | place: Ireland: Galway | collected 2017-03-13 | reverse complement strand
GTGGCGACCCGTTATGAAAAGACGACCAAGAACTTCGCCGGCTTCGTCTGGCTCGCTGCCTTGGTCATGGACATCCTATAAATGTCCACACTGCCTAGTTGAAATCGGCCATAGGAGCCGTTTTCCCCCTCGATCAATAGATCGCCGCGGAGGACAAAGGCCTCGACGGTCGCGCCTTCGCACGCGCTCATCGCTCGGCACAGCGCATGACCATTGGCCGCGCCATTGATGTCCAGGTCCATCCCTTGCGGGATTGGAATTGAACAAGCGATGGAATCGTCGAACGTCCACATCCTTCCGTTTTGGAAAACGATCTTGTCGCTCTGGGCGAACCGGGTTTCCCGATTCGTCGATTCCTTCCGTACGCCGGGCATCACAGCCTTGATGCGCTGGAGAAAATCCCCGCTGTCGAAGCATCCAGGATCTCGCGCTCCGAGAACGCGGGGCGAGGGACGATTCGCGCGCTTGATTTCAGTCAGGATTTTTCCCGCGGCGACGACGCTGCAAAGGCCGTTCTTCAAATGCGGTTCAATATCGGCCCAGTGCTGCGCTACGTTCTTGTAGCGATTGGCGGTGCTGTAGCTGCCATTGAAATTGTCTTTGAGCCAAGATTTGTAGCTACCATGCCCGACAATGCCTTGGATGCGTAGTAGCGTTTCACCTGCGTAACGGGCGGCCAGTAGCGCCTGAGCTTGTCGCCGCCCATACGCTTGGTGCCAGCGATTCGCTTGCCGCGCCAGTTCGCCGAGGGAGTCATTGACGGGGCGCGAAAGTTTCACGCGCGGAACTTTTGAAGGTCGCTTCGTCACCACAAATCTCCTTAATTTAACGGATGGGATCATCTCGCTTATTATCGGGATGAGGAAGAATACGCGGCCGATCCCGCATCGCTTTCGGAGGTCGCTTCGACGCAAGTTATTGCCCCAAAAACAGAAGCGAGTCGTGGAATAGGGACGCCTCCAGAGTCAAGAAGCGCGAAACACCTTTATCTACGCTCTACATAGCCTTTGTCACCGCGCGAAGAGTTTAGCGCCGTCGCGCGGGAGAAGAAACGCCCGCCTGGATAGGCGGGCGTGCTGCAGAGCGGAGCCAAGTTGGCGTTAGCCGACGCGGGAAACGGCCTCCACCGCCTTGGCCTGATCCGGATGGATGTAGATTTCGGTCGAACGCATGGTGCGATGGCCCAATAGGACTTGGGCCGCCTGGGGCCCGCACTCCTTGGCGAAGCGGGTGCCGGCGCTATGCCGCAGCTTATGCGGCGACCAAATCGGGACGTCTGCCTTCTTGCACGCGGCTTTGATAGCCTTGCGGTAGGCGGCGAGCGCCTGCCGGACTAGGTCGCGGCAGTCGCTCATTTTCTCATCCTTGGTCGATTTGCCATCGGCCCACCCTGTCATCGTGATCGTTGTCCTTGCAGGGTCTGACAGGCTTGCTCTGAAGGACGGCCTGGATGCTGTCGAGCGAAATGCCACTCGCCCGCGCCTCGGTCAAGCGTGCGGTAACCGTTAACCATCGTCACGTTTCGGAAAGTGGACGCACCCCCGGGTAATGCGGAGCGAGCCTCCACCCTCCATGTCCGGCGCCTATGCCACCCTGGTTTCCCCGTCGGCGGCAAATAGAAGGACGCAACTAGATTCCGTTTGCAAATGTACGAGCGATCCAAGTGATCGATGCTGATAACGCGATTGTTGAAATCTATGACGAGCGCACGGTCTGGATGATGATTGCCACCGCAGGATTCACGGACGGCGAATACCAAATGCTGGACCGCCACGTCTTTGAAGTGACCGGCACTCGGACTTACCCGACGGCTTTGGGCGGCTCGAAGACGGTGTTGGTCCTGAAAGCTCTCGACTCTGCCGCTGTGCAACGCCGAGTTGACGAGGCGCGAGCACGTGAAGATGCAAAGTTATGGCGCACCTGGACGGCCGCGTCGGGAGGGTTTACGGTTGATGCGAAGCTGCTTGACTTCAAAAGCGGCAATGCCAAATTGCAAAAGCGCGATGGCTCGATTATCGACGTGTCGCCGGCGAAGCTGTCAAATGATGACCAGAAATACATCCGTGAAGAAATTGCCCGGTGGAAGACCGAAGGGAAGCCATCTGCCGGCGTGCCTTCCCGACAAGTAGCAACCAACCCGTAGACAGCATCCCACAGCAGCTCGTCCGAGGACCGGCGGCGTTCCTCTTCGCGGCTGTAATTTCCTTACTTGGATGCCACTTTTGCGCAAAGTAGTGTTCGTACCTCTAGGGCGTTCCTAGATTCCCGCCTCCTTCAATTCACATTCAGCGCAGGCGACAGCCTGCCTTCGCTGCCGCGGTGTGCGGGGCGGCGCGGGTTGGCCCAGCGGCGTTGGTCGTCGTTCCGCACGTAAACCGCTTCAAGGCCTCTTGGCTGGCGTACCGCTGGCCGCCGATCAGCACGGATTCCAGCTTTGCGGCAACGCCGTCCGCACGCTGTCAATTCCGCGCGGCTCCAGCCCCGGGGCCACGCGCAGGTAGTTGTCGTAGCTTCCGAATAGGTTGGGCGTGATGATCCGCATGGTTAGATGCCCTCCGCCTCCAGTTCGCGTTCGGCGCGGCGGATCGCCCTTTCCCGCCGCCTCGGGGTTCTTGTCGGCGCCGGTTGTCCCGCGGCTTTGGCGGTCGTACCAGCGACGAATCGCTCCAAGGCTTGGGCGGAGGTATATCGCAGTCCGCCGATCAATACCGATTCCAGTCTGGTGCCGCGGACGCCGTACAAAACCCAACGCCAAACGGTCGAAACATGGGGATGGCTCGGTAATCGCTTCGCCGCCTGGGCGATCGTCAACAACTCCTCGTGTTCGATGTCAATGGTCATAGCAGCCTCGCTTGCAATTGGGAATGGTTAGTAATGACTGCCATAGCTTCGGGTGTTTGGTCGCATACGACGGTGCAAAAGAAACGCCCACCTTCATGGCGGGCGTAATGGGCGCGGTCTTCGGAACCAATTCGCCTGTTCGGCTATTGAGCGAACAGAGACGAGCTATCCAACCTCACGCGCAATTCTGGCAGCCAAGGCCGCATCGCGCTCAGCATAAACTTGGGTAACGTCGGCCTTGGCGTGGCCGAGAAACACCTGGGCCGCTTCCAAGCCATACCGGCGACGAACCTTAGTGCCTGCCGAATGCCGGAGTTGATTCGGTCCCCATCGTTCGACGCCTGCCTTTTCCGTAGCGAGGCGAATTGCTGTGCGGTAGCCGCTCACGGTATAGCGAGGGTGACCGGGTTTGCGATAAGGGCGAAAGCAGTAGCGTTCCGGCTCAGTTCGGAGCAGGTACGGCGACAATATTGCTTGCGCTTGGGCTCCGAGAACGATGGTACGCTCTCGGCCGCGGTGTTGGGTTTTGTGACTTTCGGGACGATACACCCAATTGCCATCGGAACGATCGATGTCGCATGGCTGGAGAAGCACAACTTCTCCCGGGCGCATGCCGGTTAACTGTTGCAACCGCACCATATCCACCGCCGTAGGGTTCAGGTGCTTTAGCGTGGCCTCGACCGTAGCATCGTCCACGGGTCCAACAGGCGGCGGGTCGTAGGCGGCGGTCTTGCCTTGCTTCAAACCGTCCACGGTGGGCAGGGCTTGATAAACTTGGACCGGAACGAGTTCTTCAGCCGCGGCCCATTTGAACATGCGACGGATGCGGCCGGTGTTCTTATTGCAATACTTCCGGCAATTGCCTGCATCGATCATTCGCTGGCGAACTGCCTTGAGCGCCTTAGGACCAAACTCGGCTGCGAGTTGCGAACCGTAGAGGGCCTTAAGGTGCTTCAGCGCCGCCTAAATTCCAGGTTGCTCGCCTGTTGGACGGCCGTGCTTGGTGTAGAAGCCTTTGGCGAATCGCCAATACGCCAGGATTAGTTCGCTGATGGTCAACCCATCCTGGGGCGCAAGGGGTTGGTGGTCATTGGCCTCCCATTCAGCAATTCGGCGGACGTACTCTTGGCGGCTCGCCTTAGTGCCGTGTTTGCCTAGGTAGATATTCCGGCCGTTAATCGTTACTACGGCTTGGCCAGAACTTTTGTGAAGGCGGTACGAAGGTGGTCGGTTGACAAGTTTCGGCATCGAAAGAGCTCCTGAAAACCCAAAACGGCAGACTGCCGTTTATCTTCGGGTTTTCGGGAGCCGCCCTGCCGAACACCGGCTGGTTGCGTAAGTCGCGACTCGTTTACGAGTTAGTGCAAATACCAGAGGAGGGACTCGAACCCTCACGCCCTTGACGGGCACTGGATTTTGAATCCAGCGCGTCTGCCAATTCCGCCACTCTGGCTTGGAGAGATTGTGAAGTATTGTGTGGGTGAATTTTATCGCTCGGAACAAGTTCTCGCAAGGTGGAGGCTGCGAGGTGGGGCGAGTTGGCGAGTTCGAGTTGAGGGACTTGGCCAAGTCCAGCCGGTTGTTCGGCGTGGTGTGAGTGGTATTCATCGACTCGGACCGTCGAGCAGAAATTGCGCCGCTTGCAGATCGGGAGTTCGCAGTGCCATCCGCGGGCTTACGCCGGGGAGCGAGCGAAAGAAAACGGAAGGCAACGGTGAGCGAAAATTAGGGTTAGCGGGGGGGCGTCAGGTTGGCGGCGTCGGCGTAGGCCAGGCCGCAGGCGTGTTGGGCGCGGTCCAGCACTTCGCGGGCTTTGCGGCGAGCGCGGGTAGCGCCGTCGCCTAGGATTTCCAGCACGCGCTGGGGATGCGCTTCCAATTCGGCGCGGCGCTCGCGGGCTGGGGCGAAGTACGCCTCGGCCTCGTCGGCCAGCATCTTTTTGACTTGCCCGTAGCCGAAGCCGCCAGCGCGGTAGAGTTCGGCCAGCGCTTGCCGCTTCGGCGCATCGACAAACAGCGAATAAAGCTGAACTAGGTGATCGCCCTCGGGGTCTTTCGGTTGCTCCATGGGCCGCGAGTCAGTCTCAATGCGCATGACCTTTTTGCGCATCGCCTTGACCTCCTCGAACACTTCGATGGTGTTGTTGTAGCTCTTGGACATCTTCTCGCCGTCCGTGCCCGGCACGCGGGCGGCGTCGGGCATGACCCGGGCCTCGGGCACGACGAAGACCTCGCCGTACTGGTAATTGAAAGCCTTGGCCAGATCGCGGCAGACCTCGATGTGCTGCACCTGGTCTTCGCCCACGGGGACCACGTTCGAGTCGTAGGCCAAAATGTCGGCCGCCATCAGCACGGGATAAGTAAACAAGCCCATGTCGGCCGGCAGCCCCTTGGACTTCTTTTCTTTATAGGCGTGGCACCGCTCCAACCGGCCTTGCGAGGTAATGGTCATCAGAATCCAGCACAGTTCCGAAACCTCCGGTACGTCGGACTGCATGAACAGCGTGGCCCGCGCGGGGTCCAGGCCCAGCGCCAACAGGTCCATGGCCGCATCCAGGCTGTTTTGCCGCAGTACCGTCCGGTCGCGCACGGTGGTCAGGGCGTGCAGGTTGGCGATGAAGTAATAAGCCTCGTCTTCGTTCTGGAGGGCGATGTACTGGCGAATGGCGCCAAAGTAATTGCCCCAGTGAAACCGGCCGGTCGGTTGGATTCCCGAAAGAACGCGCATAGTGAACGAACGTGGTAGGTTTTCCCGAAAGAGCGCTCCGCGGCGCCGAAAGGTCGTCTTAGGAATGAGGCTACCACGTCGCCTCGGTTCGTTCCATCCCGGCGGAAGGCCGCTGCTACGAGGTTTCAACGGGCTCCGGCCAGGACTGGCTCGCGGTGATCCGCGGCGACGGCGCGCTGATCGCGACGACGCAGGTACGACCGGGCCGAATCGGCCAGAGTCACCAGCGCCGCGCCCATCATGATGGCGTCCTTCACCACCAACCGTCCCGCGCCGCTGAGATACGGGAACCCGTGATGGGGGCCGCCCAGGTCGGGGACCCAGCACTCGGGCGTGGTGATCAGGAACGACAACGTCACAAACGACATGATGAACACCAGAAAGCTGCCCACCGCCGCCGCTTGCGGCAACCACGGATGCAAGCAGAGCAGCAGTCCGTACAGCACGATCACCGTTCCCAGCCCCAGCGCAAAGGGATAGGTTCCGTTGGCCTCGTGCCACGCGCGGTTCTCGGGCACGACGGCGCCTTCGGGGTTCTTGTGCTCCTTGTAACCGCCCGGATCGTTGTAGAAGAAGCTCATCACGGGGCTGTTGGCCACAAAGGGCACGATGCCGTCGGCCTCGTACTGCGCCACCTTCAAGCCGCCGATCCAGACCAGCACCACAATCAACCCCAAACGCGTCACCGCCACGCCCACCCGGTCCAAACGCGAGGCGAATTCAAAAAGCCGAATTACGTTCATGCCATTTTCTCCATCGCTCGCCGAATTGCCGTAGTCCCCCATTCCAACCATTGGACAGGGTGAAAGAGTGGCTAGGAGCGGAGCCTTAGCAGCCCCAGCGTCTCGCGGTAAATTGCTGGAGCGTCGCCTAGGCTCCGCCGCCAGCCACCCCGCTTTTGGCGATCAATGCATTATCGCCATCGTCAGCAGACCGATGAATGGGCGCAGGGGCCGAAAACATGGACAGATTGCTCCCGCCGCGAATTTCGGTCTCGAATTCCCGAAAGAACTTGGGCGAGACACCCGTGGCCTTCTTGAACAACCGGCTGAAGTACAACTCGTCCTGAAAGCCGACCTCGCGGGCGATCTCTTTGACCGGCTTGAGGGTGTGCAGCAGTTGCCACTTGGCGTGCGTCAAAATGCGATCACGAATCAGGTCGGTCAGCGTTTTCCCCAACTGTTCGCGCACCACGCGGCCGAGCGTCTTGGGGGTCATGTGCAACAAGGCCGCATAGTCGGCCGGGGCGTGCCGCGTGCGGTAATGCTGCTCGATCAACTCCCGCAATGGCCCCAGCACGGGATGCCGCGCATCGACAGCCCCCACGCCGCAAGCGCCGGCGGAAGCTTTTTGCCGAGTCGCCAGAATGAGCAGCACTTTCAGATAAGCCAAGAGCGCTTCCTGGTAAGCCAGCCCGCGCTCGGCTTGCTCCCGCCGCATGCGGTCAAGCAGGTGGGTCACTTCGGCTTGGGCCTGGTCGTCGAGCGTCACCAGCGGCGCGCCGTAAGGGTCGTTAAACAGCACGCCAGCGCAGCCGACCTCGGCGTGAAAAGTCTCGACGCACAGGAAGTTGGCGTGAAACTGGATCACCTCGCCCCGCACCGTCGCGCTGGGCGCCAAGCGAACGTGCTGGTAAGGAACGAAGAACAGCAGCGAGCCAGGGCCAAACGTGTGCCGGGCGGCGTCGGCCCAAAACTCGCCCTCGCCCGCCTCGATCCAATACACGCTGAAGTAGTTAGTTCGCGGCGGCTCGCTGGGCTTGCGCCCCAGTAGCAGCGGCTGCACGCGCAGCGCGGGGGCGCCGTCGCGCGGGTCGTAGAAGCCGTGGTTGGAGCGATGCACCGCCATGACGCCCAGTTCACGCGGGGCGGCCTACTTCACCACGCCGTCGCGCAGTTCGTAGAGCGCCCAGGTGTTGCCGTCGGGGCCTTCCCACGGCTTGAGTTGCAGCACGCCTTCCAGCGTCAGAGGACGCGTGGTGTAGCGGGTCGATTCGCCCGGCGCCAGGTGAACCATGATCACGCAGTGGGCCGTGCCGCCGGGGCCGAACTTGCACTCGGTATTCTTGAGCATCACAAACTGCGTGATCCCCTTGGTCTTAAAGTCGGCCAGCATAAAGCCGGGGATCCGCACCGTCTTGCCGTTCAGCTCGGCGATGCGGTCAGTCAGATATTTTTCTTGGTCCCACTTCACGTCGGGCGGCATCTTGGCGTCCAGGTCGTCGTAGGTGATCTCTTCGGCCTTGGCGCCGCGCTTGACGGGCTTTTCGTCGGCTGCCTGGACCGCCGATCCCGACCCACCCGGCTGCGACGAAGTGACCAGTCCCGCGCCAATCATGCCGATCGAGAACACTAACGCCAACGGAAGCAACGAATTTTTCATCGTTCTTAACCCAAGGGGAGTGGGGGGACGAGGAAGGAAATCGGAGGTGGGACAATCCATTCCTTTTATTATACACCGATTGCGCTGGAGGTTCTCGCCGCGGAGGTTTCTGGTAGTGGTACAGTTTGGCGATTTTCGAGATTTTTGCTGAACCGTACTAACCCGAAACGCTAGCGAGGACAGCACTTCCATCCTCGCTAGCGCTTCGGGTTAGAAAAAAATCGCCAAACTGTACCACGACCAGTTTTCTTTGTCATCGTTCAATCGGGGGGATTCGTCTCTGGCGCTTGCCTTGACTCGCCAGGAGAACCGAACACGAACACATGCTGGCGGATTTTCGAGCGTGAGCATGCCCTAAATCCCCAATTGCGCCAACCCGTTGACTAATCGCTCCAGCACTCCCGCCAAGGTAGGGTGCGATGCCTCGAAACGCCGCGCCACGCGCTCCAACCGGCTTCCCAGGGGGCCGTTGGCGAGCGATTCCGGCTCCTCGCGGGCGAGCGCGTCTTGAATTTCGAGGCGGGCTTCTTCCAACAACCGGCGCGTTTCGGGGTCAATCTCACCCAACGAGTGAAGCTCCCGTTCTAACTCTTCGACCGCCGTGCGAAGTTTTTCCAATTTTTCGGGCATGAGCGAATGACCGCGTAGTACGTAAGGCAGGAATCTGGCGAACTCCTGGATTATAGCGTGTTCTGGCGGGGGCGCGCGTCCGACCGCGTTCCGACACGGCCGCGCTGGAAGAAACGCACCGGGGAAGCGGCGCGCCGGGTGGGCCTCGCTACGATCCTGGTCCGCATGGCGGACGGGAACGCCGCGTCTGAACCCGTCGGTCAATTGTTTGCTGGTTGGTGCGTTGCGGGAAGTCGGCCCAAAGTTCAGCCGCATGGGTTACCCCTTCTGCAACGGATATTCACTCCCTGACCCACGACCAAGCGGCGCCGTCGCCAGGCCACCCGCCCCCGAACCCCAGGGCGGGGAGGCGTATAAAGTAGAATGTCCCCTTTAGAAAGTGGGGCGCCAGAAGGCTTCGCCGTGGCGTTGGTGGAGGTTGTCGATGTGGGCGGCGATGTCGGGCATCGCGCGGAGCTCGGTGTAGTACATCGCTCCGGCGTTGATGCCGTGGGCCTCGCGCCACTGAATGTCTTCGCGCAGCGCGGGCCGGGAACCGGCCCACGGCAGCACGACCAGCCAGAGAAAGGCAATCGCCGCGGCGCCAAGCAGCAGCGCCAGGCGGCGCCAGGTTTTAGTTCGACAGCACGGCTGCGGCATGGGGGAAGACCTTCTCGAACATAATCCAGGCCATAATCAAGGTGAGCGCCAGGTTGAGCGCCTGGCCGCACACGTACAGGACTAACGGCTTGCCGCCCGCCAGGTAGCGAGACAATTCGCGGAAGTTCGTCTCCAGGCCGATGCTGACAAACCCCAGGCAGAAGAACCACGCCCGCATCGTTTTAGACGTGCCGCCAATGGCGGCGTCGGTCAGCGCTTCGCCCGTGACGCCGCCGGCGTGCAACAGTGAGAAGACGATCGAGGCCGCCACAAATCCGAGCACGAACTTGGGAAAACGATACCAGACCTCGCGCACGTCGGGCCGGACGCCGGGCCGGCGCTCCACGTACACCACCCAGTAGACCGCCACCGCGAAGGCGACCGCGCCGATCAGGATGTTCTGAATCATCTTGACGGTGGCCGCCACCGTGAGCGCGTTTGGCCCGAGCATGCCGCCCGCCGCCGCCACGGCCCCGGTCGAGTCGATCGTGCCGCCAATCCACGCCCCGCCCAAGACCTCGCTCATGCCGAGCGCCTTAATAATCGGCGGCATGACGACCATCATGGCCACGGTGAAAATCAACGAAAGCCCGACGGCCAGGGTCAACTCTTCCTTCTTGGCTCGGCACGCCGCCGCCGTGGCGATGGCGGCCGACACCCCGCACACCGACATGTCGGCCGAGATCACCATGTTCAGCGAGCGCGAGGGAATCCGCAACACGCGCTGACCAAACTGGTAGGTGCCGATCAGCACCACCGGCGTGACCACCCAAGAGACGAACACGCCCGGCACGCCCAACGAGAGCAGCCGGCCGAAAAGCACCTCGGCGCCCAAGAGCACCAGGCCCGTCTTGATGTAAAACTCGGTGCGAACCGCCGGGGCGAGCCACCGGGGCGTGCCGACCGTGTTGCTGATGAGCAGGCCCAGGAGCAGCGCCCACAAGGGATACTCCAGGTTGTAATACTCCACAACCTCCTGCGTCGCCAGAATGTACGCCAGCGTGGCGAGGGCGAAGACGACGACAAACGCCGGGGCGAATCGTCGAAATCCCGTTCCCAGAAAGCGGACGCCGAAACCAAACAACGCCACGCTCAGCCCCATCGCGCCCAGCAGCCCCGGCACAATGAGTTTGCCGTCGCGCTGGAAGGCGCCGCGCGGATCGTTGCTCCACGGCCGGGGGATCGCCAGCCAAGGCTTTAAGGGGTTGGCTTCCAACTTCCCGCGAAGCGACTTCAGTTCTTGCTTGCCTTCTTGGATCTGCGTCGACAAGCCCTCCTGCGTGGTCCCCGGGGCGGCGTTCTCGGCTTGCTCCTGCAATTGCTGGACATGCGCCGCCTGCTCTTCAACTTTCGCCAATCGATCGGCGTAGTCGGCGGGACGCGACAGATAGGTTCCGCCAAGCGCCAACAGCAGGATGAAACCCCCAAGCCAGATTGCCCACCAGTCTTCCGACTCCAACAGCCCTGATGGCGCCGTAACAGAAATTTCGTCGCCTTCTTTTGGTGGTGAATCAGCCGGGGTCGGCGCCGTTGTCATGATGGTTTCGGTTTCCTTGGATCAACGGGAAAAGAAAAAACCTCGGGAGTTTTCAACTCGGAGGTGCTGACGCCAGTGCCTCGGCCACCCTGTGGCATATCGCGGAAAGATGCTGGGGCGCTGATGAACCTTCGCCGCCAGCCACTCTTTGGGTTAGGTGGGAATAGGGAACTACGGAGGTTCCGATTGGCCCAGGTTCAGGTCCTGAGCGTCTCTCGCGAGATTTTACCAAGGTAACGCTTTCGCCAAGAAGTGCAACACGCAATTACCGCGACGCCGCGCGTCTTGACGGCGGCGCGAAACCGCAAGCAGCCTCGTCCATACCGATGTTACGCCTGCCGCAAGCGACATCGCTTGCGGTTTCGCGCGGCATGCGCAGCGACCGCTTAGGTAGTCCAATTGCGGGCGGCTCGCGCGCGCAGGCGGTTAGCTTCATCGTCGTCGATGAACTCTTCCTTCACGGGATCGAGCTTCAACTTGCGTTGGAGGATCCAGGCGATGGCCGCCGCGTGGCAAGCGATGTGCGACCGCCGCATCACCTCGGGATTGGCCGCCGTGGCGCGGCGCGTGCGCATGCAATCGAAGAAGTTGCGGGCGTGCGCGGTCACGTCCAGTCCCACGACTCGCTTTTCTTTTTCGGGCAACTCCTTCTGGAGCGATTCGGGCCGCACCACGATTTCGCCGCTGTCGCCTGTTTCGACCCAGCCTTCGTCGCCCACGAACCGCACCGGGCACGTCCCCAGCCGCGTAATGTAATGGGGCGAACGATCGCCGAACGGCTGTTCCAGGAAGTCGATTTGCAGCTTCACGCCGTTCGCGTAGCGGCACACGATGTCTTTCTCCGATGGCTCATACTCCAGGGGCATCGTGTCGTCCGCCTGGTTGGCCCATTGGCAGAGATCGACCGTGTGCGCGCCCCAGTCGAGCAGCCGCGCGCCCGAATCGAAGTCCCACTGCCCCCGCCAGCCGCCGTCGACATATTTCTGGTTGAACGGACGCCACGCCGCCGGTCCCAGCCAGAGGTTCCAATCGACGGTGTCGCGGGCCGGCGTGCGTTGGGCGGGCAGCCAGGTGTTGTCGAGCACCGGAACATAGACCGACGCGTGCAGCGTATGGAGCTTGCCCAGCTTCCCGGTGTGCGCCAACTCCACCGCCTTCTGAAAGTTCGGTACGCTGCGGCGCTGCGTGCCCGCTTGGAACACGCGCTGCTCGCTTTGCATGGTGTCGGCCAGCTCCTGGCAATCGGCGATGGTGATGCCGCAGGGCTTCTCGCTGTACACGTCTTTGCCCGCCTGGGCCGCCAGAATGGACGCCGCGGCATGCCAGCGGTCGCCCGTGGCGATCAGCACCGCGTCAATGTCCTTGCGGTCGAGCAGTTCACGGAAGTCGCGGTGCACGGCGCAGTCACGGTTGCCGTAGTGGCTGTCCACCAGCGACTTGCCGGCCTCGCGCCGCTTGGCTTGCACCTCGGCGAGAGCGATGCACCGCACGTCGGGGAATTGCAGCATCGCTTTCAGATCGTAGGTGCACCGCGGACCGAAGCCGATCACCCCCAGTCCAATTCTCTCATTCGGCGAGCTATTCTCCTGGCCGCCCGCGCGGGCAGACCAGGCCGAGCCAAGCGAAGCCGCAGCCGTGACAGCGGCGGCGCTCCGCAGGAAATCGCGACGCGTAGTGTTCGGAGGGTTCATCCAACGGTTCTCCCAAGGAAAGAAGACAGGCGGGGCCAAGAATCGGGAATCCCGAGAAACATCGTACGGGACGCCCCGCGGCAAATCACTAGCCCACCACGTGTGCGGCAAGATTCGATGGCGAGAAAACGTGCTTGCGTCGCATCAGTGCGGATTGATATAAATGGGGGGCGGGTGGTGGACGCGGGGATTTGGAATCCGTGAACTGACCGCTTGCGGCGACTCTCTCACGTCTCTTGGAGCGACGGCATGTTGACCTTGCAAGGACTTCCTTCCTCCCGCGCGGCGTTTTGTGATCGCTTGTCGCGGCGGAATTTCTTGACCGTGGGAACCTTGGGCATGGCAGGGCTGACGCTGCCCGAACTCTTACGCGCCGAGTCGGCCGCGGGCGCTCGTCACTCGGGCAAGTCGGTGATTATGATCTACCTGGTCGGAGGGCCGCCGCACCAGGACATGTTCGATCTGAAGCCGGCGGCGCCGCGGGAAGTCGCCGGACCGTGGCGGCCGATCCCGACCAATGTGTCGGGAATGGAGATTTGCGAAGCCTTCCCGCGGTTGGCGGGCATGGCCGACAAATTGGCGATTATTCGCTCGCTGGTCGGCAATCAGTCCGACCACGACGCCGGCCAGGTGTTCCATGGGCGCCACCCACAAAAGCCGACGCCTGCTGGAGGCTGGCCGCAGTTCGGATCGGCGGTGGCGAAAGTGCAAGGAGCGATCCATCCAGCGGCGCCGCCGTTTGTCAGTCTGTGTTATCCCTGCACGCACGGACCCTACAACGAGCCGGGACCGGGCTTTCTCGGCCCCGCCGCTTCTTCGTTCCGCCCGCTGGGACCGACCCGCGAGGACATGGTCTTGCAGGGTGTGACGCCCGAGCGACTGGCGGATCGTCGCTCGCTGTTGCGCCGCTTCGACGCTTTTCGCCGCGACGTGGACGCCAGCGGCATGATGGACGGCATGGACGCATTTACCGATCGCGCCATGGGGCTGCTTACCTCGTCGCGGCTGGCGGATGCGTTGGACCTGTCGAAAGAAGACCCGCGCGTCGTGGCCCGGTATGGGACGGGCGATCCCAAGGTGTTCATCGACGGGAACGGCGCCCCGCGCGTGCCGCAAAGCTTGCTGGTGGCGCGGCGGCTGATCGAAGCGGGCGTTCGCGTGGTGACGCTCAACTACAGCAAGTGGGACTGGCACGGCGGCAAGGGCAACGAGATTTTCAAGCGCGAAGCCGAGGACTTTCCCATCTTCGACCAGTGCGTCAGTGCGCTGGTCGAGGACCTGCATCAACGCGGGCTTGCCCCAGATTGCACCGTCGTCATTTGGGGCGAATTCGGCCGCACGCCCACCATTAGCGCCCAAGTGGGGCGCGACCACTGGCCGCGGGTCAACTGCGCCCTTCTGGCCGGCGGCGGCATGCGCACCGGGCAGGTCATCGGCGCTACGGATCGCCTGGCCGGAGAAGCCGTCTCCCGCCCGGTCACGTTCGGCGAGGTCTACGCGACGCTTTACCGCAACCTGGGCCTTGATCCGGCCCAAGCCACCGTGCGCGACTTGTCGGGCCGCCCTCAATTCCTGGTCGAAGATCACGCGCAACCGTTGCCGGAACTGGTGGGATAGTTCGGCCAGGCGAGGATCGTGCGCTACCCTTGCGCGCCGGCCCGAGCGGCGGCGCCCCCAGCCGGCCGCTCGCCAAGGTAGCTTGCCACACGCGGCGGCGGTGTGTGGACGGGGCGCGGCGGGGCGAGTATCCTGCTCTTCCAGCCTTGGTCCGCCTTCCCTCCCTATCGCGGGGCGATATTCCTCATGAAGAAAACGCTTACCGTTGTTGTCCCCTTGATCGCGGTCGCGGTGGGGATCGTTGTCGCTGGCCGCTTTGCCATTGGCGATGGCGGCCCAGAATTCGCCGTCGGCGTGGTGTTCCACGACGCCAACGGAAACGGCCAGTTGGATGAAGGCGAAAAACGGCTTCCCGGCGTGCGCGTGTCCAATGGCCGAGAGATCGTCGCCACCGACGAGGAGGGCCGTTACCGCCTGCCGGTGGACGACGACACCGCCCTGTTCGTGATTAAGCCGCGCGGCTGGCGCACCCCGCTGAGCAAAGACCAACTGCCGCGGTTCTACTACATTCATAAGCCGCATGGCTCGCCGGATTTGAAGTACGCGGGCGTGTCTCCTACCGGCCCATTGCCCGAGTCGGTGGACTTCCCGCTCTACCCGCAGCAGGAACCAGACACCTTCCGCGCGATCCTGTTCGGCGATCCGCAGCCGCGGACGCAGCAAGAAGTGGATCACATAACCCATGACGTGATCGAAGAGTTGATTGGCACGGACGCCTCGTTCGGGGTGACGCTAGGAGACATTGTGTTCGATGACCTTTCGCTCTTTGAGTCGCAGGCCCGGAGCATCGCCCTCTTGGGCATCCCGTGGTACAACGTCATCGGCAATCACGACATCAACTACGACGCCCGCCACGACCGCCACAGCGACGAAACCTTCGAGCGCGTGTTCGGTCCGTCGTATTACGCCTTCGATTACGGCCCGGTCCATTTCCTGGTGCTGGACGACATCGAGTGGCTGGTCGAAGCCCCCAACGGCAGAGGACGCTATCGCGGCGGGCTGGGCCAGGAGCAGATGGAGTTCATTCGCAACGACCTGGCCGCTGTCCCCGAGGACCAACTGGTGGTCCTGATGATGCACATTCCCTTGGTGGATGTGCACGATCGGCAGGAGTTGTACCGGCTGATCGAGCAGCGGCGGTTCTGCATCTCGATCGCCGGGCACACACACCACCACGAACACCGCTTCATCACCCACGCCGACGGCTGGCGGGGACCGGAGCCGCATCACCACATTATCAACGTCACGGTCTGCGGAAGCTGGTGGCGAGGCACGCCGGACGAGCGAGGCATTCCCCACGCCACCATGGCCGACGGCGCGCCCAACGGCTATTCGATCATCACCTTCGACGGGACCGATTACGTGCTGGATTTCAAGGCGGCGGGCCGTCCGAAGGATTACCAGATGCAAATTCACGCTCCCGAGGCGGTCGCTGCCGATCGGGCCGAGCCGACCGAGGTGCTGGTCAACGTGTTCAACGGCTCGGAGAAGTCCAAGGTCGAGATGCGCGTTGGCGGGGCGGGCGCCTGGATTCCGATGGAGCCGCGCCGGGTGGTAGATCCCGCCTACCGGGCCGCATATGAACGCGACGTCGCCGTGGCCGACAACCCGTGGTCCGATCTGCCGGCGCCCAAGGCGTCCACGCATATCTGGATGGGAAATCTTCCCGGCGATCTCTCGGCGGGAGCGCACCTGATCGAGGTTCGCGCCACCGACATGCACGGCCGCACCCACACCGGACGACGGGTAATCCGTATTGAACCGCCGGCGCGCATTCCCGCGGAATGAGCAACCGCCGCGCAGGGCCGCCCGTGCGCGCTTGGCGCGACGGCGCTTGAACTGGACGTTGAAGTCTTCGAGGAGATGGTTATGAACACCCTGCAAAAGCGACTTACCGCGCGGCGCGCATCGTCAATCGTTCTCCTTCTGGGATTGGCGCTGCTGTTGGCTGCCTGGCCGTGCGCGGCGGAAGAACCCGCAGCGGCGCTGCGTCTGGCCACGTTCGATCTTGACGTCACGCCGCCCGTGGGGTCGGTGATGGCTTATGACCCGGTCCGGCGCGTGGAGGAATTGGGGCTGCGTTGCCGGGGAATCGTGCTCTTGGGCGCCGGCGATCCGATCGTGCTGTGCGCGGTGGATTGGATCGGCATCGGGAACGAGGGGCATGACGCCTTTCGCCAAGCCTTGGCGCGGGCTGCCGGCACAACGCCCGCGCGCGTCGCCGTTCACACGCTGCACCAGCACGACGCTCCCTCGTGCGACTTCACGGCCGAACAACTGCTGTTGGCGGCTGGCGCCACCGACCTGGGACGCCACAATGGGGCCTTCGCCCGCGACGTGCTGCAGCGCTTGGATGCGGCGGTTCGCGCGGTCATGCCCGAGGCGCAGGCCGTGACGCACGCCGGTTTTGGATCGGCCGAGGTGAAGGAAATTGCTTCCAACCGGCGCATTAAGGGACAAGATGGCCGCGTCCGCGCGACCCGCTATACGGCCACCAAGGACCCCGCGCTTCGCGCCGAGCCGGAAGGCGTGATCGACCCCGAAGTGTCGCTGCTTAGTTTCTGGAACGGCGAGCGGCTGTTGGCGGCGTTTAGCTACTACGCGTGCCACCCGCAAAGCTACTATCGCACGGGCATTCCCAGTCCCGACTTTCCCGGCATCGCGCGCTTTGTCCGCGGGCAAGCGGTTCCTGGCGCGTTGCACGTGCATTTCAACGGCGCGGGCGGCAACATCGGCGCCGGCAAGTACAACGACGGCGCCCCGGATAATCGCATGGCCCTCGCCCTGCGGTTGGCCGACGGTATGACGCGCGCCTTGGACGCCACGCAAAAGTTTCCGATCACTCCCGCCGACGTGGGTTGGGAGACGGAATCCGTGTCGCTGCCGGTGGCCGAACATCTGGACGAAGCCAAGCTGCGCGCCGATCTTGCAGCGGGTGTGGCGAACCAATCCCTTGGCGCCGCCGACGAACTGGCCTGGGTGCTGCGCTGCAAGAGCGGGCAGCAGATTGATCTGGCTTGCCTGCGCGTCGGCTCGGCGCGAGTGCTGCACATGCCGGGCGAACTGTTCGTGGAGTACCAGTTGGCCGCCAAGGCCCTCCGTCCCGACTTGCATGTGATGATGGCCGCCTACGGCGATTACGGGCCCGGTTACATTGGCACGGCCAAGGCCTACGGCGAGGGAGGTTACGAGACGTCTCCCCGCGCATCGAGAGTCGCTCCCGCGTGCGAAGCGGTATTGACGACCGGCATGCAGAAGCTCTTGCAAGCTGCAAAGTAGGTCACTCGCGGAAAGCTAGTGAATGTTTGGCAGGTCCCGCCCGGCAGGCGAGACCTACTTTGCGAAAGCTTCATGAGCTTGGAGCGAGTGACCTACATTGAAGCCGTTACGCTAAGTGGCGTCTGCAAAGAGGATTTGGCGTCCGCGGCGGGGTGGGTCGGCATACGTGCGGAGCACGTCGGGCGTCTCCCAGGCGTTGGCGAGCGAGCGGCCCCAGCGCCATAACCGCCGCAGGTAAACTTCGTTCTCCGGCGCCCACTCCTCATCCGTGGCGACGCGGTAGCCGATCCGCTCCAGCGCCGCGCTGCGGAGGCCCCACGCAGGCCCGTGGCGCGTGATGAAGTACAATCGGTCCAGGTACAGGCCGCTATCGGAATCGCGACGGAACCGGCGGAAGGAACGTCGGGTGAACACGAGCGTTTCGCCGTGATGATTGTGGACCGCCTCGGTGTCGAAATGGCCGGTACGGAATTGTCGCGTCCGGTAGTCCTCGGGGTGATAACAGGCCGTCTCCCCGGTGAGCCACGCCAGATTCTCCTGCCGCTGACGGAAACCGTGAGCCAGGTCGTTGATGTTCCGCTTGGCTTCCACCAGGGCCAAAACTTCGACGGGTTGGCCGCCGCGGCGCGGCTCCCGCACCACCAGTTGATCGAGCTCCAACCGGGCGGCTCCGAGCGTGACCCCCTGTAACACGAGGACGCGCCGCGCGGTCGGGCCGCGGTTGTGACGCAGCAGGTCGGGCACGATGATGCGCTCGGCCAGCGCCACGGCCGCTTGCTCGAAGGTTTTACCCGCGCGACCGCCGCAACGTCCGCGCTCGGTAAGGAGCGTGGCGAGGTAGGCCTCCTCTAAGTCCAGCCCAATGGCGGCGCGGAGTCGCCGTAGCTCGCGCTCGATGCGTAGAACGGCCTGACGCTCGGAGCTTGCCTCGGCCCGCTCGGCTTGCTCCCGCTCCAACGCTTGCCGTTGAACGTGGAACGCCTCTAATTTCCTCCGCAAGTCCGGCTGTCGTTCGGGAACGGCTCGGTCGAGGGCGCCGGTCAGCCCGGCAATCGCCCGGTTCGTATCGGCCAACTCCTGGTCCAACTGCGACAGCCGAGCGAACTGCGATGAGGCGGCGTCGGCGTCGGCAAGGCGGCTGTACTCCTGTTCCAAGGGCGCCAGCGCCGGGCAGGAACGCCGCAGGTCGCGAATGCGCACGCGCTGGGCGAAGACGGCGTCTTGCTCCCAGCGCTCCAGGTGTCGCTCCAGCCAAGGTCGAAAGCCCGCTTCGTCAAGCTCGCGCAAATCGCAAGTTTGCTCGCGGAGCACGCGGCGAAGGGCTTTGACGCCTCGGCAAACTGGTATGGGAGAATCCACCGCGGGGCCTTTCCGAGAAAGTTCATTCGCTCTCCGTGGTCAGATCGCCAGGCTTTCGCCCGGTTCGGGAACCGCCACGTCGGCGAATCCCGCCGCGCGCAGCGCTTCGGCCAGCGCCATGGCGCCGGCGGTCTCGCCATGCACCAACCGCACTTTGGAACCGGCGCCTGACAGTGGCCCGAGGTGCTCCAGTAAGCCTTCGTGATCCGCATGGCCAGAGAAGCCGCCCAGGGTCGCCACATCGGCTTTCAACGCGTAGGACCGTCCCAGGATGCGGACCGAAGGGCGACGCTCGGCAAGTTGGCGGCCCAGCGTTCCTTCGGCCTGGTAACCCGTGAGAAGGATCGTGCTGCGCGGGTCCTCGATGACGCGCTGGAGATGATAAAGGACCCGTCCCGCCTCGCACATCCCACTCGAAGAAATAATCACGCAGGGCGGCGGGGCGCGGTTCAACGCCAGGCTGTCGTGGACTTTTTCGACGTAGGTGATCCGCCGCTCGCCGAACAAGTCGGGGTGCTCGGTCAAGAGCCGTAGCGTCGGCTCGTCAAAACATTCGGGGTGGGCGTGGAACACCTCGGTCGCCCGCACCGCCATCGGGCTGTCTACGTAAATGGGAATCTCGGGCAACCGGCCCGCGCTTAAAAGCTGGTGGAGGAAATAAACCACGGTCTGTGTGCGGCCGATGCTAAACGCGGGGATCAGCAGCTTACCGCCCCGGTGAACCGTTTGCTGGACGAACTCGCCCAGGCGCTCCACCGCCGCTTCCACCGCATCGTGCTTCCGGCCTCCGTAGGTGCTTTCACACACCAGCAGGTTGGCTGGAGGAATGGTGTCTGGCGCGCGGAGGATCGGAAGTCCCGGCCGGCCAAGATCACCCGTGAACGTGAGTTGTCTTTCGCCCCTGGGGCTGTCGATCCGGAGATGGATCATGGCCGACCCGAGCAAATGCCCCGCGTCAAAGAAGGTCGCCTCCAGATCCGGAGCGACGGCAAACGGCGTATGGTAGGGAACCGCCTGCATTCGCACCAGGGTCCGGTAAACGTCGCGGCCGGTATAGAGCGGCTCGACCGCCGGCGCGCCCGGCTCTCGCTGCCGGTTGCGCTCCGCGGCGTCTTCCTCATGGATCTTGGCCGCGTCCCCCAGCACCACCGCCGCCAGGGCGCGCGTGGCGGGAGTACAGTAGATCGGCCCGACAAAGCCTTGCTTGATCAGGTTGGGCAGGTTGCCGGAATGGTCCAGATGGGCGTGGCTCAGCAGGACGGCGTTGATCTCGCGAGGACGGAAGGGAAAGTCGCGATTGCGGCGGAGGCTCTCGGCGCTGGAGCCGAGCACCATACCGCAATCCAACAGCAGCGATTGCTGGCCAGCGTCTACCCGGTGCAGAGAGCCAGTCACACTCTGGGCGGCGCCCCAGAAAGTAATGGTCGGATCAGCAGGTCGTTTTATGCGTTTTGGCATCGACCAATTATATGAAGGAGGTCGGATTACGGCTTTGAATGCGCGCCGCCGTTGCCTGGCAAACACGCAAGGCATGCCGGATCTTTCATCACGGCCAAGCTCTGGGCCGTAGGCCGGCGGAAAATCTTTCGAAAAGCGCAAACCCAGTAGCCGCAAGGATCTGTGTAGCCGCGGAAGAGAGTTTTTGCTATCATGGCCCGTGGTTTGCTAACCGAGGCTGCGGCCTCCCCGCCTACTTTCCCACCTACTATCCCGCCTAGTGATGTTTGCTGTACTCGCTCTGACCGTGTTCTCAGCCTTGCCCCAGACCGATGTTGCCTATGACGTGGTCGATTTAGTCGAACTGAATCACGTCTATGATGCGCGAGGAAACTCGACTTACACGCAAGTGTTGTTCTACGACTGGCGCCCGCTCCGGGGGGAATACCAGGTTCGCGCTTCACGTCTGATGTTGTCCGATGGCCGCCGTCCTGAGCGTGATTTTGCGCGCGGCGACTGGGTCATGATCTTCTCCGATGGCGGGACGCTCCGGGAAGTCCGCGCGACCGCCTTCCGCGAAAGTTGGACGCAGTACGACGTGGAACAGGCCGAGCGGAACCGTCTCCCCAAGGAATACCGTCCCGGTCTTCTTTTTGAACGAATGGCGTTTCCGATTCCGATCAGCCCGTAACGCGCCAGGGTGCGGAACATCGCCGCGCGGCAACGCGAAAAACAAATCAGCTCCCCACGCGCCAGCGTCCGGTTCTCGTGGAGAAACCGTGGCCGATCCCACGTTTCGGACGTGACACCGCGTCAACCCCGATAATTCATTGATGGGTAGGGTGTACGCTCGCTGATCGTTTGCCAAGGCCGACCAGATTGGCAAATCGGACCGGTTTGGTTTGCGCTGACCCACCAAGGGCTTGCACTCGCTTGACCCGCCCTACATGAATAATCCGGGTTAAAGTCCCGCGCCGCCGCTACGACGGTTTGACAAAACATTCACGATCTCTCAGGGGACGGACGCCTGCGATTGCCATGGAGCCGATAATCGACGGAAACGGCGCCCGAGACACGCTCCGGCAACCCTTGGCAGGGGAATAGATTTTCCGATAATGGCAAGAGAGACCCGTTGTGCCGCGTGCTTCCTGGGGAGGCGACAGCCGTGGGCTATTTTATCGGAGTGGATGTCGGCGGAACGACCTGCACGATTTGTGTGGGCAACGCCGAGCGTGAAATCCTGTACGTGTCCAACCAGTTCCCTACTCTCGCGGCTGAAGGGCCGCCAGCGGTAATTCAAGCCATTGTTGAACAGGCCGTAGCGGGAATCGAGCAATCGGGGGCGTCGCTGGAAAAGGTCACGACCGTCGGCCTGGCCACGCCCGGCCCGGCCACCCTGGATGGCGTGCTGCTCAAGACGCCGAACTTCGATCCTCAGCTTTGGAACCATATCCCGATCCGGAGCGAACTGGAGCGAGCGTTCCAGGAGCAGGCGCCGGGGCTTTCGGTGCGTTATCTGGGAGATGGGCAGGCGGCGGCCTTGGGAGAATACGCCATCCGTAACGGGATTGTCTCTTGGAGCCGGTTGGCGGCGGGAGATTTTCACGTCAAGGCGGTCCCTTCGCTTTTCATGGCCGTTGTGGGAACCGGACTGGGCGGAGGGGCGGTCCAGGAAGGAACTGTTCTTCGAGGAAGCGAGGGACGAGCCGGGCACGTGGGGCACATCCTGCTTCCCGCGTTTGCCTTCCGGTATGAGCACGATCGGCGTTTGCGCGTCGGCAACGCGTACTGCACCGCCGAGTCGGCCATCTCGCTTACGGGATTGACCCATCAATTGCAGTATCGTTTGTCGCTAGAGTCCTGGAAGGGGCACTCGCTGCACGAGGTTCCGGGATCGATGCGCGCCAAGGCGAAACGTCTTCGTGAACTGGCCGCCGCGGGCGATGCCCTGGCCTTGGAGTTATTCGATGACCAGGCCCGAGCGCTGGGGATGACGCTGCTGAACGTCAATTATCTTGGCGATTACCATTTGCTCGTCATTGGCGGCGGGATCTGCGACCTTCCTCCCGACGTGCGCGAGCGCTATCGTCACTGTGCCGAGGCGGCCTACCGGGAACACGCCCTGGAGGGCTTCCAGAACCTGTCCCGTTTTGAATTCTCGGTTTGCGGAGACGACGCCCCGGTGATCGGCGCATTAGCCTGGGCCTACGCCGCGGCTCCCTGACCCAACCGAAGTCAGGCTCCGGGAGACCGCCAATCAACGTGCAAGCGCCTCGATCAGCGAAATCATCGGCCAGACCGCCCCCAGCACATATACCGCCAGCGCCACCAGGCCCAGCACCACGGCCAACAGGTTGCACGACGCAATCGCGCGTCGATCGCGCCATGCAAACTCCTTGACGAGCACCGCCAGAAGGCCGACTCCGACGATCCCTGGGAGCAGCGGACTGAAAGCAATTGCGGAGATTGCTGGCAGCTCCACCTCGAATTCCGCCAGCCAGCGCATTAGCCGCAACCGCGAAGTGACAACCGCCCCCAGCAGCGCCGCCAGGAAGATCATCGCCAGAACGCCTAGGAGCGTAAATCGGCGCGCCGGTGCGTTCGCTGATACGCCTCCGATCTCTTCCGGCGGAATGTAGGGATTTACGGAATCGGCTGGCTTCATCGTGGCGCCATCAAAGGTGTGGTAAAGACGGTTTTTTGATCTTACACGGAAGAACCCGCCAAAGCATGAGAAAAGCGCCCCGGCTCCAGCGTTGCACGGCGAGCGGAAAGCGGCAGCCCCCGGATTGCGCCGTCGCTCCGGTTACTGGTGGAATGATCATTCCGAATGAACCCATGTGTTACTTGGCTCGGCGTTTGACGGCGTATCCGTAGGGAACAGGCCAGGTTGGCTCCTCACCCAATTCATGCTGCGCCTTAAGCACCCAATATGGCTCGCGCAGCAGTTCCCGGCCCAGGAACACCAGGTCGGCGTCGCCGCTGGTGACGATCTCGTTGGCGTGTTGCGCTTCGGTCACCAGCCCCACGGCCCCGGTGCGAATCTCGGCTTCGTCACGAATCCGCCGGGCGAAGGGAACCTGATAACCCTTGCCGACCGGGATCCGCGCCTTGGGAACCGTCCCGCCGGAAGAAACGTCGATCAAGTCCACGCCCGTCTCCTTGAGCCGCTTCGCCAACACCACCGATTGCTCCACGTCCCAGCCGCCGTCCACCCAGTCGGTGGCCGAGATGCGCACGAACAACGGTTGCTGCTGCGGCACGATCGCGCGCACGCGCTCGGCCACCCGCAACAGCAGCCGCATGCGATTTTCCAGGCTGCCGCCGTAGGCGTCGTCGCGGTGATTGCTCAAAGGCGAGAGGAACTCGTGGAGCAAGTATCCGTGGGCCGCATGGATTTCGATCACCGCGAACCCGGCCGCAAGGGCGCGCTGGGTGGCGGACTCGAACGCGGCCACAATGCCGTCGATCCCCGCCGCATCCAGCGGAGTCGGCACGGGGTCGCCTTCCTGAAAGGGAAGCGGGCTGGGGCCGACGACGGGCCATCCTCCTTCGTTGCTCGTCTTCAAACTGGCGCCGCCCTTCCATGGCGCGTCGCAACTGGCCTTCCGCCCGGCGTGCGCCAGTTGAATGCCGGCGACGGCGCCTTGGCCGTGGATAAACCGGGCGATGCGGGCTAGCGGCTCGATGTGCTCGTCGCTCCAGATTCCCAGGTCGGCCGGAGAGATGCGGCCGTCGCGCGTCACGGCGGTGGCTTCCACCATCACCAGCGCGGCCCCGCCCACGGCCCGGCTTCCCAGGTGGACCAGGTGCCAGTCGTTCGCCAGACCTTCCTGGGCGCTGTACTGGCACATGGGCGACATGGCAATCCGGTTGCGGAAGGCGACGCCTCGGATGGTAAGCGGGCTGAGCAGGTCCACCTCGGGCACTTCCCGATCGTGGGCGGCCTCTGCGGGGCAACCGTGAGAGATTGGATTCGTCGCTCTGTCGATTGTCGGCTCGGTCATGGGTGGTTCGCTTAGGGAGGGCCTGGAGATCCGGGATTCCGCCGCGCTCGCCCCGAAAGCAGTCGCGCTGTTCCGCCGCCGGGTTGGGGAGCAAGGCCAAACGTGGTTCCAATTGCAAAGCCCATGCCAAGGCTCCTGGGGGATGCGGTCGGCTTTACGCGCGCTGGGACCGGTAATAGGATAGCGTGCGAATTGTTTCTCTTGTTGCGATCAAAATTTCCGAAGCCTCGTAAAGGAGCCCTCCTCGTGCGACGATTTTTTCTTGTAATGGCGGTTGTGGGCGGATTGTTCGCGGGCGCCGGCAAGTCTGGCAAAGCGGCCGACGACTACACCTATGACGCGGTCCACTCCTCGGTCAGCTTCAAGGCGCGGCATCTTGACATCAGTTGGATTCATGGCCGGTTCAACGTGGTCGATGGGAAGTTCTCGCTGGACCGGGAAGACCCGTCGCAATCGAAGTTCGAACTGACGATCCAGGCCGACAGCATCGACACCGCCAACGCCGCACGGGACGAACACCTGCGCCAGCCCGATTACTTCGACACCAAGCAGTTCCCAACCGTCGAGTTCAAAAGTACCAGCGTCAAGCCGATCGAAGGCGGCTACGAGGTGACGGGGAACTTCACCATGCACGGCAAGACCAAGAAGATCACCTTTCCCCTGATGGGCGGGAAGGAAATCGAGTTCAAGGGCACGAAGCGCGTCGGGTTCTCGACCGAGCTTTCGCTCCGCCGCAGCGACTTCGGTTTTGACAAGAACAACATCGGGTTGATTGGCGACGAAGCCCTGATCCTGATCGACTGCGAAGGCGTGCGAAAGTAGCGGATGCCCGAGCCGCTGTTGTATGGAAAGGCGATGATTGCCGCGGCCCTCGCCAGCGCGGTCTGCGTGCTGGCGGTGGTCGGTGCGCGCCGGCCAGCCAGCACCGCCCGGGCCAACCTGGCGTGCGGGCTGGGGATCGTCCTGGGCCTGATGCTGGGCTATTACGTGCTGGGCGTGCGACCCGCCTGGCCTCCGGCCAGCGGTCTGGATCGGCTGTTGTTGGTTGTTCTGCCGGTTGCCCTGGGTGTCGAACTATTGGCCGGATGGGATCGCACGCCGCGGTGGTCCATATGGCTGCTGCGGCTCAGCCTGTGCGCGGCGGCCGGCATGATTCTGCTGCATGGCTCGGTGTACGTGAGCGCCGCCCGCCGCGAATGGAGCACAGGGCAGGCGGTCATCACCCTGGCGAGTTGCGGCGCCTTGCTGGCCGCGCTGTGGGCGTTGCTCTGGTGGTTGTCGCAGCGCTCGCCGGGCGTCTCGCTGCCGCTTTCCCTGGCGCTCTCGATTCAATGCGGCGGAGCGGCCATCATGCTGGCTGGGTATCTGCAAGGGGGCGCCGCGGCATTCCCGCTGGCCGCGGCGGTAGCGGCGGGCGCCCTTGCATCGCGGGGCGCCAAGGAACACGCAAGCGCGCCGGTGCTCATCGGGGTCGGGGTGGTAGGGTTATTCGGCTTGTTGTTCATCGGGCGGTATTTCGGCAATCTCTCGACCTCCCGCGGACTGGGCCTGCTGCTCGCCCCGCTGTTGTGCTGGGCGACCGAGTTGCCCACGCTGCGGCGCCAGAAGCCGTGGCTGGTGGGAACGCTGCGGTTGTTTTTGGTCGCGATTCCCCTGGTTGTCGCGCTGGTCTTGGCCAAGCGCGAGTTCGACCGCAAGATGGGGCCACTGTTGATGCAAGCCCCAGGCGCCCCGGTTGCCCGCGCTGCCGCGTAAGCGGAACGGCGCCGGAGTCGCGGGGCGCCGGGGAGCGTGATATGGTAGGGGTCGGTTGCCAATGCGGCAAATCCGAATCTCGAACATAGGCATGGAAAGGTTATTGCATCATGGAATACCGGCAGCTTGGAGGCTCGGGACTGAAGGTTCCCGCGTTAAGCTTTGGCACGGGCACCTTTGGCGGCGGCGGCGAGATGTTCAAAGCCTGGGGCGCCACCGACGTGGCCGAGGCGACGCGGTTGGTGGACATCTGCCTGGAAGCGGGATTGACAATGTTCGATTCCGCCGATGTCTACTCTCAAGGTATGGCCGAGGAAATCCTGGGGCAAGCAATCCAAGGCCGCCGCGACCAGGTGCTGATCTCGACCAAAGGGACCTTCCGCGCCGGTTCGGGGCCGAACGACGTTGGCTCCTCGCGGCATCACTTGATTCGGTCGGTCGAAGGCAGCTTGCGGCGACTGGGCACGGACTACATCGACCTCTATCAACTGCACGGCTTTGACGCCGTGACGCCCTTCGAGGAAGTGCTGAAAACGCTTGACGACCTGGTGCGCGCGGGCAAACTCCGGTACGTCGGCTGTTCCAACTTTTCCGGCTGGCATCTGATGAAGTCGCTGGCGGTTTCCGAGAGGTACGGGCTGTGCCGCTATGTGGCTCATCAGGCGTACTACTCGCTCGTTGGCCGCGACTACGAATGGGAGTTGATGCCGCTGGCCTTGGACCAGAAAGTGGGCGCGGTGGTGTGGAGCCCGCTCGGTTGGGGCCGGCTCACCGGGAAGATTCGTCGCGGACAACCCTTGCCGGAGACCAGTCGCCGCCAAAGCAAACTCTCCAACGACATGGGACCGCCCGTGTCTGACGAGTACCTGTACCGGGTCGTGGACGCCCTTGAGGAAATCGGCCGGGAGTGTGGCAAGACCGTGCCGCAGGTGGCCATTAATTGGCTGCTCCAACGGCCCTCGGTGGCGACGGTGATCATTGGCGCGCGCACCGAGGAGCAGTTGCGTCAGAACCTGGACGCGGTGGGATGGAGCTTATCGCCGGAACAGGTCGCCCGACTCGACGCCGCCAGCGCCACCGCAAGAGCTTATCCTTACTGGCACCAGCAAGGTTTTGCGGAGCGGAACCCTTCGCCCGTGTAAACATCCGGGCGCGGCTGGTTCTGCGCATGAAGGTTGAAAGCTCACGAGTCGAAAGTCGAAAGAGGAAGAAAGAAAGACGAAAGCGGCGATGAATCGCCGCACTCCAAAATTTGGAGTGCGAAAATTTATTTCCGCTTTTGACTTTCTGACCTTCGATTCTTCAGCCTCTTACCACCAGGATTCCATCTGGTTCACGATCTGCCTGGCCAGGTCGCGGACGGCTTCGTGGTGGGCGGTCGAGATGGACTGACCGGCCTCGGGAATGAAGGTCGAAGTTTGCGTGATTTGCGCCGCCAGCGGGGCCACGGGCATCGTGGACCCGCCCAGCACCGAGTTGCCGGCGCTGTCGATCCACGTGATTTCAACGCGCAAGCTGGCTTCCAGCTCGCGCGGCTCATCCAGGCGGTTCTCGGCCAGCACGTTCTTGCCTTCGCTTAGAATCCGCCCCTGGAGGATGCTGTCGGCGTATTCCGGCCCGACCACCTTGTACGGGGTGCGGCGCTCGATTTCTTTGACCACCGCCTCGGTCAGCAGTTCACCCAGCCCGCGCCGATAACTGTCGGACTGAAACACCGGCACGTGCACCGTGCGAATATGCGCCGGATACAGCGATTGCGGCCCCAGTTGGTAGCCGGCGCAACCGGCGAGGCACAGGAGAAGCGAAGAGCGAACGGCGAATCGGGAATAGAGGAACGAGGACAAAGGACGGGCCGCCGTGGCGCGCTTGGTCGTGAAATGCTCTTCCATTTTCGCCGCCCGTTCGTCTCTCACTACTCGCTACTCCCCGCTCCCGCCGTTTTCTCCGCCCTGGTCGGAATGTCCAGCTTATCTTGGCCGGCGCGGAAGAGGTCGGCCACAAACTGGAGATGCTGCGGCGGGGTCGCCGGTTCGTCGGCAATGGCGTCCAACCGCGCTTGCGCTTCTTGGGCGATGGGCGTGCCGGAGAAATCCCTGACAATGGCCGTGTAGTAGTAGCGGGCGCTGCCGTACTCCCAGCGGCGCTCGAAGTACTGCCCCATCCGCCAGTGCCGTTCGGCCATCAGTTTGCGCACCTGGCCCGAGGCGCGATCAACTTCTTCCCGGTTCTCGTTGTACTCGTGCGGGAATTGGCGGCGAATTTGTTCAATCAGCTTGCCGGCGTCCTCCAGCGGGGTAACGCTGTAATCTTCGCCCTGGTAAGCCTGCAACTTGGCTTGCATGCCCAGGAAGTGCGCCTTGAACTGGTGTTCGCTGCTGGGGTAGGTGCGGCGCAGATCGGAGTAGAACATGTCGGCCTTAATGAAGTCGCCCGCCAGAAAATAGGCGTTGCCGGCGGCCATCGTCGCGTCGTCGGCCAGCTTGCCGGTGGGATCGTCCAACCGGATACGGTCATACAACCGCAGGGCGTGCCCCTTGGTGTCGCGCCACGGGCGTTTATTATCCAGCACGTTGACTTCGTAGAACGCTTCGCCTTTGGACCGCTGCCAATCCAGCCAGTATTGCGCCAGGGCGAAGCGCCGCACGTCGATCGTGTCGATGTAGCGGGAGTTGCGAAACTTGGCGATTACGGTCTCGTAGGCCTCGTTCGCCTCCACGTAATGATCGGCGAAGAAGTAACATTCGCCGACGTGGAACAAGGCGTCGTGCTCCAGCGTCGAACCGGGCCAGCGCTCGGCGGCATGGCCGAAGTATTCGGCGGCGCTCAGGAACAAGCGCGTGCGCTCGGCGCCTTGCGAGCGAACCGCCTGTTGATAGATTTTCTCGCCTTCGTCGTAAAGCTGCCGCGCGACCTCGGGATTGCGTCCCTTACCGCGCAGCGTCTTGAGCTTTTCGTTGACCTTGGACGGTTGCAGATCGCTGAACTGGAAACCCTGGTCTTCCTCGGCCAGCTTTTCCTGGCGCCGCTGCTCTTCCTCGTAGGAGGCGTGTTGCACGCCCGACTGCCAGGCTTCGTTGGGGCCATTGATTTCGCGCTGGGCGGCCTCGTAGGAGACATCCTCCTTGCGCGGTCCGGCAAAGGTGCTGCACCCGGCCGCCAAGAACAAGAGCAGCCCGACCACGGCCCATGGCCCGACCGGCGGAAGCAATCTCTGGGGACGCGCGGCCCCGCAACGATCGGCGCCACGCCAACCGCGACGGGTTTGCCCCTTTGTGGACCAATGGTGTTCTCGCATTCGGGACATCCTTGCCCACCCGCGGAGTTTATTTGGCGAGGGATCCGAGAAAGTCGTGCAGCTTGGGCTTCTTTCCCAGGAGGTTCGCCAGGTAATGATTCAACACGCCGCGTAGTTCGCCCCACACCTTGGCCGGCAGGAGCGCGCTTCGCCAAGCGTCACTCGTTGCATCGGCAAATTGTTGAAGTGTCTTGACCACTCCGCCCGAAACGCTGACCACCTGCCGCTTGCCGGGGCGACAGTCGGCACATAACACGCCGCCGTCGAGCATTCCAAACGCTACCCGGCCTTCCAGTTCCACCGGTCTGTCGCATCCTACGCAAGTCGCCAGCGACGGTAAGTGGCCCAGCACGCGCAAGGCCGTCATCTCTAGCCGCAGCAGGACCGCGGCCACGTCGCCCTCGCCGTCCAGTTCCGCCAGGGCCTGCTCCGCGGCGTCAAACAGGTCGGCATGGGGATCGCCCGTGTGCGTCAACTCGTCGAGCAACTCGGCCACGTAGTAGCCCGCGTACAGACGAGTCAAATCGCGGGACGCCGCGCGAAAGCGGCGTTGGAGCTTGGCCTCGGTCAACAGGTCGAGCGCGTCGGTCGATTTGTGGAGGAACACTACGCGACACAGCGAGAGCAAGTCAAGAGCGCCCTCGAAAGCGCTCTTGGGACGCCGGGCCCCCTTGGCCAAGGCGCCTATCTTGCCGAAATCCCGCGTAAACAGCGTCACCACCAGGCTCGTCTCGCTGAAATCAACCGTGCGCAGGACGATAGCCAAGGACTTTTCGGCGGACATGCGGCAATCTTCAGTAGGGAAGCGTGACGATTTTTATGCGGCAATGCGAGCAGCCAACCGCGCACGGCCTGTCCCTCTATTCTATCGCGAAGCCGGGCCAAATATTCTTCCCGTGGGACAGGCAGGGCGCCTGCCCTACAGCAATGTAGCCCATGACCCGCGCCGCGGAACAGGCATTCCGTTGTCGCGCCGCGGCGCCCCGGCGATGATCACCAAAAGGGCCTCGTTACGGAACTCCTCAATCACCACGGGGTATGGCCGCCGCAGACGACACCGTCGTATTGCCCCGCACCATCCTTCCCACCGAATGGACCCAACAGCACGTGGGCGGCGTCGGCAACGAGCGCATTCGCTCCTATCCTCCGCTGGGGATGGCGACCGAAAAGGACGTTCTGGAAATCCACGATCGCGAAAACCGTTTGTGCGAACTGGTCGATGGCGTGCTGGTGGAGAAAACCATCGGATCGTACGAGACGCTAGGGGCGGGCGTGGTGATTCAATGGTTGAACAATTATCTGGATGAACATCCGGTCGGATTCGCGCTTCCGGCGGACGGGATGCTGCGTATCTTGCCCCGGCGCATTCGGATTCCCGACGCCTGCGTGATTCTCTGGGACTGCTTCCCCGAACGGCGGTTGCCGCGGGACGCGGTGTTCCGGGTGGCGCCCGATCTGGCGGTGGAGATTCTTTCGGCGGGCAACACTCCCGGCGAGATGCAAATGAAGCTCGAAGAATACCGCCGCGCCGGCGTGCGTTTGATCTGGTACATCGACCCCGAAACGCGCACGGCGGTGGTGCATACCCAGGACGGCCAAAGCCAGGCGCTGGACGAGAACGGCGTGTTGGATGGCGGCGACGTGCTGCCCGGCTTCTCGCTCTCGCTGCGCAAGCTGCTGGACCGCTATCCGCGCGGATGAACGGTTCATGTCCGCCAACGCGTGTTGCAATCGCCGTGGAACACGCTCCAATAGGGGAACCCGCCGACGCAAGAATTGTGACTCGCGCGCGGGCGGCTTCTTTGCTTCTTTCTTGTCAGGAGTTCGTCATGAAGCGCATGCTTGTTCTCGCTTGGGTGGCTCTGTTTTTCCTCTCTGGCGCGGCGCTGGCTGACGACCCGGCCAAAGCCAGGGAGCCAGCCGCGGACGCCGCCGCGCAGTTGAAGCAGAACCCGGATAACGCCGTCGCGGTCCGGACTTACGTGTTGCTCCAGGCGCGGCAAATCCTGACGCTGGCCAACACGGACGCCGACAAGGCGGAAAAGCAATTGACGGCGCTTGCGGACCTGCTCAACGCGCTGGAGCCGACGACCGAAGAAGCGCAAGAGATCGTCGAGCAGGCCAAGGGATACGTCAACATCATCGAGCAGCGTTTGAAACTGGTGCGCACCACGCTGGAGCAACTGGCCGCCGAACTGAAGGAGAATCCCGCCGACGAAGACGCGCTCAACCTCTACCAGGCCAAGGTCATGAGCGAAGTGGCCCCCCTGACCATGTACCAGCCCGCCGAGGCGGCGGCAAAGATCGACGCCGTGACCCAGTTCCTCAAAGAACGGCAAGAAGCGGTCGAGGATGAAGAAGTCAAAACCCGCTACGAGCGCGCACAAACCTCCTTGGTCCGCTCGCTGCAAGGCTCGCTGGAGCGCGGCCAGGAGTTGGCCAAGACGCTCGATGCTCCCGCGGCGCCGCTGGAGGTTGAAGCCTGGGCCAACGGCGAACCGCTCACCAGCGAAGACCTGAAAGACAAGGTTGTGCTGCTGGACTTCTGGGCCGTGTGGTGCGGCCCGTGCATCGCCACGTTCCCGCACCTGCGGGAATGGCAAGAGAAGTACGCCGACAAGGGCCTGGTGATCATCGGCCTGACGCGCTACTACCAATACACCTGGAACGAAGACGCCCAGCGCGCGTCGCGCTCTCAAGAGGAAGTCACCCCCGAGCAAGAGCAGGAGATGCTTGCCAAGTTCGCCGCGCACCACGATCTAAAGCACCGTTTCGCGATTCAAAAGGATGACTCGCTGACCGACCATTACAAGGTCTCGGGCATTCCGCACGTGGTGCTGATCGACCGCCAAGGCAAGGTGCGGCTGTACCGCATCGGCAGCGGCGAGAAGAACGCCCAGGACGTCCAGGCGATGATCGAAACCCTCTTGGCCGAAGGCGGCGCCAACGAATAACGCGCCGCCCCTACGGCAACACCGCTTCCTCTTTACGGCGGCGCGCCGCAACCCGCGCGAGCGCGCCGCCCGCGACGCCAAACACCAGCGCCCAAAGCGTGTGGCCAATCTGGCGGAGCCACGTGCTTTCTTCGGAAGGGAAGCCTCCCCAACTCCAACCATTGGAAGGCGTCCAAGCCATGTTTCCCATGATGTTCCAGGGCGCGCCCCCGAAACCTCCTCCCCCGTAGCCTCCTCCAGCGCCGAAACCGCCACCACCAAACACGGCTGGCTCCAGCACCAGCGGCTCAAGCCGCACAAGCGCCGCCTCGGTCAACAGGTGCGGTCGCACCGATGCCGCCCACGGTCCACTGGTCAGCAGTAAATAGCCCCAGCCAAAGATAGCCAGCCCGGCGGCGACCGGCCGCGGCCCGCCTACCGTTGCTCCGACCGTGGCCGCCAGCAGAATGACCACGGTCCCGGTGAACACGATTTGCGACCACAGCGGCGACGGATTCACCAGCGCCGCACATCCCACCGAGACCGCCAGCACCGCAACCAGCAACCCACCCAGAGAATAGCGAAGCATCGCCCTCTCCTCACCGGAAGCCATTAACCCACGCGGATCAAGTACCACGCCATTGCCAATCCCAGGACCGCCAGCACGATCGACACCGCCACGCCTAACAGCGGACTTGGGGGCGACACCTGCCGGCCGGCCGTCAGCGCGCGAGTATACCGGCGATGATGCACCGCCGAAACCACCAGCACCCACACCCCCGCCAGCACGAGCGCCACGCCGATCCACAACGAATGCGGCCGGCCGCTGGCGACTTGCCTGCCCGTGGTCGCCGCCAACTCCCGTAGAAACAGCCCGAACCGCGCCACCACAAAGCCAAAGCCCATCATCGCCAGGCCGGTGCGAACCCAGGCCAACAGCGTCCGCTCGGCGGCCATCAACACCCGCGGGTCCGTCGGATCAATGCCGCCTGGCGGTTTGGATTGCGGGGGAGAATCGGTCATGGGCTATCCTGGCGCGGCGTCTCTCTCGGAAAAGTGTGGTGCACTCGCTCCGCGAGTGCGCCACTCTGCAAGGCGTCGCCTAAGGCGATTGCCGTTTGGTTCGCAACCGCTGGGGACCGCTGACGAAGGAATTGCCAACGTAGCAGAAGCGTAAGAGCGAGTCCTTGGCCGAGGTCACGCCGATCCGCTCGGTGACAAGCACTTCGCCTTTTTCCAGCGGCGGGTCGGGGTCGGTCGCAATCCAAATCTCGCGCCCGAGCGTCAAGTCCACGCCGTTCAACCGCCGATCGACCGCCAGCGATTCGCACAGCCGCGCCGGGCCGGTGGTCAGCTCGGTCATTTTCTCTTTGCCGCGGCGATGCTGCATCCGTTCGATTCCCAGCAGCGGCTCGCAGGCCCGCATCAATACAGCGGTGGGCCGGCCTTCCTCTTCGGTCACGGCGTTCATGCACCAGCGGGAGTGGATCGAATACACGTAGAGAAAGCCCGGCGGCCCGAACATGACCGCATTGCGGTTGGTTTTCCCCCGATAAGAATGCGACGCCGGGTCCATGCCCCCCAGGTACGCCTCGGTTTCCACGATCCGCCCGCCAGTCACCCCTTCTTCCGTCTCCCGCAACAGCAGCTTCCCCAACAACGCCTGCGCCACCGTCACCGGATCACGGTCATAAAACTCCCGCGGCAGCGGAACATACGATGGAAGCATGTTCTTCCCAGGCATGAAGCAGAACCATCTTTATCAAACCATCGAAGTCAGCGCGCTTGCGTCGTTGCATCTAGCATCGCTTGAGGCCGCACCGAAAGCAATTCGTGGACGCGCTTGGCGCCGATTTGGTGCAGGGCGGTTTTCAAGCCGAGCTGTCGGCCGGGCACGCTGTCGGGGCCGTGGGTGTCGGACGCTAAAACGTAATAGCGATCTTCGTGCAGCCACCGCAAGGCGCGGTCTTGGGCGATTGGTCCTTCGCCGCCGCCCACGCAATTCAGGTTGCCTTGGAACTTGACGCCGCGGTCGGCGAGGCGGCCCATCGTCGCGTCCCATTCGTGCTCGGGCAGTCCTAGCCGCTCGGGATGGGCCAGCAGCACCTCGTAACCCTGCTCCAGCAGGAAGTCGATGCCCCGGTCGCAGAAGGCGGGCCAGCGGCGTCCAAAGTAGTCCACCAGCACCCAGCCGCCGCCGCCAAGGGCGGGAATGCCTGACTCGCGCAGCCAGGCGGTAACCGCTTCGCCCAGGCGCACTTCGCCCCCCGCCCACAGGCGATAATCCAGCCCGGCGGCGTCGATGTGGGTTTGCAGCTCCTGCACCCACTGCGCCACGCGCCGCGGCGTATTTTCGGGGAAGCAATCGATTCCCATGTGCGGCGTGCAGACCGAGCCGAGATAGCCCGCTTCGCTCCAGCGCCGCATACACTCCAACGATTGCTCGACCGTCTGGCAGCCGTCGTCCACGCCGGGCACGATGTGACAGTGCAGGTCGATCCGAGTTCGTGCTTCCGCATCCATGATGGGTTAGACCAGGTTCCGTCCAAGAAGGTTCAAGGAAGAGAGAGATCGGGTATTGACTCCTCGGGCAATCGCCACAACTTCACGCCTTCGACGCCGGCGGTAATCAGCAAACCGTTATCGGCGGCAAAGACAACGTGGTGGCGTTGGCGTTGCGGTCCTTCTTGCCCGGGGGAGAGAGCGGGCGGGGCCTCGTCTTGCGCGATCGCGCGCCCCGTGGCCAGGCTCCATATCCGCAGCCGGCCGTCGCCATCGACCGACGCGGCGAGCTTACCATCGGAGGAAACGTCCAGCGAGAGGATCGGCGCCTTGTGCCCGCGCAGCTCACGCACGACTTGACCCGTCTCCACGTCCCAGACGCGGAGCACGCACATGGCCACCGTGCCGCCCGCGTGTCCCGTGATAAGCCATTTTTCGTCCGGCGTAAAGACGGCGGTCGTGGCGTGGGTGAAAACGCGGTCCAACCGCCGCGGGGCCTGCGCGGTGGAAACGTCCCACAAGAAGCCAAAATCTTCGATTTCGATCCGGTGGACCTCGTCGTAACGCATCACGTCGCCCACCACCGCCAGGAGCCGGCCGCTGCGCGAGAACCGCACCGCGTCCACGTCGATGCGGGCTCGCGCTCCCGGCGCGGCCAGTAACTCCGGCAACGGCCAATCGCGTTCCTTGTTTTCGGCCACGTTCCACATCCGCAGCGCGGGGCCAGGAACGACCACGGGCCTGCCGCCGCGGTACTCCAAGCGTTGCATGGCGCCGGCCACGAGCCAGCGGCCATCGGGCGAGAACGCTAGAGACCGCAAGTGCGCGTTGGAGTCGGTGAACCTGGCCGTCTGTTTCAAGGAACGTGTGTTCCAGATTTCAACGACCCCCGCGCCGCCCACTCCCAGCAGCGCTCCGTTGGCCGGAAGCGCCAGCGCGGTCGGCAAGGGCACGCCCGTCTTCCACGTCGTCGGTTCCCCCTTCTTGCCCTCTTCCTGCATCACCACTAGCCCGGTCTCTTGCGCAAAGAGCAGCTTCTTGCCGTCGGCCGAGATCGCCAAAGACCCGATCGGCTGCGAGCCGTCGCCATATTCCCCGGCCAGCGACCGTTCCGGTTCGATGATCGCCGCCTCGGCCGTGCTCGCGGCTTCCAACAAGCCGTCGGGCAGTCGCCAGAGGGTAAGTCCCTGATCGCTGCCCGTGACCAACGAACGGCTATCGGCCAGGAACAGGGCGTCTCGTTCGTGCGCGGCCGTTTCGGTGAGAGGCGTGCCGCCCAGCATGGTCTTGGCCCGCGACGGCGCGCGGGCGGTCTGGGCAATCTGCCTGCCTTGCGTCAGGTCCCAAACGCGGACCATGCCGTTGTAGCCGGTAGTGACAGCCAGCCGGTTGTCGGGCGAAAGGTCCAGATGCCTCAGCACTTCCTTCTGGCCGTCGCTGCACGCGATGGTCTTGACCAGGCGATGATCGTCCGCGTTCCAGACCAGCACGGAACAACTCGTGTTCTCATTGCCTTCGTGCCCGGTGATCAGGAAGCCGTTGTTCGGAGTATAGGCGACCGCCGTGGCGGCGGTTGCCGCGGCCGGGAGCGTCGCCAGCAATTCGCCCGTTTGGAGATTCCAGACGTAGCCCCAAGCGATGCGTTTTTCTTGGCGTTCGCGCTCTTGCTCCGTGCCCTCGGCGGGGTAGACGTTCGCTTCGCCGACCGCGGCGAAGTAGCGGCCATCGGGCGAGAAAGCCACGCCATTGACCCACACGTACTCCTGTTCGTGGTGATGGGCGATGAGCAGCGGCGGCAGATCGAGCGGCGTGACCGGCTCGCCCCGCGGCAGCGACCAGAACGATAGCACCGGCCCCTGGCCCGCAAAGATCGCCACGCCCGAATCGTACATCCGTCCCTGCACGCCGCTGGCCGCCAGCAGGTCGCCCGCGGGCGAAGCCGCCAGATCGTTGATCCAATCTTCCTCGGTTGCAAACTCCGCGTGCGCCTTTCCGGTGGCAAGGTCGCGAAGCTGCACCCGCCGTTGCTCGCGATCGAAGACCGCCAAGGTGTTTCCTTGCGGCAACAGGGCGAAGGGTCGTGGCACGGCTAACGCAAGCTCCCAGGTGGAGCGCACTTGCCAGGCCGCCGCATCCCAGACGACCGCGCCCGCATCGTTATCGAACGCGATCAACGTCTTGCGGTCCCGCGTCATGGCTAAGTTGGTAATCGGCTTGATCGACCCCGCATCCTTCCCCCGGAGCCGCCGAGTGGGCCGCAGCAAGTGCGGCGCGGCCGTTGATTGAACCGTCTTGCGCGGGTCAATCGGCGCCGCGCCGGACTCGCCCGTCGCCGCGATTACACTTTCGGGCAGGCGCCACAGTTTAACGCTTGCGGTTTCCGCAGTCACAAAGGTCTGGTTGTCGGCAAGAAACGCCGCGCGAATCGGACGTGAGCCAAGCAGTTGCCCATCCAACGGATTGATGAGCCACTGCGGCGGCGCGGGGGCATGCGCCAGTTCCCGCCCGGTCGCCAGGCTCCAGACCCGCACGGCGCCTTCGTTGCTGACGGTGACGGCCAACTGACCATTGGGAGCAATATCCAGCGAGATGGCTCCTTCCTTGCGCGGCGGAAAGGTCCGCACCAGGTTACCGGTAGACGTATCCCACAATCGCAGGCGGCTTTCTTGGGCTTCGCCGCCCGCGTGGCCGGACAGAAGAAATTCGCCATCCGGCGTAAACGCCAAGCGCACGGCCGGCGTATCGACTTGCGGGATTTGCCGCAGCAGGCGGCCGGTGGCTGTCTCCCACAGAGTGATCCAGCTTTCGCTGGCAGGGTTGATGACGGTTTGGTCCTCGACGTTGCTAGTGGTGCTGGCGGCGGCAAAGTGCTTCCCATCGGGCGAGAATGTCACATCGCTTACGTAGATGCGCGTCTTCTCGCCGGGAGTCGCAATCAGCGATTGGGGAAGCTCCAAGTCCGCGGCCTCCTTCCCGTCGGCCAGACTCCACAGCCGCAGGGCGCGTCCCGATCCCAAGACATGTTGGCGGCTCCCGGCGACGGCGCCGTTTTCCGAAACGGGTGGAACTGTGAGCCCCAAATGCTCTCCGTACAGGAGCAGTTGATTGTCCGGCGAGAACTCCAACGCCACCCCTAGTCCGGTAACGTTCTGGAAGGTGTGGAGCGACTTACCCGAGTGCGCGTCGAAGACGCCCACGCCGCCCGCCACCGGCGTGGCGACGCGCCGGCCGTCGGGCGAGAACGCCAGCTCGTCAAGGCACGGGACTTGCTTCGGATCAAACTTCCATGAGACGGTCTGGCGCCGCTGCTCGACGTCCCAAAGCGCCACGACCGCGCCCATGTGATACGTGGCCACCGTGCGTCGATCCGCCGAGAGACCCATTGCAACCGGCTCGTGCGCGAACGATTCGCCCGCATGTTCCCCCTGAAAGGTCTCGGTCGGCTTCAGCAGAACCGACGAACTTGCTACGTTGTTCGCAGGTTGCGAAGGAACGATTGGCGTCGTTCCTGGAAGCGCGGGCATAGCAAGGCCCCGCGGCGTGCGCCCGCCGTCGTGCGGCTTCACGTCCAGCGGCGTGGGATCGCCGCGGGGAGTGACGGCCACGCGGCCGTTCTCCATCGAGACGGCCAACACCACCTGCTCGCCTTTGCGGAGCGTGAACGCCGTGGTTTGCAGCTCCAGGCCGTTTTGCGCGACGGTAAAGGTCTGCTTCTGGCCGGGAGTGATGCGCAGCGATTGGCCGTCGTTGTCGATTGTGATCTCATTCTCCGCAAACCGCACCGCCAGGGAAGGATTGTTGATTTCAAACTTGACCGTGGTTTCGCCTAGCTTGACGTAAATCACCACGCCCAAGATCAACAGGAAAGCGAGCGCCGCCAGCCCCAGCGCAGCCCAGCCGCCCCAGGACTTCACGGTCGTTCGCTGGGGCGCCGCAAGCTCCGCCGCCAGCCACCCCTCTGCGTCTCCGCCAGGAGCGGGCGCGAACGGCGCCAGCGCGGCGGCCGCCTCGGCAGGCGTCTGGTAGCGGTCGCGCGGGTTCTTGGCCATCATCCGCGCTAGCACGTCTTCCAATCCTGGCGGCAAGTCGCTCCGCACCGTGCGCAGCGAGGGCGGCGGCCGATGCAGATGCGCTTGCAGCTTGTCTTGCGAGCCGCCCTCGGAAAACGGCGGCCGCCCGGCAAGCAGGAAGTAGAGTGTGCAACCCAGGCTATAAATGTCGGAGCGAATGTCCGCATCGCGCGCGCTGCGGGATTGCTCGGGCGCAATGTAATCGGGCGTGCCCAAGGTTGTGCCCCACGAGGTCAGCCGCGCCGGCGCCTCGTCGCCGCTCGCTTCCGCCGATGCCTCCTCCAACGCCACATCGGTCGCAAACCGCGCTAAGCCAAAGTCGAGAATCTTGACGAAAGCGGAAGGCGGACAGCGGAAAGTGGTACGAGAAGAATTGGCGCGGCTATCGCAATTCCGTTTTTCCTCTTCTCTGCTTTCCGCTGTCCGCTTTCCGCTCTGGCTCCGCTCTCCGCTTTCGACCAGCATCAGGTTCTGCGGCTTGATGTCGCGGTGGACCATGCCGCGGTGGTGCGCGTGCTGGAGGCCGTCAGCGGCCTGGCGGATGTACTCGCATGCCTCGGCCACGGGCAGGGGACCGCGCTCTTGCACCAGCGCCGCCAGGTCGATTCCTTCCACGTACTCCATGGCCAGGAAATGCAGGTCGCCAGCTTGCTCGGCGTCGTAGGCGGCCACAATATTGGGGTGCGACAAGCGAGCCGCGGCTTGCACCTCGCGATGGAAGCGGGCCACGGCGTGGGCGTCTTTCATCAAGCGGCGGTGAATCACCTTGAGCGCCACCGGCCGGTGCATCAACCGATGCTCGGCCCGGTACACCTCGCCCATGCCCCCGCGCCCCAGCAACTCCAGCACCCGATATCGCGGGTGATCGACCAATTCGGCCGGCAGCGCCGAGGCGGCAAGGTCCGCGTGACAAACCGGTTGCCTGGCGCCCAGTCGCGGCGCCGATCGCGTGGCGCCGTGGTCGGCGCCGCGCGGCGTATCGGCGATGCGGACCAGTTCAATAAAGGTATCGTCCTGCATTTCCAGCAGCGTAGCGCAGCACGCGGCGCACTCGGTCAGATGTTGCTCGACGAAGGCCGTTTCGTCCTCATCCAACTTCCCCAGGCCGAACGCCTCCAGCATATCTCGCTGCGGATGGAGTAGTTGCGCGGTCATCAGCCCTTCCTTCTACGCGGAAAGCGTGGCGCCCCGCGGACCGGGGTTTGCGAACGGGAAACAACGTGTTTTCCAAGAAAGTGCAAAGTGAGCCGCATTCTTACACCGTTTCCCCCAAGTAGCGGGCATTTGCCGCCGGCTTTCGCTATTCAATCAGCCCTTCCGCCTCGCGGCGCAAGGCGCTCAGGACGCGGGACTTAGCGACGTAGACCGAACTGAGCGAAAGGCCCAACTCGGCGGCCACGGCGTCGGCCCGGCGGCCTTCGATCACTTGCAGGCGAAACGCCTGCCACGTTGGTTGTGCGAACCGCGCCCGCACCGCCTCCAGCAGTTGGTTCATCACGTGCTGGTCGTGCTGGCGGTCCCACAGGCGACTGGCGTCGCTGGCGTCGTCTTCCAGTTGATCGAGTTGTTCTTGGAAGCTGGTGGCCCCGGTGGCGGTGGGCCGGTGGTCGCGGCGCCGCCAGAAGTCGCGCACCCGGTGGACCAGGATCACGCGCAGCCAGCGCCGGAACGCCCCTGGCCGGCGGTTATGCTCAAACCGCGGCAACTCACGCAGCACCACCAGCAGCACGTCTTGCGTCAGATCGTCGGCGTCGTTCTCTGGCACTCCCAGACGGCGCAGCCAACCGGCCAGTAGCGGCGTGTAAAGCGCCGCGAGCGAATTCCACGCCTGCGGCTCCTCCCGCTGGCAGGCGCGATCCAAGAGACTCAGCGAAGTGTCATGCATGGGGTGGTCAGGTTAGCCGGCTCGGATACCATTATCTCCCGAGCGTTCCTCCACGGCAACGCGACCCAAGGTTTCGCAACTTCGCAACTCGTTTCCCGTTCGCCTGGCCAGGCGAGGGCGTCAACTCCCTGACGCCGCACTCTTGGCGAGCGGGAGCATCAGCCCCCCTGATTGTCCCGCCGATGGGCTCCGCTCCCTACGCGCGGTGAATCCATTGGCGGGCCCTGGCGATTGAGACGGCGCCATCAGCCGGCTCACGCCGGCCGCTCGCCCGCGTTCGGCTAATCCTCTAGCGTGATTTCAAAATGGTTGTCTTGCTCGGCGTCCACTTCCATGCTGAGCGGCGTGCTGTTGGTGTCGGCGTACTTCATGGGAATCTCGGACTTGGGCGCGGCCGTGGGGGATGCAATCTGCTGCATGGCCTGGGCGTAGGCCTCGCTCTCCAGGTCGGTCACGGCGGCGGTGGGGGCGGCCTTGGACACCGCGACTTTGTTGAGACCCGGCGCGGCGCCATCGTCCGGCTCAAAGGTGGTTAACCGAAACTCGCCTTGCTCGTTGGTGACGCCCGTCGCGGCGCGTGCGGCCGACTCGTTCATAAAGGTCACGTTGGCGTTGGCGACCGGCTGCCCCTGGTACAGCACGCGGCCCGTCACCGGCGCCACGGCGGGATGATCTTCAGTGCTACAACCAAAAGCGGCCAGCGCCACGAATGCCAACGTCAAAAGCCAAGAGAGAGGTTGTTTCATTGCTGTGGATGTGCAAGGGAGGGGATCCAAGCTACGCGGTGGCAGTCGGAAAAACAGCCACGGAGCAACACGGATAAGAAAGGAGTTTTCAACAAGTTCTTCCGTGTTCAATCCGTGTTTCATCGGTGGCGGACGTTCTTCTGCAAACACGTGGCGTCGCCGCATTCGAGGCGGATGCATTAGTACGCTTGCACGACTTCGCCGTCGCGGCGGTCGCCCAGGCGCTGGAAGTTGCGGTACTCGATGTTCTGGCTGAGAAAGTGGACCGAGCCGTCACAAAATACAAACATCGCTCCGCCGGGATGCAGCGACTTGTAGCCTCCCTCGGTGGCCCAGCCATCCCACGAGTTGCAATTCAGGGGCGAGCCGCTATGGCCCGGCGGACGGTCGATGCACGTCGGGAAATTAATGGGGATGGCGGTGGAGAAAATACCGCGGTGGCTGTTGTACCATCCCAAGGTGGCCACATGGGCGCTGCAGTTGGCTCGTACTTCTCCGGCGGCAAGCGTGTGGGCCGTGCCGTCGGTAATCTCGGCCAGCCGCGCCGACCAGGCGGCCCGACCGGCGAACACGCCCGAGATGTTCGCCCCGTTCGGAAAGTTGGAATGGGCGTCGGAGCCGGTTCCGAAGGTGTTTCCGGGGTAGGTGGTGCACGTGCCGCCATTGGAAGCCGTGGCTTGGGCGCCAGGCGAACAAGCGTAGTTGGAAATCGCCCGTCCGTTGGTCCAGACCCCCGGGTGATTATCGCTGGGACAAATGTAGGCCTCGATCACGTACCCCTTCAGGTTCGGATCGGCGTCAATCTGACCGACGGTGTCCACCTTGAAATCCAGCTTGTTGTAGAACGGCTCCTGCTCCACGTAGGGCAGCAGTTTGACCAGCCAGGTTCCCTTACGATGGATTCCGGCCTGCCAGGCGTGTTTCCCGCTTCCCTCGCCGCCATTGATCGGGAACCGTTTGTAGGTGTCGTGGTAATTGTGCAGAGCCAGCCCAATCTGCTTGAGATTGTTGGAGCACGACATCCGCCGGGCCGCCTCGCGCGCCGCCTGCACGGCGGGAAGGAGCAAGGCCACCAGAATGCCGATGATCGCAATGACCACCAATAATTCGACGAGCGTAAACCCCCGGCGTTGTCGCATCATAAGTTGCTCCACCGATATTTCGAGTCGCTTCCGACCACGTTTGCCGCCGAGCCATTCGGCCGAGCGACAAGCGAAAAACCACTCTGTTGATATCACTTGCGCATTTTCACGGCAAGAATTTGGTCGCGAGTGCGCAGCCTGGATTCTCAGACGCCCCGGCGCGGGGAATACGGCCGGCAAGGCGCAGCCGCGCCGAAACCCGCGGGGCTGCTCCTCTTGGAGAGCGGGGCCGGATTTGCCATAATGCCGAGTTTAATCGCCCAAAGTAGGCGGCGACGGTCAGTTCGGGAGGGTCCGCCACGCTTCCCCGCATCTTTTAGGCAAACAAACCAACCGGAAAGGGAGTTTTTTTCATGTACAAGAACCTGGCGCCGCAAGCCATTGGAGTCTCGGGGCGGCAAAGTGAATTGATCGAAATGGCCTTGACCTATGGGTTTAAGGGCTTCGAACTGGACCTGCGCGAGTACATGCGGAAAGTGGCCAGCCGGGGCGCCGACGCCGCCGCCCGCTACATTCACAGCGCGCAGCTTCGCTTGGGCTTCCACGTGAGCGTGTTCCCGTTGCCGGTGCGCTGGACCGAAGACGACGCCGTGTTCAAACAAGACTTGGACAAACTGGCCGCGACGGCCGAGGTGGGAGTCTCGCTAGGCGCCACGGGGTGCTACACCCACATTCTGCCGGCCAGCGACAAGCTGCAATATCACGAGAATTTCGCCTTCCACCAACAGCGCCTGGGCGCCGTGGCCGACGTGCTGGCCAAGAGCGGCCTCAAGCTCGGTTTGGGTCTGATCGCGACCCCAGCTCGCCGCAAGGACAAGAAGTACGAGTTCGTCCACCAGGTCGATCCCTTCCTGGCGATGGTCAAGAGCCTGGGATTTGAAAACGTCGGCCTGCTGGTCGATCTGTGGCATTGGCACGTGGGCGGGGGCACGGTCAAGCAGTTGGCGGAACTGCAACGCGACCAGATTGTGGAAGTGCGGTTCTCCGACGTCCCCGAAGACGCCGACCCAGCCAAGCTGACCGAAGAACAGCGGGTGTTGCCGGGCAAAGGCGGCACGATCGACGCCGTGGCCGCCCTGAAGATCCTGGGCGAGATGGAGTACGCCGGCCCGGCCACGCCGGCCGCCAACTCCAAGACGCTGGCCGGCATGACGCGCGACCGGATTGTCCGCCAGGCTGGCGAAGCCTTGGACGCCGTGTGGAAGGAAGCCGGCTTGAACCGTCAGGGCCGCCTGGCGCCCGAAGAAGAAGAAGCCGTGCTGGTCGGAGCCACGGCCGAAGAAGAAGAGTTCGTTCCGCCCGTTGCGGACGAGGAAGAGACGGAGTAACCGCCGCCGTCCCGGCGCTCTGCCGGTTCCCCCCAGGATCGCCAGACCTGGGAAAGAAGATACTCAAAGAGTGAGGGGCCTTTCCCCGAGGCCCTTCACTCTTTTTTTGTGCCCGCCGGGTAAACTCCCGTCGCGGAAGTCGCACGGTTTTAGACGTTCAGCCCCGAGAGAATAAGCCGCGGATTAAACACGGATGAAACACGGATAAGAGAAATAGAGTAAGACGCTCTGACAAAACACCAACCCGACGCGCAAGCGAGGCTCTTTCTCTTTGTTTTCCTCGCTTGCGCGTCGGGTTAGTATGGGTTTGTCAGAACTTTTACGAGGGATTCGCTTAGTGTTTCCTTTCTTCTTCATCCGTGTTCAAGCCATGGTTCCTCCGTGGCTCCCTTTTCTTCTTTGCGAATTTGGAAAGAATTCGACCAACTGGGCTGAGCGCTTGCGGGTTCAGCGACGTTACGAGCCTTCCTTTCACTGCGAGCCTCATGTTTCATTACGACGGCGGCTTGAAACTTACGCGAATCGACCTGGCCATTGACGTGTGCCGCCGTCAGCCGCGGGGTTTTATCTCGCACGCCCACGCCGACCACATTGGCCGGCATGAATTGGCCTTCTGCACGCCCGCCACGTCGCGGCTTTATCAACACCGGCTGGGACCGCGTCGCGTCAAAGAGATGCCCTACCGCCAGCCGCTCGAGTGGGAAGGGCTGCGGCTGACCACCTTTCCGGCCGGACATATCTTCGGCTCGGCAATGTTGTTGGCCGAAGACGACGGCCGCTCGCTGCTCTACACGGGCGACTTCAAATTGGGCGAGTCGGCCACCGCCGAGCGGGCCGAGCCGCCGCCGGCCGACGTGCTGGTGATGGAAAGCACTTTTGGCCATCCCCAGTATCGCCTTCCTCCGCGGAGCCTGGCGGTGGAGCAGCTTTTGGAACTGGTCCGCGCGACGCTGCGGCAGGGCGCGACGCCGGTGATTCACGCCTACGTGCTGGGCAAGGCGCAAGAAGTGACGCGAATCCTTACATTGGCGGGAATTCCGGTCTTGCAGCACCCGAACATTTACGCCATTAGTCGTATTTACGAGGCGTGCGGTTGCCCGCTGGGCCGGTTCGCCGAGTATCCCGGTCATCCGCTTCCCGACCATGCGGTGGTGGCGCCGCCGGCCGGGCAGCGCGTCGCCCCGCTGGAAGGAATTCATCGCAAGGTCACCATTGGCGTGAGCGGCTGGGCGGCGGCGCCGCATACCCGTCGCTGGCTCAAAGCCGACCACGCCGTGCCGTTGTCGGACCATGCCGACTACGACGAGCTGTTGGAACTGGTCCAGCGCGTCAATCCGCAGGTGGTGTACTGCACCCACGGCCCCGAAACCTTTGCGGATCGCTTGCGGGAACTGGGTCACGACGCCCGCGTGCTGGGGAAGGCCCATCAGCCGCGCCTGTTTTAAGTCCCCTTCATAAGAGGGGCCAGCGACCGGGGGAGAACGCAAAAATTTTGCCCTCGCCAGGGAAGAATTACGGCGGTGGATCGTTATCTATATGGCTTTGCCTAAAAAAGCCATTTTGGCAGGGAGTTTTTGGGCAGAACTAAGGTTTTTTGGGCAGGGATGAAGTTGCCCAAAACTACGAAACGTCGGCGAAAGTGGGCAGTTAGGATGCCGCTAATCAGCTTGAAGAAATTGGCGCGCGCCTGCTCAAGAAAGCTAAACCAAGCAAAAAAAGTCCCGCCGCCACCGGCACAATCACGGCGGCAGCAGTGCCTTCTTTCGCAATGCCAAGATACGCATTGACATCCGCTCTTGCTTCGCCCTGATCGAAACCAAACGCACCTGCCACGCTGCCAACCACTGACGGCGCGGCTGCTCGCAATAGCATTACACTTCCCAACGCGGCGTATGTTCTCCATTCCCAAATGCTTCGTGAATGTTGCCACCAACTAAGCAGGACGATCACGAATGTTGCGACGCAGATGAAGACCGTAACAAGAAATCGCACAGGCCCAATCGCCCACTCCTGTGGCAAGCACCACCAAACGGCAAGTAACCCTGACGCTATTCCGGTTGCGACATTGCCGTAGAACGTCGCTCGCGATAATGAAGAATGAGACTGTGCCTTTTGATCGCCATCAGCGATTCCAGCCACAGCGGAAGAATTGTCGGACGCCAGATTGCTTCCCACCTGTGCAACATTGTTGGCTCCGCACTGAATTTGATTGTTGTCTCCTTGTACGTTGACCATTGGGCTTCCTGGACTTTTGCAAAGAGCCGACTGCATTCCGCGAATGTGATTGCGGCAGGAATGGCCAATACGAGGATGATCCCGGTACTTTCGTTCCCACGTCTCTAGCTGAAGCACGTATGCTGGCCCGTCCAGCCCGAGACAATTAACGTACAATTCTTCGCAGGCCGCTATGAACTCGGTCTCGTAGTCGTTTGGGGCAGACCCTAGGTTCATCGCCGCTCATCTCGCTGCCGTGGCATACGACGTTACCTTATCACCCTCGGACACCTGATACGGCTCGAACGCCGAATCGAACACCAACGGCGGTATTTGGTCAGGAGAGTCAAATTCCTCATCGGAATACTCGCCTTCGTTTAGCTTGACCCGATACTTTACCTGTAGCTCACCGGCGGCGACCAATCGCAACAGGACGCGATTTAGTTTGTCCAAACTGACTCGACTGGACAAGTCGGCGCATAGCTGATCGAACGTAAAATACGGAAGCGACTCATGGCTCTCCAGCCATTTTCGTAATACATCTGCCGCTTCCTTCAGGTCCGCGTTGCTATAGGCGGGATCGAAGTTGATTGAAGATGTATTCATAGGTGGCGCTGTTAATTCGCTTCAAAATGCGAAGCTCGGGACCATTGGAAGTCTTCTCGATTACCACCGAAACGGGTTCTGTCATTTCCTTCGGACAATCCGGAAGATCGCATTTCCATTCTACTCGCACGAGCGAAGGCCGGAAATTGTTCTTCTTCATCGCCTCAAGCGACGCCTTGCGACCCGGATCGTGGTCAAGCGATTCAGAACTCTTAGGGATTACTCGTATTTGCCCCGAACGCGGATCAGTAAGTTCGACCCTGCTAATGGAATACCTTGCACGATTACTTGGGGTTTCGCGGTCAAAAATAATGCGTTCCAGCAAACCGTCGATATCTACGCCAATCAAGTCAGATTTATCGAAAGCCGGCTTGAGGAGCGTCCACAATTCGTTGCGCCGTTCGTCAATCGTCTTTTCGGTTTGCAGGTTGCTGATGTCGATTCGCAGTTCCAAAATCCCCGGACTTGGACGCCAATTCGCCACCAATGTCGTTTTCACCTCCTTCCACGAATACTGCCGAATCTCCTGAATTACCCCATCTCCAACCTCCTCGGTAGAGACAATCCCTTGGCTCTGGCGATACACTTCTCGCCCGTAAGCCTTGCCCAACCACCCGCCATTCTCCATTAAGCGGAAATCCGACCAAACGTACCCCCGCGATGGGTATCCGTACCGCGGAAAAATTTCCGAAAGAGAACTATCGCCAAACAGCGCCGTAGCCACCTGCGAGCCAGTTGCAATATCGACCTTGTGGGACGGGGACGCGAGGTCTTCCGGGGCTGGACGCAAAAGCAGAATGTGCTGTTTCCCAACTTCCTCGCTGTCCCATAAAAGCTGATTGATTTCGGCAAGAGTCGCGTAGCGATTGTCAACGGCAATCCCGAGATTGCGAATCAAGTCATCCTTTGTACCGCTAATGTGGATTTCCGATTTGGCTTTGGCGCTGCGATCCTGAATGTTCCGCAACAAGCTCTTGATGGATTCTGATGTACACTGCTCATTGACTTGGTTATAGACGGAGTGGCTCATGCAAGAAGATTCGGGTTGTTCCTGAAATGCCAGTTCTGCGTGTGGTTCAGGTCGATCTGCGAATGGGCTTTCGTCTCGCCCGCATTCTACGGTAAAACGGAGCACGAGGCACACCCTAGCCCAGAAGATTTCTCCGTTCGGGGCTATACCGTCCAAAACTCCGGCTCAATCCCAAGTTCGTGCATCGCTGAAATCAGGCAGCATATATTGTGGCAAACCAGCTTCGCCAGCACTTCGTTTTTCATCGCCACATCGCACTTGCTCCGCACGCCGTCGCCGAACTTCGCTTTGACCATGCTGAACGTCGATTCCACGTTCGACCGCTGATGGTAGCGGGCAAGGAACTCTTCGCGGTGGAAGGCAAAGTAGTGGTACATCCTCGCCCATAACCCGCCCGCCGTATCGCTCGCGTTGCTCTTGAACGGAATCAGCGGGAACGCGCCAAGCGAGTCGATTAGCTCCAAGTTGGCGCGGGTCGAATAGGCCAGGTCGCCCGCAATCTCTTTCACGTCGAAGCTCTCGGCGGTGGTCTTGAGCAAGGGAGCAAGCTGCGCCCCGTCTTTGGCGTACTGCCCTTCGATTTCGACCGCCGTCACGACATTGGTTTTCACGCCGGTCATGATGTGGCACTTGACCCACGCGCGCTTGATCTCGTGCCGTCCCCACTTGTGATCGTACCAGCGATCAAAGCGCGAACCAGAGAAGCCCGACGAATCGGGCGCAAAGGTGGACTCCATCGCGGCAAGCGGCTTTGCGCTTTCGACCACAAGCGCCTTTAACACGTCGAATGTTGCAGATGACTCGAACACGTTGAAGATGGAGTTGTAGCAAGGAAGTTGACCGATGTGGCCGCGTTCGTGTGCGTCGCGCAGATCGGACATAAACCGGCGCCCGCTCATGGTGGAGTAGACCTTGAAGCATGAGGCGAAGATCGAATCGCGAAGCGGGATAGGACGGCGCCCGCGTCCTTGTCGTTGCGGCTCTTGAATACCACGGCACAACTCAAATAGCAGCTTTTGAAGTTGCTCCTTCTCGTTCACCTGCGCGGCGTTGTACGCGGGCCAGTTTTGCTTGTACGTCTCGCGCGGCTTCGCCATCGACACGGTAGCCGTATCAACTGGCAAATCGCCTTCCCCGTTCTCGCGATTAGCGAAGAACTCAGCGGCGTAAATGTGCTTGCACTTGTGGCCCCAGTTCTTGAAATCTTCGCAAGTGCATGCAGGGGAGTTGTCATTCAGAACAACGGAGTATCGCTTGCCGCTCACAGACTCCGAAGGCACAAGGTAGGCTGCACCCTTGCGCGTGATCCGGTAAATAGCCGCAATCACCAATCCGCGTTGCTGGCGTTCGTTCATCGCGAGTTTTCCTTGCCGTAGCAAACTCGCGTGGTAGAATGCACTTGCCACAGTCGCATTCTCGGCGAGCTTGCCGGGTTGTGATTGTCCCCGGTCCGGTTGCAGCCGAGCCGGGGTTTTTTGTTGGGAACCACTCCCAACCTCACCCGTTATTGTGGCTACAAATAGGACACGTTGGGTCACTGGAAAACTTCTTGACGGGAAAATTTTTGTGGCTACAATTTCCGGTATGGCAAGACCAGAAAAAGAACCGGAAGAGCGCAAGGAAAACGTACTCCGAATCCGACTCACGGAAGCGGAGCGACAGGCCGTTGATCGTGCGGCCAATGGCAAAACGTCAACTTGGGCGCGCGCGGTCTTACTTCGCGAAGCTGAAAAAATTGCGAAGCGAGTTGATCGCGCCAGGAACTAATGGCGCGTGTATAATAAAAAAGCCGCCCGCCGCGAATTTCGAGACGGGCGGCGTCGCTGAATTAACCGCGTTTGATCCTCACTAAAAACCGGAAGTAGCCACCGTCTTTACGGCGCATCATCTTTCCTGTTCTCCAGTGACGGACCTCTTTGCGGTAAAGCCACCTGAACCCCGGTGGCGCGGGGTCTTTGGCAAACGCTGCCATAACCAAACTCCTGCGGAGCGGGAATGGCAGAACCGAAGTTAGAAACAGAGTGGGGCTTCGGCCCTGCTTGATGGGTGCTCCGGTACCCATCACATCACCCCGCGAGCGTCACCTCGCGGGGTGAAAATACAAAAAGCCGTGAAACACGCGCGACATCAGGTCACGCCGTTCACGGCTTTTATTGCTCTTCGGTTATGCGACCTTCTGGTAGTTCAGAAGCGGTCTCTCTTCGTTAATGAACGAGTGCAGCCAGTTTTGCCGCGTCTTTTGCTTAGATGTTGGCATTGGGGCGTACCGGAGTTCACATCCCATATCCTCAGTCACGCCCAACCAGTCCGGCATTTTTCCTTCCAAATGCAGTTCAAAACGAAGTTGCAGGTTCTCTGCCTCGCCAGCGAATAGCGGACGCTTGTGGTCAAAGATTGAGTAAACCCCTGGGTCTTTAGGAAGTTCGTTTGGACTCAGTAGTCGAACTGGCCCAGCTCGAATCCAGTCAACTTGCGCTATAGCCTCTGGCCGCTTCATCGGCCCAAGCCGTCGCGTCTTTCTAAGATTTAAGGCGGCGCAACGCAGTTTGAGTGGCGGCTGTTTGGGGGCCATTTTCTGTGCAATGCGATCGAACTTCCTCGCTAACTCTGGGTCACACAGGATTTGGTCAAGGGTTACGCCATCGGACCTCTGCAACAAACGGATCGCAATCTCTGACGCAAATTGGTACTCGTCATAATCACGGAACTCCGTGCGCTTGGCTGCTTTTGGCAATTCAACCTTTTTGCTCTTCCTGATGTCCATTAGTGCATGATTGATGGCGTAGTCGCTTTCGGTTAGTCCGAGGCGCCGACACTCCGCCAAAAATAACGGGTTGATGTCGGGATCAACCACGATCCTGTCGGTCGCGAAACCGTCGTACACTCGCTTGTAGGCTTCTGCAATCGCATGAGCTGGAAGCTTTGCTCGGTTTTCAATTGGAGTCGCCAGTTTCGATACAACTAGCTGATTGACGCTTACGCCTTCACTCTTGGCTTCAATTTCCAGCTCCTTGTGAAGCGACTTCGGCAAACGAACAAGTATGCGTCCGCTTTTTTCCGGCGTGCCGCCCTTTGCTGTTCCGAACTTGCGCATTAGCTTCTCTCGCATTGCGCTTACTTTCTTGTACTGTTCAGAATCATAGAACATCTGACGTTCTGTTTCATCTGGAAATGTTTTTGCAACAATTCCATCCCTTTGCCCAAACACCAGCGCCGTGAAGTCCGCCCAATTTTTGACATTTGGCGCCAACGCCTTTGCCTGCTCTAAGACGTAGTCAGCTTTTCGCACGAATGACATGAGTTCCCTCCTTTACCCAACGGAAATAGAGTGACTTTCGCCCTCATCCTCATCATCTTCCAACGGCAGAAATCGTGTCTCTGCCTGGTAGTTAATGACGACGTACATCACTTCCTGCCGAGTTGCCCTTCCGATCAACCGAGCAACTTTCTCAAAGGCGGGGATTTGACTCTTCTTGACGGACACCTCCACCCGCTGCATTTGCTCCTGAACGGTTTCGCCCTCTGGTCCAAGCCACCGGCCAGGGACTATGCCCAACGGCGTGCTGCCGCCGAACTGCCTATCAAACATCTCGAAAAACGAGTTCATTAAGGCGGGATCGACGTCATCTCCATTGGGCAGGGTACACGGGATGTGAATGAGGCACGGGATTACTTTCTCTTTGGCCATCAATCGGCGTCCTTCTGAAAAAATCGTCTACCCCTCCTGGGAAAATAATATCACAGGTGATATCGCGACAAAAACAGAAAAACCATCTTGTTGCGCAAGTCTTTTGCCCCAAATCAGTTGCGCGAACAAAAGACGTATTGACCAGTCCCCCGAGGACACTTAGTATTCCGGAAATGCTATTAGGAGCGATATCACTATGGCCATGCGTCCGCCGATTAAATGGTACGGGGGGAAACGGTACTTAGCTGACTGGATTATCAGTCACTTCCCGGAGCATCGCATTTACTTGGAACCGTTCGGGGGTGGCGCCTCAGTGCTCTTGAGCAAGTCGCCCGTCGACGTAGAGACGTACAACGACATCGACCAGCGATTGTCGCGCTTCTTCCGCGTACTTCGGGACCAAGGGGAAGAGTTCGTCAAACGCGCCAGCTTGACGCCGTACTCGCAAGCCGAATTTGAGGCTGCAAAAGAGTACCCGCTAGGTTCAGATGAACTGCAAAAGGCCCTTTGCGATTTCGTGCGATGGCGGCAGTCGTTCGCCGGAAAAGGCAGGTCATGGAGCTACACCACCACAAGAGCGCGTGGTGGAATGGCAGGAGATGTGAATGCGTGGTGGACTGCGATCGAGTCGCTTCCGCAGGTGATAGAACGACTCCGTCGCGTACAATTCGCCTGTCAATCAGCTTTCGACATAATACCCAAATTCAATCATGAGGAGGCGTTGATCTATTGCGACCCGCCGTATGTCCATGATACGCGGTGCCACAACAGCACCAATGTCTATCACGAGGAAATGACAGATGAAGAACACCGCAGATTGGCGGCCTTATTGGCAAGCTGCAAGGCCGCAGTTGTCTTGAGCGGCTACGACTCGCCGCTTTACGAAGAACTCTATCCGGGTTGGCACAAGGTGACTCGTGAAATTGCGAACCATGCCGCAGGCGGCAAGCAGAAGGCGCGGCAACTCGAATGCCTATGGATCAAGCCGAGTTGCGGCAGTAAGCCACGGAAGAAAGATGACCACGACACACTCTCGTTTCGGGTCATAAACTAGTGATTTTTGGGCAGAATCCCGAATTTATGGGCAAAAGGGAATTACTAGGCAAAGCCTTATCTATATGGAACATATGTCCACGTAAGGAAAAGATCATGGCCGACAGCATCGCTCCGTTAATTGCCGCTTTGAGCGACTCCGACATCACCCGCCGGCGCAGCGCGGCCGAGCAACTGGCGCGGCTCGGTGAAGATGCCCGGCCGGCGGCGGTGCCGCTGGTGCGGCTGTCCGGCGACGAGGACGAAACCACCCGCGAGTGGTCCGTCTCTGCGTTGGAAGAACTTGGCCCGCCCTCGGCGGATGACGCTGCGGCTTTGATCGCGTTGCTGGACTCGCCCAACGCCGATGTGGGCTACTGGGCGGCGACCCTGCTGGGGCGTCTCGGCCCCCAAGGCGGCGGCTCGGTGAAATCGCTGGCCGGGGTGTTGGGACGCTCTCCCCATGCCCCGGTTCGCCACCGCGCTGCCTGGGCGCTGGGGCAAATCGGCCCTGGGGCCAAAGACGCGCTGCCGGTGCTACAACAGGCCGCGACCTCCGACGACGCCCGTCTGGCGCGGCTCGCGCAACAGGCAATCGAGAAGATCCAACCGTAGCGGCGTTCACTGAGTTCGCTTTGCGTGGATGTCGGCCGATTTCCCTTCGTATTTGGGCGAGTATTCGCGAGTCGTGTTTCCGCGGGGAGTTTTAGACCACGCTGATCACGGTCTTTCGCGAAGCGCTCACGCCGCAACTCGGCGATCGCTACGTGGCGCGTGTCGAGCGGCGGATTTATGTGGAACATGACCCGGAGAAACTCGCTCGCCATTTCGGCGCCGATGTGGCGCTGGTGCAAAAGAATGGTGAGCGTTAGTCGTGGTGCAGTTTGGCGATTTTTTCACTAACCCGAAACGCTAGCAAGGACGGAAGTGCTTTCCTCGCTAGCGCTTCGGGTTAGTAGGGTTCAGCAAAATCGCGAAAATCGCCAAAGGATGCCACGACCAATTTTCGGCGGCGCTCGGCAAGTGCGACAAGGGGACAAAACATTCACAACCCCCCGTGAGAGTGTTCTGCGTGCTTTGAATTTCGAAAAGCCGCATTGAATTCAAACAGGTGTTTAATACAATTGTTCAAAACAAGCGTTTGACCGCTGTTGCTCCTCTCCGCATGTCGATCGACGATACCAAAACCCGACTTCTCCAGGCTGCCGGTCCCATTTTTGCCGACAAGGGGTTCCAAGGCGCCACCGTGCGCGAAATCTGCGAGCGGGCGGGCGTGAATGTCGCGAGCATTAATTATTACTTTGGCGACAAAGAGCGCCTGTACATCGAGACGGTCAAAGAGGCGCGCCGCATCAAGGCCGAACCGGCGCCATTCCCCGAATGGTCCGCCGATGTAACACCCGAGACGAAATTACGCGAGTTCATTCAGACGCTTTTGTCGCGGATGTTTTCGACCGACGACGCGGCTTGGCCGACGCGGCTGATGACGCGCGAGATTCTCGACCCGACCTCGGCTTGCAAAGAGTTGGCGCAAGAATTTTTCCGGCCGGAATTCGAGCTCCTGCTTGGCATTCTCGACCCCATGCTGCCGCTGGGAACGCCGGAGCATCGCCGTCACCAATTGGGCTTTAGCGTGGTGGGGCAGTGCGCGTTCTATCGGCTGGCGGGGGGCGTGGTCTCGACGTTGATCGATCCCCAGGAGTTGTCGGATCGCTACCAGGTGGCCGAGCTTACTCAACACATTACGCAATTCACCCTGGCCGCGCTCGGCCGGGCGCCGGTCCTGGGCGCGCCGCGCGCCCTGCGTCCCAGCCCTTGCGAAATCATTCCCCGAGAATCGAAGAACTAATGGCCGCGATCCTTTCATTCGTGAGAGAGGCCCTTCGCCTCCTCTTGCCGCTGGTAGTCCTGGCGGGCGGGGTGGCGGGCATGGGTTTTTTGTGGAGTTTGAAAGAGGCTCCCGCCATCGCCACGCCGGAAGAAAAGCCGCCGCTGGTTGAGACGGTCGAAGTCATCCGGCATCAGGAAGGGCTGGACTTGGCCATCGACGGGCTGGTGGTCCCCGCCCGCGATGTGACCCTTGCTACGCAAGTGGCGGGCAAGGTGGTTTACAAGTCGCCCTTGTGCGAAGCGGGCAAGTATGTGGCTGCCGGCACCGTGCTGTTCAAGATCGACGCCCAGGATTACCAGCTTGAAGTGACCCGCCTTTCCAAAGAGCGGGCGCAGGCCGACGCCAATCTTCAAGAGGTCGATCTGGAATTGCAAAACACCCAAGCCCTGATCGAACTGGCCCAGGAAGAACTGGCGCTGCAGCAGCGAGAACTGCAACGGCAATTGCAACTGCGGGGACAAGCGGCCAGTCAATCGACCATCGACCAGGCCCGCCGCGCTGAACTGGCGGCGCGGAACGCCATTCAAACGCTGGAGAACCAAAGCCGGCTGTTGAAGTCGCGCCGCGCTACCACCGAAATTGCCCGCGAATTGGTCGAAGTGCGGCTGGAACAAGCCCAATTGAACCTGGAGCGTACCGAGGTCAAGGCGCCGGTCCAGGGGGTGATTGTGGAAGAGATGGTCGAAGAAGATTCCTTCGTGCCAGTGGGCGCGGCGCTGGCGAGAATCGAAGACACCGCGCGGGTCGAAGTGCGTTGCTCGCTCAAGATGGAAGACCTGGCGTGGCTGTGGCGGCAACCGGCGCGGGCGGCCGATTCGCCCTACCAGCCGGCGGGGTTCTCGGTCGAGCCGCCAGGCGAGTTGAACGGAAGCGGCGCGCCCGCGGCGCCGTCGCCGGGCCGCTCGGCCTATCAGATTCCACGCGCCCCGGTCACGGTCATCTATGAGATCGCCGGCCGCCGCTTTGCCTGGCAGGGAATCTTAGACCGGTTCGAGGGAATCGGCCTGGATGAACGCACACGAACGGTCCCGTGCCGCGTGGTGGTGTCTGATCCCCGCGACGTCAAGCGCCTGGACGCCGACGGCGGCGACGCGGCCGTGGGGCCGCCCGCCTTGGTGCGCGGCATGTACGTGCGGCTGCGTATCCACGCCCAGCCCGACGCCACGCTTGTGCGCGTGCCCGAAGAAGCCATCCGGCCTGGCGGCAAAGTGTGGGTGGCGCGTAATCAGCAACTAACGATTGCCCCGGTGGAAGTAGCCGCCGTGGTCGATGGCAACGCCATTATCGACGCCGAGGCCTCGCATCTGGCCGCCGGCGACCGGGTGATCGTCACGCCGTTGGCCGTAGCCCAAGAAGGCATGACCGTGGCCGAGCGAAGCGAATGAATGCGAAATGCGGAACGTAAAACGGAAATCGCGGAGTAACTCATTCTTTCATTTCGCATTCCCCATTCCGCATTGGAAAACATCGAGTTTCTTCAACCTGCATGAAGTCTTTAGTTAAATGGGCCGTCGCTAACACGCCGGCCATGAACACGGTCATGCTGGGCGTCCTGCTGGTCGGGGTCCTGAGCCTGTTCTCGCTGCGCCGCGAGATTTTTCCCGAGTTTGACTTGGAAATGATCCTGGTGACGGTGCCTTATCCCGGCGCCAGTCCCGAGGAGGTCGAGGACGGAATCTGCCGCAAGATTGAAGAGGCGGTCCGGGCCATCAATGGCATCAAGAAGCAAACGGCCATCGCCCGGGAAGGCGCGGGCTTCCTGCTTCTGGAGCTGCGCTCCGACGTGCGCGACGTGCAAAAGGTGCTCGGCGAAGTGCGCTCCGAGATCGACCGCATCCCTAGTTTCCCGCTCTTGGCCGAAGATCCCGAGATCAAACAAATCACGATCCGAACACCCGCCATTAACGTGGCCGTGCTGGCGCCGGAGGAAAGCGGAGAGCGGAAATCGGAGGGCCGAGAGCCAGACGAGGAGAGCGAACGGGAGGATGTAAAGGCCCGGCTGCAACTGCGCGACGTGACCGAGCAGGTACGGGACGAACTGCTGCAACTGCCGCAGGTCTCGCAAGCGAACATCCTGGGCGCCTTGAACTACGAAATTGACATTGAAATCTCCGAAGACACCCTGCGGAAATATGGGCTGACGCTCCAGCAAGTGGCGCAGATTGTTCGCCGGGAGAACCTGGAAATGCCCGGCGGCAACATGAAGACCGACTCGCAAACGGTCCTCCTGCGGGGTAAGAACAAGCGCATCGCGGGCGAAGAGATCGCTGAAATTCCCCTCATCACGCAGCCCAATGGCCAGGTGCTGCGTGTGGGCGATCTGGGAAACGTCCGCGACGAGTTCGAAGACATCGTTGCCATCAACCGCATTAATGGTCGGCCCGGCCTGGTCATCTCGGTCGATCGCACGGCCCAGGAAGACCTGTTGGCCATCGCCGACACCGTGCGCGATTACGTGGAAAAACGCAAGCTGCCCGCCGGTTACGAATTGATGTACTACGCCGACCGCTCGATCGACGTGGAAGACCGCATGAACCTGCTGGTCAAGAACGGCCTGCAAGGTCTGGCGCTGGTGTTTATTTCGTTGGCCCTGTTCCTGAACCTTCGCTATGCGTTTTGGGTGGCGCTGGGGATTCCGGTGGCGCTCTTAGGGGCGTGCGCAGTGCTGCTGTTCCTGGGGCAGACGCTCAACATGCTCACCATGTTCGCGTTCATCATGGCCTTGGGCGTCGTGGTGGACGACGCCATTGTGATCAGCGAGAACATCCACGCCCACCGCGAGATGGGCAAGGGACCGCTGCGGGCCGCCATCGACGGCTCCTACGAAGTCATCCCTTCGGTCATGTCGTCGGTGGCCACCACGGTTATCGCCTTTGTGCCGCTGATGTTTGTCTCGGGCGTGATGGGCAAGTTCATCGCCATTATGCCGATCACCATGATCGCCATTTTGCTCTTCTCGCTGGCCGAGGCCATTTTCATCCTGCCCTGCCACTTGGGGCACATCGGCGCCCAAAGCGACGCCCCCTTGGCCCGCTGGGGGCGCTCGTTCGCCACGTTCGTGCTGTATCCCCTGGTGCGATTCGAGCAAGCCTGGGAGCGGGTGAACCGCGCGGCCGATCGTGTTCTCAATTGGTTGATCGAACGCACGTACCTGCCCGTGCTGGTGCGGACGCTACGGTTTCCCGCGCTCGTGGCCTCGGGGGCGGTCGCCTTGTTGTTGATTTCGTTCGGCATAGTGCTGGGGGGATTCACTCCCTGGGAGCTGTTCCCCAAGCTCGATAATAAGGAAATTTTCGGGCGCGTCGAGTTCCCCGACGGCACACCGTCTTCCATCACCGACCGGGCCACCAGCCGCCTGGAGGAAGCAATCTTCGCCATCAACCGCGAATGGAGCGAACCCGGCCGCCCGCTGGTGACGGTGGTCCATCGGTCGGTCGGCCAGGCGGCGGGCTCGGGCGCGCTGGGCCAAGAGATGCGCGCCAGTGGAGACCACGTGGGCGTGGTGAACGTGGAGTTGGTCGACCCTTCAGAACGCACCATTCACAGCGAAAAGATCCTTGCCGAGTGGCGTCGCCGTGTCCAAAGCATCGCCGGCGCCGAAAGCCTGACTTTCGACGTTCCCCAAATGGGGCCCGGCGGCAAGGCGATCGAGTTCAAGCTTTTGGCCGACGCCCGCCACTTTGACCAACTCGAGCAAGCCGTCGAGAAGGTCAAGGGGGAACTTCAACGCCGCGTGGGCGTCAAAGACGTGGTCGACGACTCCAAGCCCGGCAAGTGGGAATACCAACTCCGCGTCAAAGAGCGGGCGCAGGCCATGGGCGTCCCTTTGGCCGACGTGGCCGAGACGGTTCGCGCCTCCTACTACGGCGAAGAGGTGATGCGTCTCCAACGCGGGCGGCACGAAGTCAAGCTGATGGTCCGCTACCCGCGCGAGGAGCGCGGCTCGCTGGCCAACTTTGAGGAAATCCGCATCCGCACCGGCGATGGCGCCGAGCGGCCCATTACCGAACTGGCCCATATCGACGTGCGGCCAAGCCTGGCTGAGATCAACCGCGTCGATCAGCTTCGTAGCATCACCATCTCAGCAGACATTGAGCCCGGCCGCGCCAACGCCCGCGAGATCGTGGCCGACTTAAAGAGCAACTTCATGCCGCAGTTGTTCCGTGACCATCCCCCGGTGACGGTCCGTTGGGAAGGCCAGCAAGAGCAGACCGACGAGTCGGTGCGCAGCCTGATGGTCGGCCTGGTTGTGGCCCTGGTGGCCATGTTCGTGCTGTTGACGATGGAGTTCCGCACCTACCTCCAGCCGTTGATGATTATGGCCATCATTCCCTTCGGCGTCGCGGGCGCCATTTGGGGGCACCTGCTGTTCGGCCTGCCGCTGTCGATGTTCAGCCTGTTTGGCCTGGTGGCCCTGACGGGCGTGGTAGTCAACGACTCGATCGTGCTGATCGACTTCATCAACGAGCGCGTCCGCGGCGGCATGGACCTGCACGAGGCGATCATCGACGCCGGCCGGCGTCGCTTCCGCCCGGTGCTTCTCACCTCGCTGACCACGGTGGCGGGGCTGCTGCCGCTGGTGATGGAAACCTCGCTCCAGGCGCAGATCATCATCCCCATGGCGGTGGCGTTGTGCTTCGGATTGATCTTCTCGACGGTGCTCGTGCTGGTGATGGTGCCAATACTGTACCAGATTTACTCCCGGCTCGTTGGCCGCGCGGCGCCCGAGTACGACGAAGACGAGCCGCTGGAAAACCCCCTCTTGGCGGAGACGCCCGTATGAAAGGCCCGCACGGCCGTTTGAGGCACGATTTCCGCCGCGTGTGGGAGTGCCCGGTTTGCCATCACCGCGAGCGGACCGGGGGCGACGTGACGTTTCGCTTGTGCCTTTGCCAGCGCAAGGCCGAGGTGGAACATCGCGTCTGGATGCGGTTGGTTCAAGACGGCGCCCGCCGCGCCGACCCTTACCCATCGCTCCCCCACGAACCGCCCTCAACGCCGCCGGATTCCTCGGAAGAACCCGCCAAGAACGCGACGCACGACGGCGATCCACCGGCGACCTTGACGCCCCCCGCTCGCTAAAAGACGCCGCTTTGGTCAGTACGGGGCGTACGGCGAATCATTCCGAATGCGGCGGCTGGAGGGCGGCGGCAACTCGGGAAGCAGGGCCGGCTCTTCGCCCACGCTTTCAGGCACGACCACCGCGGGCGGCCACTCGGAAGGGAAGGTTGGTGGTGCTTCAACCGGCGGCGGCAAAGCGCGGTTCTCGAACACCGGCCGCGTGGGGACCGGATGAAACCGCGAGTGCGGCGGTTCCGCAAGGATCGGCGCCTGGGAGAACGGCCCGCACGATCCGCCAAAAGGGCCGGCCGCGCATCCGACCAGCCCTACCCACGCCAGCGGCGCCAGCAGCGACCAACAACGCTTCATGGAACGACCGCAAGAAAAGACACCCCCTGCCCGAAGCGTAATCGGTCGCACAAACGGAAAACTTCACAGAATCCGCCCATCGGCGGCGGGATCAAGGCGCCCGAAGCGCGAAACCGCCAGCGTTTGCGGTTTCGCGCCGCAAAGTCTTCGGCGACCAAGATCAGTCGCGGCGGTTAAAGTGCATCAAATAGTACAACAACGTAAGAATCGCCTGGAGCGTAGCCGCCACGTAAGTCAGCGCCGCCGCCGTGAGCACGCTCCGCACGTAAGACATCTCCTGCGGATCGACAATTCCCAGTTCCACCAATTGCGTCTTGGCCCGGCTGCTGGCGTTGAATTCCACCGGCAAGTTGATCACCTGGAAAAACACCACTGCCGAGAACAGGATGATCCCCACCAGCATCAGCCATTTGCTGAAAAACAATCCCAGCACCAGCAGGATCATGCCCAAGTTGCTGCCGAAACTGGCCGCCGGCACCGCCAGGTTGCGCACTACCAGCGGCAAATACCGCTTGGCGTCTTGCAGCGCATGCCCGGCCTCGTGCGCGGCAATACCCACCGACGACAGCGAGCGATGATGGTACACCTCGGAGCTAAGGCGCAGCACCTTGTCTCGCGGGTCGTAGTGGTCGCTCAAGTGGCCCGGCGTTTCTTCGATCCCCACGTCTTGCAAGCCCGACGCGTCGAGCATCCGCCGCGCGGCGGCGTACCCGCTCATCCGCGCGGGAACCTGGCTGCCGCGGGAATAGGCCGACTTGATCCACATTTGGGCGACAAACGACAGGATCAGCGCCGGAGCGATAAACAGGAGCAGTCCAAAATCAAAGTACGGCATCATTTCCTATAGATTCCTTACCGCAAAAATGGCAGTCCTCGACCGCCGTATTGCTGAGAAACGCAAACCAGGCGCCAAACCCGCCCCGCGTCATCTCAGTTGGCAAGGAATTCTATGCCCAAAGAACGATTTGACCACCCCGCGAGCTGCGCGACTTCCCCCTGCAAAGAGGAGTAATGAGCGCCCTTGGAGTGTGGCGATTCATCGCCGCTTTCGCCTTTTCTTTACCTCTCGTGACGGCGCAGAGAGCAACTCCAGTGAAAAGAGAAAACGCCAGCGCTTCTTTGGCCGAGCTTTAGCCGGCCAGCGTCTGCCACCGGCTTGAGCTGGTGGGAAACGTCAGGGCAGCATCACCGGTTTGCCGTCGCTTTTCGTAATCAAAAGGCGCAGCGTCTCCAAATCAACCGCGCTGGTCAGGCGGCGGGTCGAGCCGTCGGCGAAGACCACGTTCACGCCTTGGGAATGATTGCTGGCGAGGCCCGTGCCGTCGCGGGCGGCGTTAATCATCTGGTTGAGGGCGTTCTGATCCAGGTCCACCGGCTCCATCCAATGCGACGTGGCGCCGACCACCTCGACCACCATGATCGTGTTCGACGCGCCGTCGGTCACATCGGAAAGCGAGTTCCACTTGCCGGCCTCGAAAAGCCCATCCGGCACGACCACTGCCATGTAGCTCGGCCCGCTCGGCCCGCTCAGCACGTCGTCGGGGCAGCGGTACACGGGCAGCGTGGGATACGTGGCCGCCAGTTGGCTGTTGCTGGGGCCGTCCCACGGCTCGTCAAAGTTATATTGATTGAAAATATGCTGCTGTTCCAGGAACGGCAGGATCGCCACTCGCCAACTGTGCATGGGCTTGCCGTCCTCGTCGGCAATGTACGGAGCGGGGAGCGACCCGTGGGTATTGTGGTAGTTGTGCAGCGCCAGGGCAATCTGGCGGAGGTTATTATTGCAAGCGGCGCTGCTGGCGGCCCCGCGCGCCGCGCTAATCGCCGGAAGCAACAGCGCCGCCGTCACGCCGCCGCACGCCAGCAACCCGGCCACCGCCACGCCCAGGATAATCACGATGGGCGCCGTGCTCGACTTGGGCGGAGGCGCCGCCATCGGCGTGCCGGGAATAGTGACGGTTTCGCCGCACTCGGCGCAAGGCCCCGTTTGTCCTGCGTAGTGGTCCGGCACATTCTTATTGGCGCCGCAATGCGGACAAGTAAACGAGATCGGCATGGGCGGTTTCCCTAAAGAGGATAAGGTTGTCGAAGGACGCGAACGCATTGTAAAACGCAAATGCGTTCTGTCCCAAGGAATTCAACCACCAAAACCAGCAAACTTCGCTCTCTCCTCCACGCCGCGCTAGCAGCCCGCGATATCGCTTGCGGCCAGCGCGCCGCCCCCACGCACGAACCTCCGACACAAACCGGCCTCGCGGCGCGGGCCAAGCATGTATAATACACGCCCTCCAGCTTGGTTCACCTGCCCTTACTCCCCGTTGGTTCTTATGCGGCTTTGTGACGCTCTCTTTCGTCGGTCGCGATTGCTAATTGCGATGTTGGTCGCCCTGGCGGCGGTTTCTTCCGCCCGCGCGCAAGAGGAAGAAGCGGAGGACGACGAACTGCGCCGCGGCTTGATCGCCACCTACGCCGCGCGCGACTTCCCCGCCGAGACCGCTACGCGGGTCGATCGAACCTTGGCCTTCGACTGGGGCCCCCGGCCGCCTGACCCGCGGTTGTCGCAAGGTCCCTTCTCCGGGCAATGGCGGGGCTACCTGCTAACGCCGGGGCCGGGCAAGTATCGGCTGTCCGCGCATGCCGCCGGCCAGGTCGCCATCACGCTCGCCGGGCAGCGCGTGCTGGAGGCCGCCAGCGATACGCCCCAATGGCTGGAAGCGAAGCCGATCGAACTTCCCTACGGCTGGCATCCGGTGGAAATCGACTACGCCTCGCAAGGCGCCGCGTCGCGGCTGGCGTTGTTCTGGTCAGGCCCTCAGTTTAGCCTGGAGCCGATCAGCGGACGGCAGTTGTATCACGATCCGGAAGATTCGCCGCCGGCCGCATTCGAGCGGGGCGAATCGCTGGCGGCCGCGCTGCGGTGCCTGGCGTGTCACGCGACGGAAGCGGCGCCGGAGCCGTCCGCCGCGCCCGCGCTGGATCGACTGGCCGGACAGGTGTCGCGCTCGTGGCTGGTGGAATGGCTTCGGGCCGATGGCGCGCAGGGGGCCACACTGGGCGACGCGGCGCGGCGCATGCCGCATTATGGATTGTCGGCCGAAGACGCCGCCGCCGTGGCGGCGTATTTACTGGCGCCCCGCGCCACGGCGGAGCAAGCCAGCCGTGGCGCCCAAGCGCCGGCGCCGGCAAACAAGCCTTCTTCGCCCCCGGCGCCGGCCAAGAGCAATCCCAAGCAGCCGAAACCCACCGCGGCCGAGGGTGAACGGCTATTCGCGACACTCGGCTGCCTGGCGTGTCATCGCGTGGGAGAGTTGGGCGAGAGCGGCCTGTTTGGCGGCGGAGATTTGTCGCGCATCGCCGAAAAGCGCCCGCCCGCGTTCTTCGAGCGCTGGCTGGCCGATCCGGCTTCGCTCAATCGCGACCATCGGATGCCGGTGTTCGAGCTAACCGCCGTGGAGCGCCAAAGCCTCTCGCTGTACCTGGCGACGCTCGGCGAGAAACAGCCCCCGCGCGAAGACGAGCCTGCTACGGACGACGCCACGCTGGCAGACAAGGGGCGCCGTTTGGTCGAAGCCAACCGCTGCGGCGCTTGTCACACACTGCCGCCCGACGTCGCGCGGCCGGTCGCGCCGGTGGCGGCCATTACCGCACAGTCCCGCTGGGACCGCAGTTGTTTGCACGCGCCGCATGCGGCCCAGCAGCCGCGTTACCCCTTGCCGGAGCAAGACGCAGAGGCGATTCAAGAATACCTGTCGGCCACGAGCCGCCTTGCCAAATCCGCCCCATCGGCGACCGAAGCGCGGCTGGTGCTGCGGGAGCGCAACTGCCTGGCTTGTCACGCGCGCGACGACTCGGCCGGCCTGGCGGCGAAGCTGCCTTCGGTCATCGCGGCGCACACCGACCTGGCGCCGCTCTTGCCGGCCATGACGCCGCCGCCGCTCACCAGCGTCGGCGACAAGCTGCACGACCAGGCGCTCGTGGAGGCCATTCGCCGCACGGGCGGCGTGCATCGTCCGTGGCTGGAAGTGCGGATGCCCAAGTTCAACCTTTCGGATGAGGAGCTTCAAGCGCTGACCCGGCAATGGGTGGCGGAAGATCGCATTCCGCCGCATCCGTCCTTGGCCCCCCAAGCGCCCGAAGCGACGACTGCCCTGGAGGCGGCCGGCGGGCGGTTGGTCACGACCGACGGGTTCGGCTGTGTCAGTTGTCATCGCGTGGGGTCGGTCGAGCCGGACAAGGCGCCGCTTAACGCGCGCGGCCCCGACTTGACGATGCTCTCGCGCCGCATTCGTCACGAGTGGTTCGAGCGGTGGGTCCGCAATCCGGCCCGCATCGTGCCGCGAATGGAAATGCCCGCGGTGCAGTTGCCGGTGCGCGGCGTGCTGAACGACGACCTGGACACCCAGCTAGCCGCGGTCTGGCGGGCGCTCAACACGGCCGGTTTTGAGCCGCCGCCGCCCAACCCGGTGCGCGTGCTGCGGCGGGCTGGCGTGCGGGAGCATGACGAGTGGGCGGTGCTGGGAACCGACGTGCTGTACGACCGCGGCCGCGAGTACCTCAAGCCGCTGTTGATCGGCCTGCCCAACCGGCACAACGTCTTGTTCGACCTGGCGGAGAACCGCCTTGCTGGCTGGTGGCTGGGAGACGCGGCCCGGCAGCGGACCAAGGGCAAGACCTGGTTCTGGGAGAGCGGCGGCGATGCGTACTCGCACCTGCTCCACCAGGTTCCCGCCGGCAGTGAAATCACGCTGGAGGTGGACGGCCAGCGCCGCGAACCGCTTGCCGCCGGGCAATTCCCCACGGAACTCGATGCGTGGCGGCACGCCCACGGCGGCTTGGTGTGGCGGCAACGGCTGCGGTTCGCCGGAGCCAGCCCCGACGCCGCTCCCGCGGTGCTGCGCGTTGAGCAAGCGCTCTCGCCAATCTGGCCCGATAAGCAAGCAGCGCCCGGCGGTTTCCGCCGCACGGTGACCATCTCCGGCGCGCCGGCGAACGCCAAGGTCGTGTTTCGCCTGTTGGCGGAAAATGAAAAGGATTGGCGCGCCGCGGCTGCCTTGCCCGGCCGTGGCACATGGGAATTTACGACGGCCGATGGGAGCGTCATTCGCGTCATATCGCCCGAGTCGGCCGTGATTGACAAGAGCGGGGTGGTGCTTTCATCGGCCAAAGACGGGCCGGTGAAGTTGGAGTTGGAGTACCTTTCGCCGCGGCGGCCCGATACGTATCCGCTGGCGTCGCCGTCGTTGCCCGTCGCCGAGCCGACGCCGTTGTTTGTGGCGCCGGGGTTCCAGGCGGTGCAACTGCCGGTGACCGAAGAGATCATGCCGACCGCCTTGGCCTGGACGCCCGACGGGACGCTGGTCGTCGCCTCGCTCAAGGGCCGTGTGTGGCTGGCCCGCGATACCGACGGCGATGGGCTGGAGGACCGGACCACGCCCTTCAGCGACGATCTGGCGGCGCCGTACGGTCTGGCGACGGGCCAAGGATATGTGGACGTCGCCAACAAGTACGCGGTGCTGCGGTTATCGGACGCCGACGGCGACGGCCGAGCCGAGCAAACCACCACGGTTGCTTCGGGCTGGGGCCATACGACCGACTATCACGACTGGGCCGTGGGGCTGCCGCGCGACGAGCAAGGGAACTATTACCTCGCCTTGCCGTGCCAGCAGGACGACCGCTCGGCGGCCGCGGCGCACCTGCGCGGCAAGTTGCTGCGGCTCGTTCCGCGACAACCGACCGACGACGACCCGCAGCGGTTCGCCCTAGAGGAAATGACCGCCGGGCATCGCTTCCCCATGGGCATTGCCCGCCGCCGCGACGGGGAAATCTTCGTGACCGACAACCAGGGGAACTACAACCCGTTTAACGAGCTGAACCACGTTGTACCGGGGCAATGGTATGGGTTTATCAACAAGCTGGAGCAGAAGCGGACCTCGCACCCGCCGCTAACGCCGCCGGCCATCGACTTGCCGCACCCCTGGACGCGGAGCGTCAACGGCATTTGCTTTTTGGAAACGCCGCGGGCGCTGCGCGAGAAGCTCGGCCGCGATGCGTTTGGACCCTTCGAGGGTCACTTGATCGGGTGCGAGATCAACAACCGCCTGCTGGTGCGGATGTCGCTGCACCGCGTGGGCGACGGGCTGCAAGGCGCGGTTTATCCGCTGACCTACGGCCAACCGAAAGAAGGCCCCGCGCTCCTCGGCCCGCTATGCGCCGAGGTTTCGCCCGCGGGCGATCTTTACGTCGGCTCGCTGCTTGATAGCGGCTGGGGCGGAGGCAACAACATTGGCGCCGTGGTGCGCATGCGGCCCGTGCCTGAAGAGTTGCCGGCCGGCATTCGCGAGGTCCGCGCCGAGCCGCGCGGCCTGGTGGTCGAGTTCACCAGGCCCGTCAGCCGCGACCGCGCGGCAGACGCGAAGAACTATGCGCTGGCGTCTTATACCCGCATCTCGACGCCCGCGTATGGCGGCGACGATGTGAACCGCCGCACCGAAGACGTGCAAGCGATCGAAGCAGCCCCCGACGGCCGCTCGGTGGTGCTACGCTTGAAGGAATGGCGGGAAGGTTATGTGTACGAACTGCACGTGAAGAACCTCGCTTCGGGCCAAGAGGAGTTCTTTCCCGCCGAGGCCCATTACACGCTACGGCGGGCGCCGCGGTAAGCGTGTTGCTGCATTCGTTAGCACGCGGGCGCGTGAAACCGCAAGCGATCTCGCGTGCGGTTTCGCGCGTGTGGCTTCTTGAGGATCTAGTTCAATGGCAAGGGCCCGTTCTCAGTCGCGGTGTTTTTCGGTTTAATGGTCCCGCATTGTGCCCACGGGCGTACGTAGACAAGGCCCGATTTTTCTTTTGCGGAGATGAGTATGGCGTTCTCGTTGCAGGGTCGCGTGGCGGTGGTCACGGGCAATTCCACCGGGCTGGGCAAGGCCATTGGGTTGGCGCTGGGCAAGGCGGGCGCTAAGGTGCCGGTCAATTACTTCAACAACCGCCAGCGGGCGGAACAGGCGCTGGCGGAGTACGAGGCGGCCGGCGTCGAGTCGCTCCTGGTCAAGACCGACGTGACCACGCACGAAGGCGTGGCGGCGCTGTTTGACGCGGTGGAGAAGAAACTCGGCAAGCCCGACATCCTGGTTCCCAACGCCACCTGCGAGCAGCCCCTCAAGCCGATCGAAGAGTACGACTGGGACTTCTACCAGCGAATGCTCGACTTCTTCATCAAAAGCCCCTTCCTGTTGGCCAAGCGCGGCTTGCCGCACATGAAGGCGCAGAAGTGGGGCCGGATCATCAACATCACCAGCGAGGTGTACCAGCGGAGCGTGGCGCCGTTCAGCGCGTACGTGGCGGCCAAGGGCGGGCAGATCGGCTGGTCCCGAAGCATGTCGCGCGAGCTGGCGCCGTTCGGGATCACGGTCAACATGGTGGCGCCGGGCTGGGTTCCCGTCGAACGCCATCTCAACGACCCGCAAGAGATGAAGGACGAGTATTTCCAACTCATCCCCGCCGGCCGCTGGGGCGTGCCGCAAGACGTGGCCGACGCGGTGCTCTACTTCGCCAGCAACGAAGCCGGCTTTGTGACCGGCCAAACGATCTGCGTGAACGGCGGCATGACGCCCTGGTAGAAGAGTAGGAGTAGGGAATGAGGAGTACGGGGAAGAAGATTAATTCCCCCCGTCGTGATCCTCCACTCTTTGCTCTTCCCCACGCCCGGTGCTAATGCACGCCCTTGTCCGCCAGGTAGCGTTCGGCGTCTAGGGCGGCCATGCAGCCGGTGCCGGCCGAAGTGATCGCCTGGCGGTAGTAGTCGTCGGCCACGTCGCCCGAGGCGAAGACCCCTTCCACGCTGGTGTAGGTGCGGAAGGGGGCCTTCCACTTGATGTAGCCTTGGGCGTTCGTCTCGACCTGACCCTTGAGGAAGGCCGTGTTGGGCGTGTGGCCGATGGCCAGAAACATGCCGGTGGCGTCGAGCGTTTTCTTTTGGGACTCGTCCTTGGTGCTGTAGAGCCGCACGCCGGTCAGGCCGCGTTCGTCGTCGCCCAGGCACTCTTCGACGGTATGGCTCCAGACCATTTCGATCTTGGGATTGCTCAAGGCCCGGTCCTGCATGATCTTGGAGGCCCGCAGCTCGTCGCGGCGGTGGACCAGGTAGACCTTCGAGGCGAACTTGGTCAGGTAAGTTGCTTCTTCAACCGCCGAGTCGCCGCCGCCGATCACCACGAGTGGCTTGTTGCGGAACCGCGGCAAGGCCCCGTCGCACACCGCGCAGGCCGAGACGCCGCGATTCTTGAAGCGGTGCTCCGACGGCAAGCCCAGGTAGTTCGCCCGGGCGCCGGTGGCGATGATGCACGTGTGAGCGCGGAACTCCTGGCCTTCCAGCGTCTTGATGCGGAAGGGACGGACCGAGAAATCAACCTCGACCACGTCGTCGGTGATGACCCGCGTGCCGAAGTTCTTGGCTTGCTGCCGCATCAGGAGCATCAGTTCCGGCCCCATCACGGCGTACTTGGCCTCGGGCTGGCCGTGCTCGTCTTTGGGAGCCGGCGGCAGCATGGCGTGGGATTCCTGGTCCAGCGCGCTCAGGACGAAGTCTCGCACGGCGCCGGCGGGAAACCCGGCGTAGTTCTCTACCTCGGTGGTCAGGTTCAACTGGCCCAGCGGGAGCGTGCCGTTCTCCTGGTTCTCTTGGGTCATGGCGCCCTCGAACACCAGCGGCTCCAGGTTCGCCCGCGAGGTGTAAATGGCGGCCGACCAGCCCGCCGGTCCACTGCCGATGATGACTACTTTCTCCACGTCGGCCACAATGTTGCTCCTTAAAAATCCTTGGAATAATGCAAAACTTCGGCCCGCTCGCCGCGCCAGGTAGGTTGGGTGAATTCTATCGGCAGGCGGCCAAACCGGCCATACGGGACGGGGAGAGGGGGAATGCCGTAGCCATGCCTAAGGGAGCAGCGTGGACACACCGCCCGTTCGGCAAAAACCCGCTTCAGTCGTTCCAAGGTTCGAGGTGTTCGCCCGCTTGTGATCTTGGATGCAGCGAAACCGCAAACGACATCGCTTGCGGCAAGCGCCACGCCACACCCGAAAAGCGAACCATTCGCTCAACTTTTGGAACTCCTGAGTTTGAACAACCAGTCCTTGGGACCGGCACTAGGGCGTGGTGGGCTTGAGGGCGTCGGGATCGATCCACTGGCCCCACTTGGAGGCGAGTGCGTCGTGCAGCGAAAGACGCAGCTTGTCTTGATTCTTGGCGATCTGGCGATTGAATTTCCCGGCCAGCTTGTCTTGGTCTTCCTCCAGCTTGTCTTCCAGCGCCCGGCGCATGTTGCGGCCAATTTCTTCCGCAAGCGAGCCGTCGATCTTGCTAATCCGGTCGATGCGGAAATCGCTCAGGTGTAACCGGGCGGCCGTGACTTGCGGCAAGAGCACCAGGTCGGGCGGCAACTTGCGCGGGTCAAGACGCATGGCCATTTCGCATTGCACGGTCAGGCGCACGCGGGCCACGCCTTCGGCGCTGAGGCTTACAAGCTGCACGTCGCGCCGCCATTCGGCCACGCGGCCCAGGAGCGCCAGCCGCGCGTCGGCGTGCAGCACGAACGCCACGCTGCCGTTCTCTTGCGGGCGAACGTTCTCGACCGTCAGGCGAAACTGCTCGGCGGGGTCGATCAGCCGCACCCGGTACATCTTCCAGGTTCCGTGGTTGACCTCTTTCCAACGCCGCTTGGTCTTGATTTGCAGCCCCTTGGTGCGGATGTGCAGACCATCCCACACGCGCTTGGTTCCGCCCCAGTCGCGATTGTCTTCGTAGGTGTGCGGTAGAAGTTCGCGCACCAGGTTCGTAATCAGCCGGCTGGCGGCTTCTTCGTCGATTGCCAGGCTAGGAGGAGCCTCCCGCGGCAAGCCGCCTTCTGGGGCCACGGGGGCCGCGGGGGTCTGTCCCCAACTGCTGGCCGTCGCCGCCAGCCAAGCGATCCATCCAGCAACGAGGAGCCTCATCTCTTGGTCGCCTTTCGCGGTCACGCCTCGATCTTGACAAACGGCGCGCAGGCTCAATCTTCCCAGGAGCGTGCGGCCACCTTCCCGCCAAGAGCCTACGCCGAGTCGCCAACGGCGCAAAGAGCGATCTTGGGAGTGCGCGCCGGCGGAGGGAGCGGACCAGCGTTCTCACGAGGGAATTGCACATTGAAAAATGAAGAACGGATGCGGGCTGGCGGCGTGACCTACGCCCGGCGACGCCGCAAGCTATTCGAGCGCGGATAAGGGAATGACCGCCATTTCCGCGCTGTTGTTGTTCCAAAGCTGGCGTCCTTTGCCTTCGCGGCCTACGCCGCCGCCGCTGTTCGAATAGCCCACGTACAGTTTGCCGTCGTGCTCAATGGCGTAGGGATACGCAAGAGCCGCGTTCTGGTGCGATTCACCCGGTCCTTCGGGAAACAGGGCATGCCGAATGACCAGCACTTGGGAGAAGGCCATTTCGCCGGGGCGCGATAGCGCGATGGTCAGCGGGGAACGGCGTTTGCCGCTGTCGGCGGTCGTGGCGCCAATCAAGTAGTTTCTGCCGTTGCTGAGCGTTCCCGCATAGGGCTTACTGGTCGCCATGGGCAGGTCCGAGGGCGTAGAGTGAGTCCACGTTCGGCCCTAGTCGGTGCTGGAGGCGACCAGGGCCTTCGCTTGTTCGCCGTAGCGGGCGATGTTGAGCACGTTCTTCCCGGCGACGATCACGGTCGACTCGCCCCACATGCGGAGATCGTCTTGGCGCGGAATTTTTACCAGGTCCCACTTCAGGAGGTCCTCGCCGTGACTGATCGCCACCGCGGCGGGATTGCCGTCGCCCAGACTGGCGCCGGCCATGATCCAGTCGCCGTTCTCCATCCGGGCCGGCTCTTGCAGGGGCCAGAATCCGCCTTCGATGATCACGCCCTTGGGCTCCCAGGCGCCGCTTTGTTCATTAAGGGCGTAGGCGCGCGTATGGACCTTTTTCAGCGTGCCGGAATAGGCGCCGTGAAACGCCCAAAGGCGCCCTTGATGCGAGAGAAACATTCTCCCTCATCGAGAGAACCCGAAGCAAGACTCGACCTAGGAAAAACAGGGGGAAACCCAGGCCCGAACTCGATGCGACTTTTGTTCCTGAACTCCCCCGAGCTTGCCTCGGGGGTGGACACGATTCTGCACTAAGCGGCCCATGCGCCTGGCCTCTTTTAGTCCGCTCGCCTCGGGCCGCTAGGGCGGCCCGAGGTGAGCGGACCAGGTTGATTCAGGGTGGGAGGAAGCGCCTTTGGTGCAAAATCATGGTTTCCACCGAGCAAGCTCGGTGGGGAACAAAACCGGAATCCAAGGCGTCGCCGATCCAACGCCTGTTTTAACCGCTTGGCGTCCCCTCAGTTTTTCCTTGTCCAAAAGCACGTACGGCTGAACTTCGCCATGCCGAGAACTCTTGGCGCTCGTCTGCCACGGCTGGCTTGTCCAGCAGGGTTCGGCTCCAACGTCGCACTGCGGGGCAAGCCAGCAGTGGCGCCCGGCGCTTTCGATTCGCCCCATGTCACACCCTGGCGTTTTACCTTTCGGTTCGAGAATTCACTTAATACTCGGGTAATGACTATGTTCAGAACTTCACGCCAACGCCATGAGTCGGCCCGTCGGGGTCGGAAGAACAATCGCCAACAAACTGGCCGCAGGACGCAACATCGCATGATGTTCGAATCGCTGGAAACGCGTCGGATGATGACCGTCGCGCCGTCGGGACCGGCGCTTGGTCCGATTCCGGAGGTGTGGTGGACTTCCAACTACGCCAACGTGGAAATCCGCGGGACGAACCAAGCCGACACAATCACCCTTTCCCAATTTCAGGCGAATGGACAGGGCTTCCTCCACATCGAAGGCACGAATCTGAGCAAAGCGCCCTGGTACGGCAACATCCCGCTCAGCGCAATCCACACGCTCACGATCTACGGTTACGGCGGAAACGACAAAATCACGAACAACTCCAGCTTGTCGCTCACCGTCTACGGGGGCGCCGGCGACGATAACTTGCATGGCGGCGCCGGCAGACAAAGCCGCTTGTTCGGCGAAGACGACAACGACACGATCTATGGGAGCGACTATTCGGACAACCTTGATGGCGGCAGCGGGAACGACACCATCTATGGCAAAGATGGCAACGACACCATCGTCGGCGGCCCCGGCGACGATACATTGAACGGCGGCGATCACAATGATTCGATCTTCGGTGGCGACGACAATGACGTTCTCTATGGCGGCTCGGGCGACCTCGATGCGGTTTATGGCGACGCAGGCGACGATCTTATTGAGGGGACCAACGCCATCGACGCTCTGTACATGCGTGATAACGTGCTCTATGTGAGCGGAACCGAACGGAACGAT
>JAANMU010000224.1_pt1 | contig 72242 bp, 58 predicted proteins | sample 7279701 | NCBI WGS metagenome assembly JAANMU01 (sample SAMN14094539, study PRJNA606508) | bioreactor metagenome | isolation source: A lab-scale SPAN reactor treating ammonium-rich wastewater day 57 | place: Ireland: Galway | collected 2017-03-13 | reverse complement strand
TCATAGCTGTCGTTCAAAGGCTGAATCTCCTCACAGCACAACAAAAAACCCGCTCTCCGTGGACTCTGGCGAGCGGGTTGATTTGAATGCGACCAGCGGGCCGCAGCTTGAAGGCAATTCTAACCCTGCCTGGAACTCTTGTCAATCACCCTGAGCACCCGCGAGGGCAGCTCGCGCCCCAGCGCCTGAGCCAGAAAGCGCGAGGCCTCGGCCAGCTTGCCCAGATCCACACCGGTGTTGTAGCCGCTGCGCTCGAGCAGGTTGACCAGGTCCTCGGTGGCCAGGTTGCCGGCCGCCCCGGGCGCGTAAGGACAGCCCCCCAGCCCGCCCGAGCTGGCGTCGAAGCTGCGAACGCCCAGATCCAGGCCGGCCCAGACGTTAGCCAGGGCCGTGCCCCAGGTGTCGTGCAGGTGCAGGGCCAGCTTCTCGACCGGGGCCACCTTCAGCACCGCCCTCAGGGCGGCCTGGACCTGCGGCGGCACGGCCACGCCGATGGTATCGCTGATGCCCACCTCGTCCACGCCCATCTCCAACAGCTCGGCCGTCAGCTCGGCCACCTTGTCCGGCGCGACCGGCCCCTCGAAGGGGCAGACGAAGCAGGTGGAAAGATACCCGCGCAGGCTCATCCCCGCCGCCAGGGCCTGGCGGGCCACCGGGCGGTAGTCGTCCAGGCTCTCGGCGATGCTGCGGTTGAGGTTCTTGCGCGAAAAAGTCTCGGAGGCGGCGGCGAAGAGGGCGATGCGCTTGACGCCAGCCAGAAGGGCCCGCTCCAGGCCTTTCTGGTTGGGCACCAGCACGCTCAACTCCACCCCCGGGAGATCGAGCCCCGCCAGCACCTCGCTGGCGTCGGCCAGCTGAGGCACCCAGCGCGGCGAGACGAAGGAGGTGACCTCGATCCGCTTCAGCCCGGCGGCGGCCAGGCGGCGCACATACTCGATCTTGACCTCGGTGGGGATGACCTCGGGCTCGTTCTGCAGGCCGTCACGGGGGCCCACCTCGAGCAGGCGGACCTCAGCCAACGCTCTCCACCTCGAGCCGCACCAGCAGCGCGCCCACGGCCACCAGGTCGCCCTGAGCGCAGGCCACCTCGCGCACCGTGCCCGGCCCGGGGGTCTCCACGGTCATCTCCATCTTCATGCTCTCCATCAAGAGCAGGGCCTGGCCGGCCTCCACCCGCTCGCCCACGGCCACCTTGAGCTGCAGCACGGTGCCCGGCATGGTGGCGCTGATGCGGCCGTCGAAGGTGGTGGGAGCGGCGGCCGACCGTCCGGCGGCCACCTCGCGGGCCTGGTAGCGGCGGCCCTGCAGCCAGAGCTCGCGCCGCTCGCCGCGCACGGCCAGCACGCGACCGTCGACCCAGAGGCGCCCGCCCTCGAGCTCGGCCTGGTACTCCACGCCATCCACCAGCACCTTCGTGCCACTGACCGTCACCTCGGCCACCCGGTCTCCGATGACAAGCCTCATCCGTTCCTCCAGGGCCCGCTCTCCCAGGGAGAGGCCAGAGCCGCGCCCGGCCGCGAGCCGGCCGCGAGCAGGGCGGCGGCCACGAAGGCCTGGTCCGGCACCGCTCCGCCGGTCACGATCTTGTGGTCTTGCAGGAAGTGGGTGTGGGTACGTCCGGCCACGAACTCGGGATGGGCCAGCAGAGCGCGCAGGAACTCGAGGTTGGTGGTCACCCCCAGCACCACCACCTGCTCCAGCCAGGCCCGCATGCGCTCGATCGTCTCGCGCCGGTCGGCCCCCCAGGCGATCAGCTTGGCCAGCATGGGGTCGTAGTGGGTGCTGATGGCGCTGCCCTGGCGCACCCCGGTATCCAGGCGCGTGCCCGGCCAGGCGGGCACCTCGAAGGCCTCCAGGGTGCCGATGGAGGGCAAGAAGCCCCGCTCGGGATCCTCGGCGTACAATCGCACCTCCAGGCAGTGGCCGCGGGGGTTCAGCTCCTCCTGGGTGAAGGGCAGCCTGCCCCCGGCGGCCACCTCCAGTTGCAAGCGCACGAGATCCAGGCCCACCAGGGTCTCGGTGACGGGATGCTCGACCTGCAGGCGGGCGTTGACTTCCAGGAAGTAGAAGCCGCCCTGCTCGTCCACCAGGAACTCGGCCGTGCCAGCGTTCTGATAACCCAGGGCTCGGGCCGCCCGGCAGGCGGCCTCGCCCATGGCCCGGCGCAGCTCGGGGGTGAGCGCGGGCGAGGGGCTCTCCTCCACGATCTTCTGGTAGCGTCGCTGGATCGAGCACTCGCGCTCGAAAAGGTGCACCACGTTGCCGTGCGAGTCGCCGAAGAGCTGCACTTCGACATGGCGCGGGCGGTCGAAGTATTTCTCCAGGAAGACCCGGTCGTCGCCAAAGGCCGAAGCGGCCTCGCGGCGGGCCGCGCCCACCGCCTCCTCGAGGTCGGTCGGGTCGTCCACCCGGCGCATGCCCTTGCCACCGCCGCCGGCGGCCGCCTTGATCAGGATCGGATAGCCCAGCTCTCGGGCCGCCTGGGAGCGAGCCCGGGTCAGATCGGCCCCGCTGAGCTCGGCGGGCGGTGTCCAGGAGGGCACCACCGGCACCTCGGCGGCAATCATGGCGGCCTTGGCCTCCATCTTGTCGCCCAGCCCCTGGATCACCTCGGGGGGCGGGCCGATGAACACCAGGCCCTGCTCGCGGCAGGCCCGGGCGAACTCGGGGTTCTCGCTGAGAAAGCCGTAGCCCGGGTGGACGGCCTGGGCTCCGCTCTTCCGGGCCACCTCCAGCAACAGGTCCTGGCGCAGGTAGGTCTCGCGGGCGCTCTCGCCCTTGAGGTGGTAGACCTCATCGGATAGCTCGAGGTGAGGCGCCTGGCGGTCGGGGTCGGAGTAGACCGAGACCACGCCGATGCCCATCTCGCGCAGGGTGCGGGCCACCCGCAGGGCGATCTCGCCCCGGTTGGCTATCAGGACTCTTTCGAACATCACATGCGGAACACGCTCTGGGCCCGGGGCGGGAAGGGGGCGCGCAGCGAGGCCGCGATGCCCAGCGCCAGGGCCCGGCGCGTGTCCACCGGGTCGAGAATGCCGTCGTCCCAGAGGCGAGCGGTGGAGTAGTAAGGAGAGCCCTCATGCTCGTATTTCTCGAGGGTGGGGCGCTTGAACTCCTCGGCCTGCTCGGCCGTCATGGGTGCCTCGCCCCTTGATGCGAGCTGGTCTTGCTTGACGGTGAGCAGCACCCCGGCGGCCTGCTCGCCCCCCATCACCGAGATGCGGGCGCTGGGCCACATCCACAGCATCCGGGGCGAGTAGGCCCGGCCGCACATGCCGTAGTTGCCGGCTCCAAACGAGCCGCCGATGATCAGGGTGAACTTGGGCACGCAGGCGTTGGCCACGGCCGCCACCATCTTGGCGCCGTCCTTGGCGATGCCGCGGTTCTCGTAATCGCGGCCCACCATGAAGCCGGTGATGTTCTGCAGAAAGATCAACGGGATGCCCCGCTGGCTGCACAGCTCGATGAAGTGGGTCGCTTTGAGCGCGCTCTCGGAGAAGAGCACCCCGTTGTTGGCCACGATGCCCACCGGATAGCCCCACAGGTGAGCAAAGCCAGTGACCAGGGTGGTTCCGTAGAGGGCTTTGAACTCCTGAAAACGGCTGTTGTCGACCAGTCGGGCGATGATCTCGCGCACCTCGAAGGGCTTTCGGCGATCCTGCGGCATGATGCCGTAGAGCTCTTGTGGATCGTAGGCCGGCTCGGCCGGCTCGCGCCGGTCGATGCTCTGGCTGAAGGTGCGGTTGAGCATGGAGACGATGCCCCGGGCCATCTCCAGCGCCTCCTCGTCGTTATGGGCGTAGTGGTCGGTGACGCCGGAGGTGCGCGAGTGCACGTCGGCCCCGCCCAGGTCCTCGGCCGAGACGTCCTCGCCGGTGGCCGCCTTGACCAGGGGGGGGCCGCCCAGAAAGATGGTGCCCTGATTGCGCACGATCACCGTCTCGTCGCTCATGGCCGGCACGTAAGCCCCGCCCGCCGTGCACGAGCCCATCACCACGGCGACCTGGGGGATCTTCTGGGCAGACAGGCGGGCCTGGTTGTAAAAGATGCGCCCGAAGTGCTCGCGGTCGGGGAAGACCTCCGCCTGAAGCGGCAGGAAGGCGCCCCCCGAGTCGACCAGGTAGATGCAGGGGAGATGGTTCTCCAGGGCGATCTCCTGGGCCCGCAGGTGCTTCTTGACGGTGATGGGGAAGTAGGTGCCGCCCTTCACGGTAGCGTCATTGGCCACGATCATGCACTCGGTGCCGCTGACCTTGCCGATGCCGGTGAGAACGCCGGCAGCCGGAGCGGCGCCCTCATACATGTCCCAGCCCGCGAGCTGGGAGAGCTCGAGGAAGGGGCTGTCGGGGTCGAGCAGGCGGGCGATGCGGTCGCGCACGAACAGCTTGCCGCGCGAGCAATGCAGCTCCACGGCCCGCTGGCCGCCTCCCAGGCGCACACGCTCCTGGCGCTCTTTGAGCTCTTGCACGGCCGAGAGCATGAAGTCGCGGTTGGCCCGGAAGTCGGCCGAGCCGGGGTCGATCTGGGTGGGCAGGATGACCATGAGAGGGCGCTTATACCACGAAGGGCCGGGCAGGTCCTGTATCAGTCCCAGGGGGAGTAGAAGTACTCCTGCTGCCAGTCGCGGCGCACCCGGCGGTCCCAGCTGGTGAAGCGCTGGTTGCGCCCGTCGGTCCAGGTGATCTCGATGCGAATGCGCGCGCCCAGGGGAGCCTCGCCCCAGTCGAGCAGTCGGCTGGGGGCATCGATGTACCATGTGTTGGAGTCGCGGCGGTGATAGTTGCCCACCTGCCAGACCAGGATCTTGTGGACCCACCAGCGACGCCCCTGCATCTGGAAGGGGTAGGCGGTCAGGTAGACGCGCACGTTACGCGCCGCCCGAGGCTCGAGCGGCTCGAGAGTCGTGTGCAGACGCGAGATCTGACCTGCCTGCACGGTGAGCGAGCCGCTGGCGCTGCGGTACCCGGTCGCCTGCACCTCGACGAGGTGAGGGCCGGCGGGCAGGTGGGGCAGGTAGAAGCGACCATCGGCCCCGCTCAAAGCAGCGTGCTGACCCAACCTCACCTGGGCCGAAGCAACGGGGTTGCCATCCGGGTCTTCCACGATCCCGGAGACCAGGCCCAACTGCAGGGGGTCGGGAATCAGACGAGAGACCTGCGAAGGCAGGGGAGCCGAGAGGCCTCCCTGGCTCAACTGCCCCTGATCGCTCAGCTCGGCCGCGCCCTGGAGGTAGATCCAGAGCCCCTGGCCGGGTGAGAGCATTGAGCCAGGGTCGGAGAGGTCCAGCTCCTGCAGCGCGAAGGGGGCCTCGGGACGCACCACGAAGGCGGTCCGTGCCACCAGACGCCCGTCCGATTCGGGCCCGGTCAGCCAGAGCTCCGAGAGCGGGAGCGGCTTGTCGGAGGGGCAACCGAGCAGGTTCCAGCCCTGAAACAGCCGCAGAGGTCCCCTCGGCTCGGAGGCGGCGCTTCCCCAGTAGCTCAACGTCTGGGGATGCTCGGAGTAAGCCCAGTAGGCCAGCCGGGAATCCAGGGGGGAAGCAGCCGGGTCGACCGGCAGAAACCCCTCGGGGGTCTGGCGGTAGAGCTGATGATCCAGGCCGCTCAGGCCGTCGAGTCGCGCCAGGGGGAGAGAGAGCACCGCCCAGCCGGCCGGTAACCGACAGACTCGGGCTCCGGGCGGCGCCGGCGACTGAGCTCCGGGGGCCGGGGGAGGAACGAGCGGGGGCAGCGGAACAGGAGGGGCCTGGGCCGGAGCTGGCAGAGCGACCAGGCACCACACGACAAACATGCGCAAGAAACAGGTCCTGAAGGTCGGACAAAGTTGAAGTAGGAGCATTTTGGCGCTAAGATTCTCCATGGGACAAAGTCATACCCTGGTATGGTTACTCGGGACCCGCCCAGACTTACACTGAGACACAGACAGTAAGGAGCAATACATGCAAGTTCCTATGATCAGGCGAGCAAGACAGGGGTTCTCCATCATCGAGATTCTGATCGCCATCGTGGTCATCACGATAGGGGTGATGGGGGTGCTGGGGTCGCTGGCCTTCGGGTTGCAGTCGACCGACAACAGTGAGCGCCTCTCGAAGGCCGTCCAGATTTCCCGCAAAATCATGGAGCAGGCGCTCATCGATGGTCCCGCGGGGCGGGAAGTCACTCCGGTTCCCATCAATGCCAATGGGCTGACGGGCACCTCTTACAACGCCCTCTTCAATGTTCCGGGCGCCGGTCTGAGCACCCAGGACTTTCAGAATTACACCCGACAGATCGAGTGGTTCGCGCTGGCCGGGCCCGAGCTGGTCACCAACAACCCCTTGGGCTGGGAGAGCCAGGTTCTGCAGAAGTGCAGGGTGACGGTCTTCTTCCGAGACCGCTACGGAGTGCAGAAGTCGGTGCAGTGCGTCGGGTTCAGCAGGTAGGAGTCAGAGACGATGATCACCTCTAGAAAACTCCGAGGATTTACGATACCCGAGTTGATGGTCGCAACCGTGCTGATGAGCGGCATCCTCGTTGCGCTGATCGCAATCTACCAAGCCGGCCTGACCGAGTATTCCCACGCCAGCGGCCGGATCACGATGCAGACGAAGAGCCGTCTGATCATGGATAAACTTGTGTTTTACCTGTCAACAGCTTCCGAGCCCGACGACAGCAACCCGACTTTCACTCAAGGATGTCTCCCCTACCCCCAGTTTGATAATGACTTCGACGGAGCCCTGGATACTGTTCAGGAGGTGCGCTTTGTCAGTTACGCCAACCTGCTCGGCGACGGCGGGCTCCCGGCTGACGCCGGCATCAACTACCGTGACCCCCAACCTCGCTTCTTTCGAGTCTTCCTGGATACAGCCGATCCCAACCAACCGCTGCTGCTGCAAGAGACCACGACCTATAACGGGGTGATCGATCGCAATCTTCAATCCGAGAAAATGCTCGGGAACAATGTTCTGGACGTGCGGTTCTCGCGGCCGCAGCCCTCGGTCATCCAGGTTCAGCTCACCCTGTCCAACTTTACCGCGGGGGGCAACCGACTCGCCACGGGTGATCTGATGCACCGCTATCAGGGCGCTCCGCGCAGCAACGTCAACACTTACGTTCTCGACTCGGCCATCCAACTCCCGGTCTTCACCCTGTAAGAGGAGGTAAGAAGAAATTGAGCTTTGACAGAAAGGCAGGAGGTGGTTCGTGAATACCAGAGGGTTCCATAGGAATCGGCGACCGTCGCAGCGTGGCAGTGCGCTGTTGTTGGCGCTGTTCTTCCTCATGCTCCTATATCTCATTGCCGTCGCTCTCTTCCGGCTGTTGCCGGCTGAGCTTCATTCGGTCGGACGTTCGCGACTCGATATGCAGGCCCATTATGCCTGCAACGCTGGGGTCAAGCATGCCGCCGGTTGGCTCGAGGCTGCCATCAGTAGCGGGACGAACAGCATCAGTGATCCAACCACAATCCCCCCCTATGAGCCGTTTGAGATGCCGGCAGGCCCCAACAAGGCCTACCACAACCCGGACGGCTACAATGGGAACGCCAAGTTCCAGGATCTTGGCCGGGACTTCGATGACCTGCTCTTTGCAGAGAAGCCCTACCTTGAGATCATCGACGACCTTGGGATCGATGTGGACAACAACGGAACTGCTGACTGGTTCGTGAAGGTCTTCATCTTCCCCGACCGCCAGACCTACCCGATTCCGGTCCACCGTACCGACCTGACCAGCGATCCTCAGAACGGCCTGCGTTTTTACACCATCGTGGCCGAGGCTTCTCCTTTCCGTCCCGACAACCCGCGGATGCGCACCCGCGTAACGATGGGCCAGCGGTCGCTTGGCGACTATGCGCGCTTCATCGACGAGTGGCCAGGCGACCACACGCCGAACAACCTGGCCGATGACGAGCGCTACTCGGCCCAGCAGAACGTGACCACTGTGGACGGTCCGTTTCACACCAACAGTTTCTTTCGTATCGAGCCTCGCCCGGGCTACTTCTCGGGTGGGGCCGCACCGGTTCGCCCCTCGTTTTCGGACAGGATGACCTACCACAAGGACCGTCCGGATGCTACCGCTGGCTGGGACAGCGCGAACTGGATCGACAAGATCGCGTACTGGCAGGGGAATTATGGCTCCTTCAGCAACAACAATCTTCCCTGGGACAACTCGGGAGCCGACAAGCCCAACGCCTATGAGCGACTGATGGGCCAGAAGACAAAACTTAAGAGGAGTACAAGTGCAGTCGAGTTACCTCGCTCGGCAATCGACCTGCAAAAGGCGGCATGGGGCTTCGGCACGACCATTAATCCCCAACCAGGAATCGAGGGGGGCGCAGAAGGGGCGTTCATTCGCGCTTCCGGAAGCGCGGCTCAGGGCGGCGTGTATGTGCGCGGCGACGTGGCCGACATGGCTCTGGGAGTCGTGAACGCCACGGGCGCCCTCGCCACCGCGACCTCGGCCACCAATGCGGTGGGCAACCCTGGGATGCTGATCAAACAGAGTGCCGCGCTCACTGCTCCTTTGGCGACTCCAATCACCACCGTGACGCCCGCCAACGTCGTGACTCCCACCGTGACGGGCGTGCCCGGGACCCAAACGATTCGCACCACACACACCACCGGAAGTCAAACGGTCAATGTGACGAACGTGCAGGCCATCCGTACGACCACTGGCACCCAGACCAATGTGACGGTTCAGACGATCCGCACACCCATCACCAGCGTGACAACCAGCGTCATCGGCGGAACAGGCCTGGGACAGGGCGTGACGGTCAACGTCACCATCACGACCGGGACCCAGACGACCTTCTCCAATGTGACGCGCACCACGCCGATCGTTCAGACCACCTACCAGACCAATGTGACTCCCCAGGTACAGCCGGTTACCTCGGTCCAGACGACCTACCAGCCAACCGTCAATTTGGTGACGAACCTCATCACCACGACAGTCAATGTTACCAACGTCCAGACACAAACAACCTACCAGCCTGTAGACCGGGTCTTCGAGGTCAAGACGATGAACCTGACCATCGGGGCCACCTACGGAGGCAAGCAGGTTGTCAACGAAGCCGGTGTTCCCTTGTCCGGGCCGGTCGTCATACCGACAGGTAACATCGCCTTGCTCAAAGATAGCCGTGTCAACGGTGACCAGCTGGTACTCAAATCCCTCAGCGGCAATCTCAACGGAATGGTCTACTCCGAGGGAAACATCGACAATCTGCACGGGGTCAACAAGGGAAGGCGCACCATCGCCACCGACCTCGGTAAAGCCGGAAATCCCGACAATCTCCCCGAAGCAGAGAATGGCAAACGCGTCACTATCGGCAACCCGACCCCTGGAAGTCGAGGAGACTTGCTCCAATGGGGCATCAGCCCGAACGCCCCTTCCCCGAGCGGAGACAATGTTCTCGGTATCGTCGGCCACAAGGTCGGATTCAACATCCGTTCCCAGGATCTCCAGAACCTCTACCAGTCGAATCCCATGCAAATTCATGCCATCATCCTGGCTGGACGCTATGGGGACGAGGACTTGAGCGACAATGACCAAGACTCTCACACTCCGCTGGCGCAGTCTCGCAAGGGCGGCTTCACGATCTTCAACATGACCGAGAACTTCAACGGCGTGACCCGCCTGACACAAGGCACAGCTCGAAATGGCTCGTTCCGTCTCAAAGGCGGCCTGATCGAGCGCCTCGGTGGCCGCACCTGGATGGTTCAGGGCAACGAAACCAACATTCGCGGCTGGAACAGTGGCCACTCCTTCGACCTGTGGGCGGCTCGAATGCCCCCACCCTTCTTCCCCACCGCCAACCAGCTGAGCCCGATGACCATGTCGACGCAGATGCTCGGCACCGGCTACGGAGGCTTCTCGGCCGGCTCTGACCACTGACGCCACTCAGGCGCAACAAAGAAGCCCGGCTTCGGCCGGGCTTCTTTGTTTTGCTTCGGCCGGGCTTCTTTGTTTTGGCGAGGAACGGCCCTGCCTGACGCGAACGTTGCTCTCGAAATGAAGCGACTAAACCGCTGGCCGGCCGCCCTGGCGGGCCTGCTCACCTTCCTGGCCAGCTTCGCCGTGCTCGTCCCCAGCCTGGCTCCCGGCGTGCCGGGTGGGCACGACAGCGGCGAGGTGCTGAGCGCCGCAGTGGTGCTGGGGGTGCCCCATCCCCCGGGCTATCCCCTCTACGCCATGCTCGGCCACCTCTGGACCTACCTGCCGGTGGGCTCCATGGCTTACCGACTGAACCTGTTCTCAGGGTTCTGCCTGGCGCTGGCGGCCGGTTTCCTGGCCGTGGCCTTCGCCCGGGTCACCTCGGCCCGAGCCGGCAGCGCGGCGGCCCTGCTCTACTGCTTCGCCATGAGCCCCTGGCGCCAGGGGGCCGGCGCCGAGGTCTTCTCGCTGCACCTTTGTATTCTCAGCGCCCTCCTCATGGCCGCCATTTGCTGGGCCCAGGCCGAGGGTTTGGCGGCCCGGCGGCGCTGGATGCTTATCGGATGCTTCATCTTCGGGCTGGGCGCGGCGCACCACCACACGATCGTGCTGGCCGTGCCCGGCGTGCTGGGCTACATGATCCTCAACCGCGGACGCGGCCCCTGGGGGATCACCTGGTATGCCGTGGCCACCCTGCTGGTGGTAGGCTTCGGACCGTACGCCTACCTCTACATCCGGGCCCAGCAGGAGCCTCCCATGAACTGGGGCGACTGCTCCACCTTCTCGCGATTCAAAGACCACGTGTTGCGCAAGGCCTACGGAAGTTTTCAGCTCAACCCCTCCTCGGGCCAGGTCAGCCGGGCTGAGGATGCCCATGTGCTGGCCTACTTCGCCTCCGTGGTGCGCAACCAGTTCCCTTTCCCGCTGGTCCTGCTCCTGTTCGGCGGCCTGGCGGCCGCGGTGGCCCGACCCACCCTGATGATGCTCTTCGGGTGGGTGCTCTTTGCCTACGGAGCCGGGTTCGCTCTATTGGCCAAGCAGCCGCCGGCCGAGTTCTTCCTGGACATGAGCGACCGCTTCTACTCCTCCTCCTACATCGGAGCGGCCGGATTCGTCGCGCTTTGCCTCTACTGGATTCAAGAGCAAGTGAAGGGCACCCGCTGGTATCGGCTCACGGCCCTCTTCCCTCTGCTGGCCGTCTACACCATCGTGCTCAACTGGCCCGCCTGCAGCCAGCGAGGCCAGTACCACCCCGAAGACCACATGCTGGCCATCCTCGACTCGCTGCCTCAGGGCGCCATCCTGTGCGTGGATGGCGACCTGCCCGCCGGTGAGTACGACTACACCCATTATGTGCTCAAGCATCGCACCGATGTTGTGGGAGTGTTTCCCGGGCTGCTGCCGGCCGAGTGGTACCGAACCCAGTGGATGCCCTCCGAGCTGGGGGAGGCAACCCAGAAACGGTGGGAAGAAGGCGAGAAGGAGTATGTCCAGGCCTTCGTGGACATCTGCCGGGAACGAGGCCTGGAGGTGTTTCTCACCTCGGACATCGGCGAGTTGAAGAAGGGCCAGAAGATCCCGGAGGGCCTGGTGTTCCGCTATCTCAAGGAAGGGGAGACCCCTCCCGACCGGGCCACTCGCCTCGAGCGGGCTCGCAAGACGCTGACCTTCCTGGAAAGTCGTCCCCGGCGGGGTGATTACCGCATGAACCTGCGCAACCAGACCTTCTGGACGCGCTACGCCATCGGAAGCTGGGTGCGCGCCTACCGTACCCTGGCCAGAGACCTCTATCCGGACGACCTGGCCGGCACCGAGCTGGCCCTGCGCCGGGCTCTGGAGATGGACCCGGTGCCAGCCGACTGGCTCGACCTGGGAGAGCTGCTGTTCAAGCAGAAGCGGTTCCAGGAGGCCAGCGCCGCCGTAGACAGGGTGCTGGCCGAAGAGCCAGAGTCCGCGAAGGCTTTGCAGGCCAAGCTCGAGATCGTGCAGGCCCTGGGCGACCCCGCCGAGGTCGAGAAGTGGCGGGCGCGAGTCGAGAAGGCGCGCTCTCGGTGAGCTCGCCTATCTGCGAGCTTTCCTCTGCACCCAACCCACCCCGAGAACAAGCACGCAAACCAGTGCGGCCGCCCGGCTGATCCACGAGCCAGCGACCAGCGAATGGGGCTGGAACGAAAACCGTACCCGGTGGGGCCCGGGAGTGAGCCCCACGGCCCGGTGCAAACCGGCCGTGGCCTTCAAGACCTCAGCCGGCTGGCCGTCCACGGTCGCCGTCCAGCCGGAGGTGTAGACATCGGACAAGACCAGGTAGCCTGGCCCCCTGGCCTCGACCAGCACCTCGTTTGGGGTCACCAGCACCGGACCGGCCATCCCTCCTGGCCCCGAGTGGTCTTCAGGCGCCGGGCGGGAGAGGAAGGTCGCCCTGCTCAAGCGCGGGTCCCCCCGCAGCGCCATCTGGTGGACTTGCTCGTCGGAGGCCACCTCGGCCCGCTCGACCACGAAAGCCCTCGAGAATGCCCCCGGATCCTGGTAAAGATAATGGTCGCGAAAGACCTCCCCGACGCTCTGCAACTCTCCGTAGGCTGCAGGCAGCTTGCTCAGGTCCCCCGTGCCGCGCAGATAGTAGCTCACCCCCTGCAGACGCCAGAGGGGGGCAGGCTCGACCTCGAGCAGGCTGGAGATGCGCTCTCCCGGGTCGTAGCCGAAGTAACGAGAGGCGAACTGGTCAAATGCGCGCGAGCTGAGGGGGTCGTAGCCCCCGACAGAGGAGACCCCCATCGGCAGGTTCTCGTTCAGTCCCGCCATCTCGGGACTGGCGGAGTAGCGCTGAGGCCCGAAGCGCCTGAAGATGAGAGCGGCGTCGCGAGAAATCTGAAAATTGGCCGGCTCGCTGCAATTGAGGTAAGGAGAGCTGAAAACGGTCAGATCGAGCAGCACCAACAAGGCTAGCCAGGAGTCTCGACGAAAGCCCACCTGGCGCAAACAGAGCACCAGGTAGAAGAGCACCACCACGCTCCAGCCCACGCGCAGGCTGGTGGCCACCAGAATGCTGTCAGGTCGCTCGGGATAATAGCGGGAGATCATCAGCAGCCACTCGCTCTCGCTGACGATCGACTGCAGCAGAGCTTTCCAGGTCGGGTTTTCGGGGTGGGAATGAAAGAGCACGCCCCAGGCCAGGCACATCAGGACCGTCAGGCCTAGCGACCAGCGCAGCGCGCGGCGCAGACCCGATGAGCAGGTCAGGATCCGGTCGTAGCCCTGAGCCTGCAACAGGGCCAGGAAGAGGGTCATCGGGCCCAGCAGGCGGCCCGGCACCTCGAACGAGCTTCCCACCGGATCGAGCAGCGCGTAGAGCTTCCAGACCGGGGTCGAGACGCCGCAAGCCAGCAAGCCCATCAGCAAGGCGGGAGCAGCATACGGGGCCCAGCGGCGCCAGCCGGAAAGGTGGAAGGCCAGCGCCAGGGCCAGCAGCCCGGCCAGGCCGAGATAGGGCTGATTCTCCCACACCGTCCATCTGGTGAACGAGTAAGCCACGTAGGTGCGCTCGAACAGATGCGGCACGAGGAGGTTGAGCCAGTTGATGAGCGGAGCGCTGAGCCCTTCGGCCGGGGTGCCGGGCCAGTCGAAAAATGACAGCATCTCGCGCTGAGGCATCCACTGAAAAGCGAGCAGGGCGGTGGCCAGAGCTCCACAACAGAGCAGGCGCGCCGCCGCCCAGCAAAGGTCGAGGCCCCGGTCTGGCAAGCTCACCCCCGCCGTGAGCTCAGCTCCCGGGTCGGAGCCCCGGGCAGAAGAAAGACGCGTCAGGGAACGACCGAAATCGAGGGGAGGCACGGGATAGTTTCTGCCCGCCAGGCAGAGCACGAGTTGCAGAAGCCACAGCAGGCCCATCCAGTAAAGGGCCTGATACACTCCGATCAACCCGCACCACGCGGTCACCAGGGCCGCGAGCACCGTCCAGCCGATCCCGCGATAGCGCAGGCAGGCAATCTGGGCCAGCATGGCCAGGGGCAGGTAGGCCGAAGCCTCGACCAGCTCGAGGTGGCCGGCAAAGAGGTGGCTGGTGAAGAAGCCACCCAGTCCGAACGAGAGGCCGGCCAGCAAAGAGCTGAGCAAGCCGCAATGCAGATAACGAGCCAGCCAGGCGCAAGAGGCCACGGCCAGCCACGCGTGCAACAAGATCTCGAAGCGAATCTGCAGGTGAATCGGCATCACCAGTCCCATCCAGAGCGGCGGGTAGAAGACCGGGTGCGCGCCGCAATGAAAGGGAACCCCGCCAAAGATAAACGGATTCCAGAGGGGGACGATGCCTTGCTTCAGGCACATGACCGCGTAGGCGCGGACGGGATAGCCCAGCGCGGGCAGATCGGTTCCCGAGCCCCAGAAGGCCAACCGGGTGAAAACCAGCGGGTGATAGACGACCATGACGCCCAGGGCCGCCAGGAGGGCGAGGAATCCAGCCGTCCGGAGGGTCAGGGGCCCCCTTTCGCGCCAGAAATTAGGGCCGGGCAGGGTTGGTCGCACTCTAACGCAAGAATACTGCCATCATGGCACAGAGGAAGTAAACCGCCCAGACGCACACACCGATGAACTTTCGCATGAACGGTAACTGGATCCACTGCTCCAGCTCGTTTAGCCGGGAGATGTAGAGATAATAGGCCGTCAAGCCGTTCAGGAAGAAGAACCAGAGATACATGCTGGTAAACTGCATCGGCTTGAGCTCGGGGCGGCTGCAGAAGGCATGAAAGAACGGGATCACAATCACTGAGACGATGGCCAGCGGGGCAACCAGAAAGCCGATGAACCACTTGCGGTTGCGATGGATCTGATCAGGCGGCGCCAGCGAGAAAATCTTGGCCACCAGGAAAGGCACCAACCCGGAGAACAAAATGAAGGCCATTCCGTCAAATTGGGCGACCCCGCCCAGTGAGCCGATCACAGCCGGGGTGAGCTTGACGTTGGCGAGATTCTCGGGCCGGGCCACTGCCTCGGCCCCCAGGGCCGTCCTCAGGATGCCCTCCACCAGGCGGTTGGCCTGGGTATGCACGATGGTGAAGATGAAGAAGTAGACGATCATCGGAATGGCCATGAAAGCCCGGAAGGCGTTGTCGGACATCGACAGGGTGCTCGTCGGGGGCAGCATCTGCCAGACCGGAATCTCGCGGGCCTCGTTGGCCGAGCGGATCACCACGTAGACCTTGCGCGAGCTGGGCAGGTCGGCCTCGTCGATCTGATACTCGATGCGGCAGTGCTTGCCTTTGAAGCGCACCGGTTTGACGGTCACGCAAGGGTGGGTTCCGCGTACCGTGGCCGAGAGCAACCCGCCCCCCACGTTGACCACGTTGATGTAGCCGCCGTGGATGATACGGCCGTCCTCGGACTTGCCGGTTCCGATGAAGGAGACGTCGTGGGCCATGGCCGGCTCCTCGTCATCGGCCGGGGAGGTCAGGCCCGGCCGCGGTTTGGGGGCTTCACCCGAGGGTAGCGGCGTCGTCTCTTCAGGTTTTGGCGCCGGTTTGCCCTGGAGCAGGTCGTCCATGGCCTGGTCGAGTCGCCGCCCGGGGACGCGTTCCTCGGACTCGCCCGACTCGGCAGGCAGGGGCGCAACCGTCTCGGGACGAGGGGTCGGCGGAGCCTCTTCTTCCTCGGGCACGGGGGGATCGCTGCCTTTGTAGTTGGGCAGACAAACCGGGCAGCGCCGGACCACCATGCAGTAGTCGGGCGGCAACAGCTCGAGGAAGTGGTCCTTGTACTGAACCACGATCTCCATCTTGCCGTCGTCGGACGGCGGCTCGGCCAGGGTCTCGACCACGTTGAAAAAGCCCTTGGAGGCGGTCAGCCAGTCCTTGAGAACGGGCAAGAAGCGGCTGTTCTCGCGAATGGAGCGGACCTTGTCCCAGCCGGCCTGGGTCTGGGCGCAGAACTTGCCCAGGGCCTTGAGGCGATTCTCGACGTCCAGGGTGATGGTGCGAGTATGGGCGTCTCCGACCCCGCTGGGGAAGACCTGGCGCAGCAGCACTGCCATCGGGTCGTCCGAGGTCGAGAGCGCCTTGAGGGAGTGGAACAGGATGTGCTCGCAGCGGCTCACCGACATGGGCTCACCCGACCAGCCGTCGGTGATCTCGGGGCCGGCTTTGCCCAGATTTCTTGCCGCCATGCCGGCCACGCCGGCGAAGTAGCGCACCAGATACTCCAGGGCGTCGCGTACGCTCAGGCTGGTCTCCTGCGGGTCCTGGTGGGAGACGCCGTAGCTGACGCGATTGAGGATGTGGCCCAGGTGCTCGGGAATGCTCTCGGGAATCTCGATGCCCAGCGCTGACAGGGGCGCGGGCATGGAGACCTTCATCTTCTTGGACAGGCCCGCGAAGATGCCCGTCTTGCCCGGGGCGGGTCCGGGGCCGCCCATCTTGACGATCAGAGTCTGGGGCGGAGCGGCGGCGCCCAGCATCTGGGAGGTACCAAACTCGTCGGGCGCTCCTCCGAACAGAAGGTCAGCAAGCTCGGGAGCCGCTTCCTTCTCCTCGGGCAGGGGCACGGCGGCGGACCGGGCCGAACGCAGCTTGGGCAGGCAGACGGGGCACTCGCGGATCTGGATGACGAAGTCGGGGTCGCAAAGCTCCAGGAAGGCTTCGCCATACTGCACCACGATCTCGAGGTGCCCATCGGGAGAGGGGGGCTCGGCGAAATGCTCGCAACCCTCGAGGTATTCCTCCGACTTCTTGAGCCAGTCGCGCAACTCAGGAAGGTAGCTATTGATGGCCTCGGCGGCGCGGCTGCCCTCGATGGGCTGCTCGCACCAGGCCACCAGCTCGGAACCCCGCTTGGAGATGCGGTCGAAATAGCCCCCCTTGAAGGCAGCCTGGATGGCATTGTTGATGCCTTCCGAAGAATTGATGCGGCCCAGGCCCATGACCAGGAGCTCGCGGCATGCGCCCAGATTGGCCCAGTTGCGCATCAATTGCCGGGCGTTCTCAGGCAGTTTGCGCTCGCTTGAGCGCCAGCTCATCGAGACGACGCCGGCAAAATAGCGGAGCAGGAAGTCCCAGCTCGCCTGCACCTGGGCGGCCGCCTGCAAGCTGTCGTTGCTCTTGAGCGCAGCGTTCAGGGCCTCGAGAATGTGACGCAGATGGTCGGGCGCGCCCTGCGGGATGGCGATCGGCAACTGGGTGGCGAGCGAGACGCCGGCCGGAGCCGGAGGAGGCGCAGCTGCCTCCTCGAACTCGTCGGGAGCGCCGAGCAGCAACTCCTCCTCGGACACCTCGACTTCCTCGAGAACGACATCGCCCTCGTCCGGGGCGCCCACGATCAATTCTTCTTCGGCGACATCGACCAGCTCGCCCACAGGCTCGGGGGAGGGGGCCAGCTCCACCTCGGGCAGGGCCACCTGCTCGGTACTGGCCGGAGCCACCTCGGGCTCGGGCGCGAGCTTGTCAGGCTGGGGCAACGGGGGCGCGGACTGAACGGCAGCCTTCTCAGGCTCGTCCTGAATGGCCTCGAACCTGCCAGAGGGCGGTTTCACGGGTGCTTTGACGACCACGGGCCCTGGTTCGCCCTTCTCAGGCCCAACGGACGCTTGCTCGGACCCGGTCTGGGGCTGAGGCTTCGCCCCTTCGGTCGTCTCGGAGTCGATTTTCGCGAACTTGCCCGACGAGCTCGGGGGCTTCACCGGCGCCTTGACACCGCCGGATTTCGTCTCGTTTTCGGATCTGACTTCCTCGGTCTTCTCGGACTCGATTTTGGCGAACTTGCCGGATGAGCTGGGAGGCTTCACGGGTGCCTTGACAGCCCCGGAGCTGGCCTCGGCCTTCGCTGGCTCCTCTGTCACGGTTTTCGATTCCGGCTCGCTCTCGGCTTTCGCCCCGCCCTTCTCGACCGCCTCGCTCTTCGCCTCGCTCTTGTCGGGCTCGGCGGGGACGGCCTCGGCTTTCGACTCGCTCTTCTCCGGCTCGGCCGGGACGGCCTCGGCTTTCGACTCGCTCTTCTCCGGCTCGGCCGGGACGGCCTCGGTTCTCGCCTCGCCCTTCTCGGGCTCGGCCGGGACGGCCTCGGTTCTCGCCTCGCCCTTCTCGGGCTCGGCCGGGGCCGCCTCGGCTTTCGACTCGCTCTTCTCGGGCTCGGCCTGGGCCGCCTCGGTTTTCGACTCGCTCTTCTCGGGCTCGGCCGGGACGGCCTCGGCTTTCGCCTCGCTCTTGTCGGGTTCGGCCGGGGCCGCCTCGGTTTTCGCCTCGCTGTTCTCGGGCTCGGCCTGGAAGGCCTCGGCTTTCGACGCGGCCTTCTCGGGCTCGGCCGGGGCCGACTCTGCTGTCGCCCCGGTCCTTTCGGGCTTGGCCTGAACAGAACTGGGTGTCTTCTCTGCGTCCTGAACCTGCTCGGGCTCGGTCGCCTGGCCGGTCTCGGCCTTGCCATCGCCCTCGGGCTTCTTCGCAACCGGCTTGACGGGGACTTTGACGGTAGCTTTCCCCGGCTCGGGCGCGATCAGCTCGGGTCGCGGCGCGGGAGGCTCGCCGGCCTTGACCGGCGCTTTAACGGGCTCGGTCTTGGCCGCTTTGGCCGCATCGGAGGCCGCCACGGTCTGCACGACCTTGCGCACGATCGTGCCATCGGGCCGCTTGACCACCAGCACCTTCCTGACCACGCCGCTCTTGACCGGCGTCGCGGCTTCGCCCTCGGGCTTCTTGGCCACGGCCGTCTTGGCCGACCCGGTTTTGGCCGCGGTGGCAGCCTTTGCGGCAGGCACTTTGGCCGGCTCGGCGCGAGCTGTCACCGTTGGGCAGAGGGCGCACTCGGCCACCCGGATGGCAGGACCGAGATCCAGCTTGTAGCTGCCCGCCTCCACCACCACCTGGGCGTGTCCATTTGCCGTGATCCCCTCTTCGGTGACGCGCAGGTCTTTGAAGAAAGGCTGGGCCGCAGTGAGCCACTCCTTCAGGATGGGCAGATAACGCTTGACCTCCTCTGCAAAGGCATCGCGGGTGGGGGGCTTGAGGTCGGCGAACTCGGACAGGAAAACGTAACCGCGGAAAGGGGCCCCGGCCATGCGTAGGAGTCGCGAGTGACGGCGAGGCGAAGGCTTGCTGGTGGTGTCGCCGACGAAGAAGACCGAACGCAGGTTGCCGATAGCCGGGTTCGAGCGGGAGCTCTCCAGGGCCGTCAGAGCCTGGCAGAGCAGGTTCTCCACGTCCGTCAGGCTGGCATCGGCCTTCCAAAGGGCCCTCGTCTTGGCGTCCAGGGAGCCGGACTCGGTTGCCGCGGCGGCCGAGACGCCCGCAAAGAGCTCGAGCAGGTAGATCAGGTTCTCGCGCAGAGCCAGAAAGGCCGTGCGGGGGGCGTCCAGGTCGAGCGACTCGGATAGCTTGCTCAGCAGGTGTTGTACGTGCGCCGGAGCCCCTGGTGGGCTCTTCGGTGCGACCTGACCTTTCAGGCTCTCTGCCAAGTTACCGTTCCCAGCTCAGAAGCGGGCTCACATTTCGCTGACGAACTGCACCATCGGCATGAAGCAAGCCAGGGTGATAAAACCCACGATGCAGCCCATGATCGCCAACATGAGCGGCTCGATGGCAGAAGCCATGGTGTCCATCATCATTTCGGCTTCGTCTTCGTAGAGTTTGGCCACGCGCGACATCATGTCGGCGACTTTACCGGATTCCTCGCCCACCTTGATCATCTGGATCGCGGCTCGACCAAAGGTCTCGTGCTTCTCGAGACTGGCGGCCAGGCTCATCCCATCCATCAGCGAGTAGCGAGCCCGCTTGAGCTTCTGACGGATGGACGTGTTGCCAGCCACTCGCTCGCAGGACTCGAGCGACTCGGCAATCGAGATGCCGGCGTCCATCATCGTCGCCATGGTGTAGAGCACGCGGGCGTGCGTGCTGATGCGGATCACCGAGCCGATCAGGGGGATTTTCAAGATGTTCTCGTCAAACCAGATCTTGAAGGGCGACTGATCCCCCATCGAATTGAGCACGAACCGGAAACCGACCGAGCCGGCCAGGACCGAAATGATGAGCGTCCCCATGATCCAGGGGTTCTGGGCCGTGTCGACCAGCCAGATCAGCATCTTCGTGACCGCTGGCAGGGTGACGCCCGCGGTTTCGAAGATGGGGCGCATCATCGGCACGACATAGAAGACGAACAGGCAGATGATGGCCAGGCAACAGATGGCCAGCACGCTGGGGTAGGCAAAGGTCGATTGCACCCGCTTGCGGATGCGCACCGACTTCTCCAGCAGGGTAGAAAGCTTGCCCAGAGCTACCTCGAGGCGGCCCGAGGTCTCGCCGGCTTTGACCAGGGCGACGTAAATCTCGCCGAAGATCTTCGGGTGCTCGGAGAGGGCTCTCGAGAGGGGCTTGCCACCCTCGATGGCAATGGAGACGCGCGCCAGAATGGTATTCAACGGCTTGCAGTCGCCTTTGCCCAGGAATCTTACGGCGCGGTGAATGGAAATGCCCGAGCCAATCATGGTCGCGAGCTGGCGGGTGTAGATCGAAAGCGAGTCGAGCGGCACCCGCACCGACTCACGACCAATCTTCTCGAGAATGGACGTATCCTGCTCGGATATCTCGAGAACGGACTTATAGATCTTCCGTAAACGAGTCTGAGCCATCTGGAGGCCATCGGCATGCACGCTGCCTTCGACCACCTTGTCATTCATATCCAGGGCTTTAAACCGGAAGGTAGCCAACCGTCACTCTCCTACCACAAGTTCCCACCCGGCGGAACAATGGAGCTTATTACTTCTGAGCCAGCCGTCTGACTCCTCTATGAATCCCGGTGCGGCAGGTTTCCTGAGAGCGCGCCCAAAGATTCGCCCGTGGTCGAAGTGGTGATGACGGCGGCCCACGCCGGGTATGACAGCGAGCAGGTTCCCCTGGGCGGAGGAGCAGCCATTTGCGAGCGCCTGTGCCGGAGCTGGTGGGGTCGGCCGGTGACCTTGCTGGGCAGCGGGCCCCAGGCCCCGCCGGGGGTGAGCTATCGTCAGTTCGACCTGCTAGCCGGAAGACATCCCGCCACTCTCAAAGAGCTGGCCTACGCTCGCTTCTGCCGCCAGTTCGAGCGAGCTTGCACCGAGGCCATCCTGGCCCACCCCGGGCCAGCTGTGGTCCTCAGCCACGATGTCTCCGAGGGGCCCGACTTCGCCCGGTTGGCCAGGGCCGGCATCCCCTCCACCTGCATCCTGCACGTGGACGTGGTGGAGTTCTTCTGCCGCATGTACCTTCGGGGCTGGGTGCGGCCCGAGTGGGCCACGGCCTTCCACCGCTGGACCCGCCGCTGGCCCATCTGGCCCGACGTGCTGCGACTGGTGCTTGACAAACAGGCGGACGCGGCCGTCCACAGCCAATTGGTGGCTCCCTCCTCAGGAATGCTCGGCCCTCTCGAGCGCTGCTACCCCTCCCCCCGGGTGGCGGTCATCCCCTGGGGGTCTCAACCCCCTCCGTCGCTTTCCGAACTCGAGCCCGTCCAGGCCCACCTTCGCCGCGAATGGAGCCTTGGGCCCCATCCTCTGCTGGTCACCCTCTCCCGCGTCTCTCCCGAAAAAGGCCAGGACATCCTGCTCGAGGCCCTGTTGCAGGCGGAGGAACGGGGGCTCATCACCGAGCCCGTGACGCTGGCCATCATCGGCTCGGCCGCCTACATGGGGGGAAAGGTCTTCGCCGGGCGCCTGAAGCGGCTGGCTGGCCGACTGCGCCGGGTGCGGGTGCTGTTCCCCGGACATCTGGGAGGGCTGACCAAGCACGCCGCCCTGAGCCTGGCCGATCTGATGGTGGTGGCCTCGCGCCACGAGAGCTACGGGCTGACCACCATGGAGGCCCTGGCCGTGGGGCTACCCGTGGTGGCCCTGGAGAGCCACGGGACAAGGGCCACCCTGGCCCGGGGCGGAGGCGTGCTGGTGGGCTCGTCCGAGCAGATCTGGCCTGCGATTCAAGCGCTGCTGAGCGACCGGGAGCGGCGCCAGGAGCTTTCTCGCCAGGCCCTCGAGCAGGCCGCCCGGGAAACCTTCGAGCAGGCCTCGGAGCGGCTCTACGAGCTGCTTCAGCTCAGTGCACGCCAGCTGGCGTGGTCCGGTCGAGCTCACTGAGAACGTGCTCGAACTCCGAGCGGAAGCGCTCGGGTGAAACCTTGGCTGTGCTGGCCAGCAGAGCCAGCTTGTCCGGGTCCTCAAAGTCGGCCCGGTTGAGGCGAATCATGTATTCGCGGGCGATTTTGAAGCTGAGCGAGCTCACATCCACCTTGCGCACCCGCACCCGATTGGTCTCGGGGTCGAGCAGCTCTTCGAAGGTCATGGGCACGATCTGGTCGCCCTGGATCGTGATCATGGCGTTGCTACCACCGCTCTCGAGGAAGTCCACCGCCCCGTAGCCCAGATTCCGCGTGTAGTCGATGTCGTAGGCGCAAGGCTCCACCGAGCGCAGCTCGTAACCGAGCTCCTGGTCCACGATGGTCAGCTTGATCCCGAAATCCTCGAGACGACGACGCACGGCATACTTCACGATATCCGAGAAGTTGAGCTCGGCCAGCCGCAGGTGCCCATGCTCGTCACGCTCGAGGTCCTGGTTGAAGGGAATGATCTTCTTGATCTCCTCGGGGGGCACGAACTCCATGAACCCCTCGGCCACGATGGCCACCCCGTGAGGCCGGCCCAGGGCCAGTCGCTTGATGATCGAGCCGGCAATGGTGTCCACGATGACGGGCACCGAGATGCGGTTGCCCAGCTCGAACTCCTCGGGAATCAAAGTGATCGTGGCCGAAGCGGACTTTCCGATGCCCAGCGCCAGGTGACCGGTCTTGCGGCCCATGGCCACCACGATGAACCAGCGCCCGGTGCTGCGAGCGTCGGTGTAGAGCGTTCCCACGATGGCCGCTCCTTCCGAACGGGCCGACTCGAAGCCGAAAGTGGGGATACCGGCGGGCAAAGGCAGGTCGTTGTCGATGGTCTTGGGCACGTGGGCGAAATGGAGCTCATGCCCGAGGTACTTGCGCGAATACTCCGAGATGCGGGTGGCCGAAAACAGCGTGTCGTCGCCGCCGATGGTCACCAGGTGAGTGATTTCCAGGTTGCGCAAAGTCTCCACTGTGGTGCGAAGCTTGTCCTCATCGCGGGTGGGATTGGCCCGGCTGGTGTGCAGGATGCTGCCTCCGAGGCGGTGGATGCGGCTGATCTTGGGCAGGGTGAGAAACTCGATCTTGGTGTCGCCGTTCATGAGGTGACGGAAGCCGTCGTAGAAGCCGATGACCGAGTGGCCGCGCTTGATCACTTCGATGGTGACCGAGCTGATCACCGAGTTGATGCCGGGAGCGGGGCCGCCGCCGACCAGGATCCCGTAGTTGCGTCGAGTCCGCATGAAGAATGCCTTCCTGGGTTCTAAGAACGGAGAGCATTCTGTTCTCGTCGCGGGCAGCCCTGCTTGACCTCCATTTCGGCAGGGCCCTGACCCTGGGCGTCAAATGCGCCGCCCCATGCAGACAATCGAGCTAAATCGGCTCGGGCCCGTGGCCCGGGTGGAGATGAATCGTCCCGAGAATCACAACGCGTTCAATCTGGTCTTGATCGAGGAGCTCTCCCGACTCTTCGGGGAACTCTCCCAGGACCCGCAAGTGCGAGTGATCGTCCTGGCGGGCAAAGGCAAGCATTTCTCCGCCGGAGCCGATGTGGAATGGATGAAGGCCCAGGCCCACGCCACCTGGGACGAGAACCGCACCACCGGACGCGCCATGGCCGCTCTCTTCGAGTCCATCGACCGCTGTCCTAAGCCGGTTGTGGCTCGCGTCCAGGGCGCCGCGCTGGGGGGCGGAAGCGGGCTGGTTTGTGCGGTAGACCTGGCGGTGGCCTCACCTGACGCGCGTTTTGGCTTCACCGAAGTGCGGCTGGGCATCATCCCTGCCGTCATCAGCCCGTTTGTGATCCGCAAGCTGGGAATTTCTCAGGCTCGAGCCCGCTTCCTGACCGGGGAGCGCTTCGGTGCCGAAGAGGCCCTGCGCATCGGCATGCTGCACGGGGTTTCCGAAGACCTGGATGGTGAGTTGGAGAAAATCGTCCAGAGCCTGCTGGCCAGCGCTCCAGGGGCCCAGGCCCGCACCAAGGAGCTGGTGCGCCACGTGGCCAGCCTGCCCCCCGAACAGCAGGCCGAGTACACCGCCGAGCAGACTGCCGCCGCCCGGGCCGCCGAGGAGGGTCGCGAGGGGTTGGCGGCCTTTCTGGAAAAGCGCAAGCCAGGCTGGCAGAGCTAAATTTGCGTGCTGAAGGTTCTTGTATGGAGGCGCCTGCCAAGGATAGGCAAAACCTTCAGCACGTAACGCTCAACACATTACAGTGGGATGTTCCCGTGCTTTCGGTCGGGCCGGGTGGTGCGCTTGCCCGAAAGCGTATCCAGCGCCTCGATCAGGCGCCAGCGGGTGTTCTTGGGCATGATGATATCGTCTACATAGCCGCGTGAAGCGGCCACGTAAGGCGAGGCGAAGCGCTCGGCATACTCCTCGGTCAGCTCCTGGCGGCGCGACTCGACGTCTTCCGCCTTCTCGAGCTCTTGCCGGAAGATGATGTTGATAGCCCCGGCCGGCCCCATGACGGCAATCTCGGCGGTGGGCCAGGCCAGGTTGACATCGGCCCGGATGTGCTTGGAGCACATCACGTCGTAGGCCCCCCCATAGGCCTTGCGCAGGATCACCGTGAGCTTGGGCACTGTGGCCTCGCAGAAGGCATAGAGCAGCTTGGCCCCGTGCTTGATGATCCCCCCGTATTCTTGCTGGGTGCCGGGTAGAAAGCCGGGCACGTCCACCAGGGTGATCAGCGGGATGTTGAAGGCATCGCAGAAACGCACGAAACGGGCGCCCTTGAGCGATGCGTTGATGTCCAGCACCCCGGCCAGCACCTGAGGGTTGTTGGCTACCACTCCCACCGAGCGGCCGTCGAGCCGCGCAAACCCGACCACGATGTTCTGGGCAAAGTCGCGGTGGACTTCCAAGAACTGGCCGTGATCGCCGATCTGGTAGATCACCTCGCGCACGTCGTAGGGCTTGTTGGGATTAACGGGCACGATGTTCTCGAGCTCCTCGCAGGTGCGGCGCGGGTCATCGGTGGGCGCGAGGCGGGGGGGCTCGGCCCGATTGTGGGCCGGCAGGTAGCTCATCAGGTCGCGAATCAGAGCCATACAGTCGGCCTCGCTGGCCACCGTAAAGTGAGCCACGCCCGAGGTGGCGGCGTGGGTGTGGGCTCCGCCCAGCTCCTCGAAGGTCACCTCCTCGTTGGTGACCGTCTTGATCACGTCCGGCCCGGTGATAAACATGTGGGCCGTCTCCTCCACCATGACGATGAAGTCGGTGATGGCCGGCGAGTAAACCGCGCCCCCGGCGCAGGGGCCGAGCACGGCCGAAATCTGCGGCACCACCCCGGAGGCCAGAGTGTTGCGGTAGAAGATCTCGGCATAGCCTCCCAGCGAAACCACGCCCTCCTGGATGCGGGCCCCGCCCGAGTCGTTCAGTCCGATGACCGGAGCCCCGTTCTGCACGGCCAGATCCATCACCTTGCAGATCTTGTGGGCATGCATCTCCCCCAGGCTGCCGCCGAACACGGTGAAATCCTGAGCAAAGCAGTAGACCAGCCGGCCCTCGATGCGCCCGAAACCTGTGACCACGCCGTCCCCGGGAAACTTCTTATCGGCCATGTCGAAATCGTGGCAATTGTGCGTGACGAACATGTCCAGCTCGCGAAAGGTGCCGGGGTCGAGCAGGGCTTCCATCCGCTCGCGGGCGGTGCGCTTGCCCTTGGCGTGCTGGGCGGCAACCTTCTTGGGGCCGCCCCCGGCCAGGGCCTCGGCCCGGCTCTGGGCCAGGCGGTCGACCTTCTCTTTCATCGTGGGAACGCGGGGCGCGATCTTGGGCATAGAACCTCCGTCAGAACCTGTGAGCCAGGTGCAAAATCTCGGTCGGGCCGGGCTCGGGGCTGAGCTCGATAGCGGACTCCGAGGTGGCGTGAACCGGCAGGGAGCCGTTCAAGAACGAGCTGACCGGCTCGAGCTGCGGGAAGAGCTGGCGGTTGAGGAAAGGGGTGCGATAGTGCATGGGCAGCGCCCACCGGGGCTTGAGCTCGCCCACCAGCTGGCGGGCCCAGCCCGAGCAGAGGGTATAGCCTCCCCCTCCGCAGGGCAGCATCAGCACATCCAGCGGGCCGATCTCCTGTTTCTCCTCGGCCGTGAGCAAACGCCCCAGATCGCTGAGGTGGCACAGGCGCAGGCCATCCATCTCCCAGCAGAAGGCGCGCACCTTGCCGTAGAGGGCCCCGCTCTCACGGTCGTGGTCGAGCAACAGCGAGCGGAAGCTGAACCCTTCGATCTGGCGTGGAAAGCGCACCACCTGGGTGGGCCCCACGACGGCCGCCAGGTGGTTGTGATCGAAGTGATCGTGGGTGATCACCGTGACCTCGGCCGGCCGCTGGGGCAGCTTGTAACCGACCTCGGGGCCGTAAGGATCGATCAGGATGCGCTTTCCCCGCCGATCGGTAAACGCAAAGCAGGCGTGAGCGTAGTATTCCAGCCGCATAGGGCAGGGACGTTTTCCGCCGGCGGCCCGAAACCCTGGCTACTTGAAGAAGTCGGCGTTGATCTCGAGGTAGTTCTTCCAGTTCTCGGGCAGGTCTTCCTCGGGATAGATGGCTTCCACCGGGCAGACCGCCACGCAGGCCCCGCAATCGATGCACTCGTCGGGATGGATGTAGTACATGTCAGCGCTCTCGTTGGTGTGGATGCAGTCGACCGGACAGACCTCCACGCAAGATGCGTCTTTCACTCCCTTGCAGGGCTCGGCGATAATGTGGGTCATTGAGCTTACTCCTCGGTTACTTGGGCTGCGCTACCGTCCCCCGCGTCGCGCGGGACGGTAGACAATCTGTAGAACGCCGCGGTTCTTTGCGCAGTCTAGCAAACCTTCCGGGGGGGAGCAGTGACTTACTACCGGATTTGTGGCTCAGACCTTGTCCAGCGCCTCGGGGTCGAGCAGGGTCAGGGTCTGTCCGCTGCGCTCGATCATGCCGTCCTTGGCCAGTCGGATCAGAGCCCGGCTCACGCTCTCTCGCGCGCCGCCCAACAGCGAGGCCAGCTCGGCGGTGGACATTCCCAGCTCGAGAACGATCCCCCGCGGGCCCTCCTGGCCACGCTCGCGGGCCCAGTCGAGCAGGGTGCGGGCCAGACGCTGATCGAGGTTGAGGAAGGCCAGCTCCTCCACGCGGTCTTCCAGCCCCTGGATGCGCTGGCTGAAGGCGGCCAGAAAGCAGAGGGCCAGCTCGGAGTGCTGACGGGTCAGCTGGCGCACGCGGGACAGCGGCAAGACCATGACGGTCGAGCTCTCCAGACAGGTGGCGTAAGAGCCGTGCCGCTCGTCGGGGTTGAAGAGCACAGTCTCGCCAAGAGTCTGATAGGGCGTGGCCACGGCCAGCACCTGCTCGCGTCCGTCGTGAGCCACGCGCGAGATGCGCACCTTGCCTTTCACCAGGATGAGCAGCCCCTGGGTGCGGTCGCCTGGCCCGAACAGGCGCTGGCCGCTGAGCAAGCCCAGAAAGCGGGCACAGCGCGCCAGCTCGTCGATCACAGTCTCGCTCATGTGGCGGAAGGCCGGCACACGCCGCAGGTAAGCGCGCATGCGGCCCCGGCTGCGCCGCTCCTCGGGCGGCTCCTCCTGGGCCACCGGCTCGCCCAGCTCGCGCTGGATGCGGACCAGGTCTTCCTCGGCAAAGGTCCGCCAGCCCCGGAAGTCACGCCCGACGTGGCTGATACGGCCTTCGCGAAACCAGCGCAGCAGCGTGCTGCGGCTGATGCCGAGCCGAGAGGCTGCCTGGCTGGCGGATAGCATGACTAGAGTATAGGCAAATATATCTATCCAGTCAAATCTGACCCCGCCGGGGGTGTGCCTGGTTTGCCCGCACATGTGCCGACAGAATCGGCACATGCCACCGGGCACAGAGCAGGGCAACTAGCTCACGGCGCGGGAGAGCTTGCTCCAGAAACGGTCCATAAAGTCGGGGGCGAGCAGGTCTTCTTCGGTCAGCTTGACCCGGGGGAGGCCAATCGCCTTCCGGCGTTGCTCGTCCAGAATTGAGCAGTGATAGGGTCCGTCAATCTCGATGTTGACCCAGGCCAGGCGGTCGCTCAGGCGGACGCAGGCCAGGAAGTCCATGCGATACGGGCCGGCGACGGTCAGGACGCGAACCTGTGGGAACAGAGCCACCAGAAAGGGTCCCTCTAGAACCAGAGCGGGCCAGAGGCGATCGCCCACCACCTCGCCCGAAGGGTCCTCGATGACAGGAAGGCGCCTCCAGCCCAGACCGGCCAGGCTGACGTAGCTGATCAGCGCCAGCTCGAGCAGCCTCAGCCAGGAGAGCATCTCCATCCCCGATCCGCAGCACGCGTAGCGCAACAGCTCGGCGAAGGCCAGCCGACCGTGGCGAGAGATGGCCTGCTCGAAGAGGCGCTCGTAGAGCTCGCCGTAGGCTTTGCGAGCGGCTCGCAGGCGAACCCAATTGTGACGCTCGCGGTCGAGCACGTAGCGCCCCGGGCGAGGGCGGAATCTCTTCCAGAGCGCGGTCTGGCGCCAGGCGGTCCTCCCGCCTGGAGCGACCTCGCCGAGCTTGAATCGGGCCACACCGAAGGCTGCCGCCAGCCGGGCCAGCTCCCAATCGCGCGGCAGGCGCCTGTTCCGCTCGAAGTGGCAGATCTGGGTGCGGCTGACCCGGGCTCGCAGGGCCAGCTCCTTCTGGGTCCAGCCGCGCTTCTTGCGCTCGTGTCGCAGGCGAAGGTGAAAAGGCATTCTGTCCATGGCTTCATGATGCCAGCCAGGTATGAACCGCATGTCTCCGTTCCGTTGCCAGGAGATTGCCTCGAAGTTGCCAAGTTTTGACCGTGATCGAGATCGCGGGCGACCTGGAGGAAGGCGGAGGGCAGATCCTGCGCACCTCGCTGGCCCTCAGCGCCCACACCGGCAAGCCCTTTCGTATCCAGCGCATTCGGGCCCGGCGCAGTCCGCCCGGGTTGAAGGCCCAGCATCTGGCCGGGGTGCGGCTGGTGGAGCAACTCGCCCAGGCGCGCGTGGAGGGCGCCCACCCGGGCTCGACCGAGCTGACCTTCATCCCCACCCGCAAGTCCTCCGGGTCTCACCGCATCGACGTGGGCACGGCCGGATCGGTGACGCTGCTGGTCCAGGCGGCCCTGCTGCCCTCGCTGACCTCGCTCGAGGCTGTCGAGCTGGAGCTCATCGGAGGCACTGACGTGGCCTGGGCGCCGCCGGTGGACTATCTCGCGCGGGTGCTGCTGCCCTACTACCACTGCCTGGGCGAGGTGGAGCTGACCCTGGAGCGGCGCGGTTTCCATCCCAAGGGCGGGGGACGCTTGCGCCTGCAAATCCAGGGCCAGCCTTGCAGTCTGCCCCCGCTCCTGCTGGAGGAGCCCCAGAGCCTGATCTGGCACGGCAGCTCGGTGGCCAGCCACGACCTGGCACAACGCCGGGTCGCCGAGCGCCAGGCGGAGGCCGCCCGCGAGTTGTTGCCAGGGCTGGAAGTGGACTCCTCCTACGACCGCACTGGCTCGACCGGCTCGGTGCTGACCCTGTGGGCCGAGGCTGAGAGCGCTCCCTGGCCTCTGCGGGTGGGAGCCGACCACCTCGGGCGCAAGGGTCTGAGCGCCGAGGAGGTGGGGCGCAAGACGGCCAGCCTGCTCAAACAGCGGCTGAGCCGGCCCCAGCCGGTGGAAGAGCACTTGGCCGACAACCTGATTCCTTTCCTGGGGCTCTTCGGCGGGCGCATCGCCTGCCAGCAGGTAACTCCCCACACCAGGGGCAACGCCTACGTCGTGGAGCAGTTCTTGCCGGTTCGCTTTGAGTTCTCCGAGCACGAGGTGGCATGCGCACCTTTCTGACCGCGCGGTGGGTGAACCTGGCACTGTTTCAGTTCCCGGTGCCGGCCGAGGTGCTGTCCCCCCACCTGCCCGCGGGGCTCGAGCTGGATACGACCGATCCGAGCCATGGCTGGATCAGCCTGGTGGCGTTCGATTTTGACGCCATCCGGCTGCTGGGGCTGGCCATCCCCTTCCACACCCGCTTCCCCGAGATCAACCTGCGTTTCTACGTGCGCCGGGGTGAGCAGCGCGGGGTGGTGTTCGTGAAGGAGCTGGTGCCCCGCCCGGCGGTGGCCTTCGTGGCCCGCTGGGTCTACAACGAGCCCTACTTTACAGCGCCCATGCGAAGTCGCGTAACCTGTCAGGGGGATCGGGTGCGGTTTTCCCACCGCTTGCGCTACGGCGGCCGAAAGCACTTCATCCAGGCCACCGGGGCCAACACCCTGCTCACGCCCGGTCCGGACTCGCTGGAGCACCACTTCAAAGAGCACAGCTGGGGCTTTGGCAAAGCCAGCGACGGCCAGACCCTGGTCTACCGGGTGGATCACCCGATCTGGCGGGTCTACCCTGTGCTGGGCCACCAGCTCGATCTCGACTGGGGGGTGCTCTATGGCAGCAAGTGGAGCTTTCTCAACGGCCGCGAGCCCGACTCGGTGGTAATGGCCGAGGGCTCGGCCATCGCGGTGTACCCCTGCGGGAGACTGGAAGAGTGATCAGCGCTCTGCCCACCGTCAACGCCTCCCTCAACGGCCTGGCCGCTCTGCTCTTACTGGCGGGCTTTGTGGCCATCCGCTCGGGAAACCGGGAGCTGCACCGCAAGCTGATGCTGGCCGCCTTTGGATGCTCGGTTCTCTTCCTGGTATGCTACCTGTTCTACCATTCCCAGGTGGGCAGCAAGCGTTTCCCGGGTACGGGCAGCATTCGCACGTTCTACCTGACCCTGCTGGCCAGCCACACGGTGCTGGCCGCAGTGGTGCCCTTCGGAGCCATCCTGGCCCTGCGGCGAGGCCTGCAGGGCAAGTTCGAGCAACACCGCCGGCTGACCCGGTGGGTGTGGCCGGTGTGGATGTATGTGTCGGTGACCGGGGTGGTCATCTACTGGATGCTTTACCGGATGAGCTGGGGTACATGACGAAGCCGCGCCAGAAGGCGCGGCTTCTTCCAGAGAGCTTAGTTAGCTCTCAAACTTGGGATTGACGGCGCCGACATAGGCACCGAGCGCGGTACAGATGGGCACGGCCACGATGGCTACCGGGGCCAGAGCGCCCATGGTCAGAATGGACAGACCAACGCCGACTGCGGCGGAGGCCAGGAAGCCTACTTTGGCGCCGGTCCAGGCGCTCTGCAGGCGGCTGGGCTCTTCTTCCTGAGTGCTCTGGGTAAAGGTCTCACCCTGGGCCGGAGCCGGAGACTCGGCCTGGTTGCCGGAGGCGCGCTGCACTCCGTTGAAGCTGGCTCCCCCGAAGGTCTGGGTAACGTTCACGTTCATTAGCTGGTCAAGCCTCCTCGATTTCTGATCGAGCCCAGGCTACCAGCGCGCGCTGACAAATTGCTGAAAAGGACGGCCAGACTCAAGGCGGCCACCAGACGAGCGGCGGGGAAGGCTAGCAGGACGCGCATCCAGTGGCCCGCCCACGAGCCAGCTCCGTCCAGCGAGTGGTAGAGCTCGCTCGGGCTCACCGCTCGCACCCGAGCATCTCGAGCAGGGCTCTTTTGAGGCGGCGGGCCAGAACGCGGGCTTTGCGATAATAAAGCATTGCAAACCTCCTGGAACATTTTTCACTCTGGCCATTGTGACCGACCATGCTTGAAAAAGTTCCAGGGTTTGTAAAGAAATATCCTACTTGAGCATCTCCTTGACCTTGGCGCCCACCTCGTCCACCTTCCAGTCGGCTCCGGGCAGGATGGAGTAAACCTTGCCCGCCGGGTCGATCAGAGCCGTGCGCAGGTTGTGGTCGATCACGCCTTTGGTGTCGTCCCAGTAGAGAACCCCGAAGCCGCTGGCCACTTTGTTGATGTCCGCAGGCTTCCCGGTCAGGAAGGTGTAGGTGGAAGGATCGCCCTTCATGCGCGCGGCGTAGGCCTTGAGCACCTGAGGAGTGTCCTTCTTTGGATCGATGGACACGGCCAGAATCGCGAAGCGCCCCTTGGCTTTGCCCAGACCTTCGGCCAGCACGCCCAGCTGGCTCAGCTTGTTGGCGATCATCGGGCACTTATCGGGGTAAGGGCAGGTAGTATACAGGAATGTGAGCAGCACCGCCTTCCCCCGAAAGCTCTTAAGGCTTGTAGGCTTGCCATCCTGGTTGGTCAGGGTGAAGTCGGGCACGGTCTGGCCGACCCCAAGAGGGCTCTGGGCATAAACGACGGTCACAAGGAGCGTCAGAAGAAGAAAGCGCTTCAGCATCGAGGCAGATTGACGCACGGCGGGTGGGATTCCTGCTCTCACTTCCAGCGTGACCCCGCCTCTTTGCGATACCAGGCCCAGAAGGCCTGGGCAAAGATGGTGAAAGCCACCAGCCCGCCCACGATCTTCATCAGAATCCCGCCCAGCTGCTGGTCCTCCAGCGGGGTCAGGTTGACGATGCGGATGGCGTTGGCGTAAGTCGGGTAGTGCACCGAGCCGACGAAGGTAAGGTAGAAGAAAACCGGCGTCTGGGCGATCATCGAGGCTACCGCGTAGAGCATCTGCTGGCCGTAATGGATGCGGGGGATCTCCGGCAGGGGGCTCAGGATGGGCCACCAGAAAAGCAGGGAGGTGCCTATGATCAGGGCATGCTCGAGAAAGTGCACCGAGCGGTCGCGCAGGGTCAGCTCGTAGAGGGCCGGGATGTGCCACACGATGAAAACCAGCGTGAACAGGGCCAGCGCCACCACCGGACGGGTGAAGGTGCGCATCGCCCAGCGCACGGGAGCAAACTCGAGAAACGGGCGCAGCAACCAGGGAGGCAGGCTCCGCAGGAAGAGGGGCGGGAAGGTCCACATCAAGAGGTTGTGCTGCACCATGTGCAGGCTGAACAGGTAGCGCTCGGCGATGGCGTCGAGCGGGCTGCCCACGGCCAGATAGAGCACCGCCAGGCTGGCCAAAAACCAGCCCGCCTGACGAGACGGGAAGGGCTCTCCGGGGGCCACCTGGGGGCGCAGCGGCCCCACGGCCAGGAAGTAGAGCACGGCCATGAAGACCAGGCCCTGGCCCACCTCGGGGCTGGGGGTCCAATCGATCAAGAGATCGCTCAGGCTCATCGGGTCATCAACCAGTTCACCAGCTCATCGAGCTCGGCCTCGGAGATCTTGCCTTCGTAGACCGGCATGGCTTTCAGCGAGTCGGGCGCCCGCCAGGTGTCGGGCCGCAGGATTTTGCGGCGCAGGTAGTCGGGCCCGGTCACTCCGGGAAGGCGGGTGGCTGCGCGCTGGCCGATGCCGTCCAGGCTCAAGCCGAGAGTGGCCCGGGAAACCCCGGTCAGGGCATGGCAATGGTCGCACTGCTGGGCGCGGAACACCGTCAACCCCGGCGGGTCGACCGGGCCAGGCTCGGTCCGGGGAGCCGAGACCAGGCGGAAAACAAGCAGCGGCAGCGCCAGCGCTGTGGCCAGGCCCAGCAAGAGCCAGGCGGCGCGGCGCCGGTCAGTGGGGGCTGGCGGCGGGGGAGCCACCCGGCGAAGGGGCGGCCTCAGGAGAGCCACCCGGCAAAGGAGCAGCCTGGCCGGCGTCCTTCTGGGCCATCAGGAAGGTGACCAGCGCCTTGCGATCGGCGTCCCCGAAACCAAAGTTCGTCATGGAGTTGGGGTAGCCGTCCACGATGTAGGCGGCCGGATCCTTGATGGACATGTCGATGTACTGCTCGGCATTCTCGCCGGGCACGCGCTTGGCGCCGATCTCCCAGATGCCATCCAGCTTGGGACCGATGACGCCCACGGCCGACTTGACGGTGGACAGCTCATGGCAGGTCACGCAGTTGGTCTCGAAGAGCTTGAGGCCTTTCTCGCCGTCGGCGCTCAGCTTCGGCCCGGTATAGTTCTGAGCCTGAGCCGGACCGCCCGTGGCGGCCTGGTCCTGGCCCACCGGGATGTGAGGGGGAACGACAGCCAGAAGTCCTGCCATCGTCCCGCCGGCCAGCACCATGCCCGAGACGAACAAGAACGTGCAGAGCGGCTGGTCGTAGTAAAGGTGCATGAAGAAGGCCACGACCAGCGCATACTTGGCCACCGCCAGGATCGCCAGCAAGGCCACGCCCAGCGCACTGTTATCATTGTGAGCGACCACGTAGGGCACGACGATCTCGGCGACAGTGATCAAGCTGAGCGAGATGATGATCTGGGCATACAGCTTGAGGGAGGCGTGCCCTTTGTCTTTTCTTCCAGCCATGTCTGTCATGCCTTCCTCAGTGGATGATGGTGGGGTTGCCACCGGGGGTGATGATGTATTCGAGCAGGTAGACGCCGCCAAAAATCACAATCCAGACGATGTCGACGAAGTGCCAGTAGAGGCCGGCGATCTCGACATCGAGCTGGCGCTTTTGCGACATGCCACCCTTGAAGCTGAGGATGCACAGGGCCATCAGCCAGAGCACCCCGATGGCCACGTGGCAACCGTGGGTGCCGGTCAGGACGTAGAAGGTCGAGCCGAACAGGTTGGTGGTCAAGCCCAGCCCGCCGTGCTTGTAGAAGTGAGAGAACTCGTAAATCTGGAAGCCCAGGAAGATGCTTCCGAAGAAGGCCGTTCCCGCAGTCCAGAGCCGGAACTTGCCCATGTCGCCCCGCTGGATGGCCGCCAGGGCCAGCACCATCAGGTAGCTCGAGGCCAGCAGCACGAAGGAGCTGGTCGAGGTCAGGGGGATGTCGAAGATGTCCTCCGGCTGGGGCGTGCCCATGGGGCTCCGACCGCGGTAGATGAAGTAAGTCGAGATCAGGCATCCGAAAAACATGCAATCGGAGGCCAGGAAGGCCCACATCAACACCTTCCGGTGAGGAAGGCCGGTGCAGCCCATTTCGTGGGGATTGTCTAAGACCACTTGGCTCATCAGTGCTCGTCCTCGAAGTGGATGTGGTAGCCGCCGATAGGCTCGAGCGACCAGCAGAAAATTGCCACCACCGCGCCGACCAGCCCCACGATAGCCCAGGGCATCGGTTGGAAGATCATCGCAGTGGCGGCAAAGGCGAACCCTGCGGCCGCAAACATGGGGAACCAGGAACCGCCCGGCATGTGAATGCCGTGCTCGTCGTGGCCGTGATGCTCATCGTGAGAGTCTTGGTGCTCGCCGGGCTTCTCCTCACCCTCGTGGTGGTGCAGCAACTCGGGATGCTTGGTCAGCCACCAGTCGTCCACGTCCTTCACGTGCGGGATGTCCTTGAAGTTGTAGACCGGAGGCGGCGAAGGGAGGCTCCACTCGAGAGTGCGGGCATCCCACGGGTCGTCGGAGGCCTTCTCGCCGTAGATCAGCGACTTGACCATGTCAAAGTAGACCAGTCCGATGGAAGCCGCCATCAGGAAGGCCCCGATGGTGCAAACCAGGTTGAGCTCGTTCCAGCCCATCCCGTCAGCGTAGCTGTAGATGCGGCGGGGCATCCCGTTGAGTCCCAGCCAGTGCATCGGGAAGAAGGTGAGGTTGAAGCCCACGAACAGGCCCCAGAAGGCCACCCTTCCGATAAGCTCGCTCATCATCTTCCCGGTGATTTTGGGGAACCAGTAGTAGATGCCACCGAGCAGGCCCATGATGGCCCCGCCGATCAGCACGTAGTGGAAGTGAGCCACGATGAAGTAGGTGTCCTGCTGCTGCGCGTCGTGGGCCGGGTTGGCGTGCATCAGTCCTGAGAAGCCGCCAATCATAAACATGGTGATGAACCCGAGCGCAAACAGCATGGGGACCTTGAGGCGGATCTGCCCGCCCCACAGGGTCAGCACCCAGTTGAAAATCTTCACTCCGGTGGGCACCGCGATGGCCATGGTGGTGACCGCGAAGGCCGCATTGGCGATGTTGCCCATACCGGTGGTGAACATGTGGTGGGCCCACACCGTGAAACCCATGAAGCCGATGGCCATTCCCGAGGCCACCACCAACGGGTAGCCGAACAGAGGCCGGCGCGAGAACACAGGCAGAATTTCACTGACCACGCCCATGGCCGGGAGAATCAAAATGTAGACCTCGGGGTGGCCGAAGATCCAGAACAGGTGCTGCCAGACGATGGGAAGACCGCCCTTGGCCACCGCGAAGAAGTTGGTGCCGGCGTAGCGATCGAACATCAACTCCACCAGCGCGATAGTGATGGCCGGGAAGGCCATGAAGAGAAGGAAGCTCGTGACCAGAGTCATCCAGGTGAAGACCGGCAGGCGCCACATCGACATCCCCGGGGCTCGCATGTTGATGATGGTGGCCGCGAAGTTCAGGGCGCCGGCCACCGAGCTGATGCCCAGCACCGACAGGCCCACCACCCAGAAATCGATGCCCATTCCAGGGTTGTAGGCGTTCAGAGTATTGGGCGCATAGCCGAACCAGCCGCCGTTGGGAGTCTGGCCGTTCACCCAGCCCACGTTGATCAGAATCGAGCCGAACAGGAACACCCAGTAGCTGAAGGCGTTCAGGCGGGGGAAGGCGACATCGCGAGCCCCGATCTGGAGGGGTACGATGTAGTTGAAGAACGCCACCGACATCGGCATCACGAACAGGAAGATCATCGTGGTGCCATGCATGGTGAAGAGCTGGTTGTAAAGCTCGGCCGAATAGAGCCTCTGGTCCGGGAAGGCCAGCTGGGTGCGGATGGCCAGGGCCTCGATACCACCCCAGAGGAACCAGAACAGAGCCGTAACGCCGTAAAGCACACCGATCCGCTTGTGATCGATGGTGGTGATCCAGCTCAGGATGCTGTTCTGCTCGATGGGACGGCGCAGAATGCCTTCGTACATCCCCTTCTCGGGGACCGGCTCGATGATCATCTTGGGCGTGCTCGACATGATTACTCCAGGCTCCGCAGGTAGGCCACCAGGGCGTCGATGTCACCCCGGTTGAGCGCGATATTGAGGTTGTCCCAGCCGGGCCAGGGACGACGCCAGGACGGCTGGGGAGACGGGTGCAGGAAGGCGGCCTGCATCATGTTGCCGGGCTTGATCTCCCCCGGATGGTCGAGCCAGGCGGCCAGATTCTCAGGCGTGTTCTCGAGCTCGCCGGCAGCGATGGTGGTGCGGCTGGCCAGGTGGGTGAGATCGGGGCCGAGATTTCCGCCTGCGGCGGGCCGAATCTGGTGACAGCCGACGCATTGCTTGGTCTTGAACAGTTGCTTGCCTCGCAGGGCCAGCGGGTCGGTCACCTCGCGGGCGCCCGACTTCTGATGCTCGACCCAGCTCTTGAACTCGTCACTGGGCAGGGAGTGGACCCGGAACTTCATGAAGGCGTGTGACTCGCCGCAGAACTCGACGCACTGGCCGTAATACATGCCGTCCTTGGTGGACCGCAGCCACAGCCAGTTGTTCTGGTTGGGCATCAGGTCGACCTTACCGGCCAGGCGGGGCACCCAGAACGAGTGAATGACGTCGTTGGTCTTCAGGTTGAACTTCACCGCCCGCCCGGTGGGGATGGCCAGCTCATTGGCGGTCACCACGCCCAGGGCGGGATACTCGAATTTCCACCACCACTGGTAACCCGTCACGTTGATCTCGAGCACTTCCGAGGCCGGGTCCTGGAGCGTTCCCTGATAGAACTGCCCTTGCAGAGCCGGCACCAGGATAACGATGACCAGAACGATCGAGACGAGGATCAGGCCCACCTCGAGCTTGGTGCTCCCGTGCCCCTGGTCGGGCAGCGGAGTGTCGGGAGTGACCTCCCCGACGTGGCGGTAACGCACCACGCAGTAGACGATCAGGCTGCCCACGAGCACGAAGATCAGCAGGCTAACGTAGAAGGACACCATGAAGGTCCAGTATTGAAACTCGGCCACCGGGCCGTCCGCGTCGACGATACTCTGGGGGCCGCGCAGGCCGCAGCCCGACAGCATCAACCCCAGCGCCGCCATCCAGGCGGCTGTCACGATCCGCTGCGTCAAGGTTCTCTTCATAGGTTCCTCAGAAGTCCGATTTTCGCGTTCCAGGTTTTGTGCTCGCTTGAATCAGTCCTGCTCAGGTTCGATTCCAGAGCAAGATGATGTAGAGCAGGGGGAGATAAGCAACCGACGCCAGCACCAGCTGGCGCGCCCTGCGGGTCGTTCGCTCGCGGGCCATGCGCAGGCCGTAAAACAAAAATCCAATTCCCAACAGGAAAGAAAGCAGGAAGTAGGTCAACCCGGCCATTCCGGCCAGCGTGGGAGCCATGCTGACGGGCACCAGCAAAAGGGTGTAGACCAGGATCTGAGCACTGGCCAGCGCCCCCTCCGGATCGACCACCGTGATCATCGGCAACCCCGCCCTGGCATAGTCTTCGCGACACAGCCAGGCGATACCCATGAAGTGGGGCAACTGCCAGAGGAACAGGATCAAGAAGAGTAGCCACCCCCCAAGCGTGACGGTGCCCTCGGCTGCCGCCCAGCCCACCAGCACCGGCAGCGCGCCGGGCACCGCCCCCACGAGGGTGCAGAGCGACGTGGTGCGCTTGAGCGGAGTATAGACCAGCACGTAGGTGATGACTGCCAGAGCAGCCAGTAAGCCCGAGAGCGGCTGAACCGCCAGGCCCAGGTAGAGGCAACCCCCGGCTGCCAGGACTCCCCCGAAAATCTCAGCTGCCACCGGATTCACCCGCCCGGCCGGCAGAGGACGATTCTGGGTGCGCCGCATGCGAGCGTCCACGTCCACTTCCAGCACATGGTTGAGAGTTGCCGCCCCGGCTCCCATGACGTAGGTGCCCATCAGCAGGTGGGCCAGCACGGCCCAACTGGGCTCGTTGGTGGCCATCCAGTAGGAGCAGCCGGCGGTAAAGGCCGCCATGGTCACCAGCCGGGGCTTGGTGAGCTCCATCCAGTCGCGGGTCGAGCCACGGGGCTCGGCGGCCGCGCGGGGCGAGCCGTCGAAGGTGGCCAGGCGAACGGCCCAGACCGCCAGCGAGAACACGATGGCAAGCACCAGAGCGCCGTTCATGACGTGGAGACAGGTGGGCAGAAAGCCTCGAAAGCTCCACAGGGTGGCCACGCCCAGCACCACCTGCAGGCTCAGCAAGCCCACCAGGGCCAGAGCCAGCTTGCGCAGCCTGCCGTCCTGCTGGTAACGAAGGATCTCATAGACCAGGTATCCGCATGCCAGCGATACCAGCAGGGCGCCCACGCGGTGGGCGAAGTGGACGGCGTCGGCGGGGGTGCTCATGATCGGGATGATGCGCCCGCCGGTCAGCGGGAAATCGACAAATTTGAGGCCGGCGCCCATGTGGCGCATCACGGCTCCCAGCACCAGCTGACCCACCACCGCGGCCAGGGCCAGAAAAGCCCCTGTACGCAAGCGCCCGGCCCGCTCGAGGGGGCCGGGCCGATTCCAGCCGGGTGAGGTGACCAGCACCAGGGCCACCACGGTACACAGGAAGAACTGCGCCAGGCAGCCGTGGGCCACAGAGACGGCAGTGGGAAGCTTCAGCAGCACCGTCAGGCCACCCAGAAGGCCCTGGATGATCACCAGCAACAGGGCCAGCCAGGCCAGTCGGCGCACCAGCTTCGGGGTGCGGGCGAAGCTGGTCCAGCAGGCCAGCACCAGGGTCAGGAAGCCCACCAGACTTGCTACCAGGCGGTGTCCGTGCTCGTAGAGCACGCCTCCTACCATGGCTGGGAAGAACCCGCCGAAAGAGAGCGGCCAGTCGGGCACCGCCAGCCCCGAGCCCGTGGTAGTCACGGTGGCGCCGATGAAGATCAGCAGGGCAGTAGCCAGCGCAAGTCCGCGGGTGAAGGCGGAGAGCGCGGGCGAAACAGCGTTCGGCCGACTGGTCTGGTCTGTCATAAAGGAAAAACCGCTGGAGCGGCTGGCGTACATTGTGAAAGATTTCACGGGTCTGGTCAATCAGGGAAAGCCCTGACGGGAAACCGGCGTCGAATCTTGCTCTGAAGCCGTTTCCTGGCCGTTCGGGCTTCGCGGGAGCGACTCGTCTTCCCTGTGGCATGGCGAACTGTTAACCTGCCGGCAAAAATCCCATCTGGCGGCGCATCTCGTACAGCATCACCGTGCCCGCCATGGCCACGTTGAGCGACTCGAGTCCGGCCGCCATGGGCAGGGTCACCGCCTGGCCTCGCAGCTCTTGCAAGCCATGGGCCTCATTGCCCAGCACCAGCAGGCTCCGGGTCGGGAAGCAGGTCTGGAAGACCGATTGCCCTCCACGCACCACGGCGCTGAAGACGGCATGCTCGGGCAGGGGCTCGAGCAGGCGCGTCAGAGGAACGCTGAAGAGGGCGCCGGCCGAGGCGCGCACGGCCTTAGGACCGAAGGGATCGGCGCCCTCCTCCCCAACCACCACCGTGCAGGGAGCCACCGCCGCCGCGGCCCGCACCAGGGTGCCCAGGTTGCCGGGGTCGGCGATGCGATCGAGAAAGAGCACCAGGTCGTGCCAAACCACTGGAGCGGTCGGCATTCTGGCTATCGCGAGCACGCCCTGGCAGGTGCTGGTCGCAGCGGCTCTGTCGAGCAGCTCCTCTTCGACCAGGTAGACCTGACTGCCGCGGGCCTCCCAGCGGAACCCCACCTCCTCGTGACGCGGACTGACCAGCACGATTTCCAGCGGGTAACCCGCCCGCTCGGCCGCGCTCAGACAGCGCAGGCCCTCCACCAGAAAACGGCCGGTGGCCCGGCGCTCGCGAGCCTGATCCAGGCGAGCCACCTCCTTGAGGAGGGGGTTATGCCGCCCCAGCGCCTTCAAGCGGCTCGAAGGCTCGCTTCAGAAATGAGCGCGGCGCCGTTCAACAGATTCTCGACAGTCCCGCGCATTCTGATTCTGAGCCGATCAGGGCACGGGACTGTTGCAGGGCCAGGCAGAGGTAACGCTCGCGCAGCTCCAGCACCAGCCGATCGGCAACCAACTCGGCCAGCACGGGCCGCAACTCGCTCTCCTGGGCCCCGGTCAGCTCCACCAGGCGGGCCAGATTGAGGGGCTTACTCATGGTCTCCCGCACCACGCACGCTTTCAGGCCCTGGCAGCGGTAAGTCACCTCGGGCGGCCGGCGGCCGTCGCGCAAGAGCACCGCGTCACCCTGGTCCTCCAACCACAGATAGGGGCGCTCGGCCCGCATCCAGGCCTGCTGCCAGGCTCGAATCACCTCCACGGTGCGCCGGTAAAGCGCTTGCATCTCGCGCGGGACCTCGCGGTCGAGCTGATACTCGTAGGCGATCTTCTCGATGTCGAGAGCGTCGGGGTAGATGTCCCGGTAGAACTCGTCGGCGCGCCAGTTGCGAAAGCCGTAGCGCTCTTTCTCATGGTAATAGGGCGAGAAGCGCACGAAGGAGAGCTCGATGGCAAAAGGCGGATCCAGGTGGGGGATCAGCTCGAGGTGGTGCAGCTGCCGGGTCAGATCCTCAACCGTGGCGTCGGGAAAACCCAGAATGATGTTGTGGCTGACCCGCACGCCTCGCTCGGCGCAGCCCTTCATAAACATCAAGTTGTGAAAGGTGGTGGTGCCTTTGCTCATCTTCTCGAGCAGGGCATCGTCCATGCTCTCGATACCCGGCTGGATGAGCTGCACGCCGGCCCGGGCCAGGATGTCGAGGTGCTTGTCGGTCAGCGCCGTGCGCACCTCCACGAAGGGGATGCGCAGGCGCGGATGGATGCGGCGCAGCTCGGGAAAGATCTCCTGAATCATGGGCGCGGTCACCAGGTCGTCCACCACGTAGAAGGCGGGCGTGGTGCCAGCCGGTGGGGTGGCGCGGTCGGGGCCGGGGGTATAGTAGCGCTCGACCTGGGCCTTCACCTCGGCCAGCACGCGCTCTTTGGAGCGGCGGCGGAAGATTCCGTGGAAGGTGAAGGCGCAGAACTTGCAGGTCAGCTTGTCGCCCCAGGCGCAGCCGCGGCCCATCTCGATGGGCAACACTCGCTCCATAAGGCCGCGGGTGCCCGAGTCGAGCCCCTTCAGGGCTTCGAAGTACTCGTCGTAATCGGGAAAAAACTCGTCGTCCAGGTCGTGCTTGACGGGGCAGAGCGCCGAGCGGCGCACCTCGTCCCGATAACGGTAGTGCACCCCGGGCAGGTTGGCCGGCTCGGCGCGGTCGAGCAGGCGCTCGACCAGGGGCACCAGCACTGGCTCCCCCTCCCCCACCACCCCGGCATCCAGGAACGGAAAGACGCGCAGCAACTCGGAAGCGCTCTCGTCGTGAATCTGCGAGCCCGCCCCCCCGAACACGATAGGCTTGTCGGGATGGCGCTCCTTCAAGCGCCGGGCCAGCGCCAGCGAGGCGTTGATCTGGGGGTAGGTCATGGTGAAGGTGAACAGGTCGAAGAGCGAGTAGTCGCGGGCCATCAGGTCGTCAAGCAGCTCGGGGACCAGCTCGCGCTTGATGGCCAGCAGAGAGGCGAAGGGGAAGCCGACCGTCTGGCAGTAGCCCTCGAGCCGCATGCTGGCCTGCCAGTCGCCGGCCACGCCCGGCTTGAAAGGTCGCTCGGAAAAGAGCCATTCGTAGACCATGCTGGGCACCTGGGGGGTGTACTGCACGTGGAAGCCGCGCTTTCGCATGCGGGCGTAAAGCTCGATGTTGGGGTAGAAGCAGGTGGCCTCGAGGCCGCTCTTCTGCAGAACGCTCTTGAGCAGGCCCGTCTGGATGGAGGGCCGGGTGGCGGGCGCGAACGGCATGTTGAACAGGGCGACGCGCGGCATTCCCGTAAGTTCGGGGCCCGGGCGGGGCCGGCCTTCTGCACTCGCCCTTGCAGAATGCGCACGGCAACTCGCGGCACATCCCGGGTCGACCGCGCGAGCTCGCCGGAAATGCAGGCCCATGGGCGGGCATCCGTGCACACCGGCCCCGCCCTCCGAAATGTGCGGCTCCAGGCCGTTCCCGGCACATCCCGGTCGCGTGCGGTGAACAGGGAACTCTCGCCGCGTGGCCAATACCGCCCCCAATGAGCGAGACCCCGGTTCAGCGGGAGACGCCCTCCCCGGTCTTCGACGAGCTGCTACGGCTCTTGCGCGGGGCCCAGGCCGGGAGCGTTCCCAGGCCCCAGCTGCAACAGTTCGTCGAGCAGCTCACTCCCCGCTTTGTTCAGGCCCGGGAGGCCACCCGCCAGCAAATCGTCGGCCAGGGAGCTGAGCATATCGAGCGTTTCGCCGATCCCATTGCCCGCATCGAGGAAGCCTTCCAGGAGGTGGAGTCGGCCCTGCAGGCGGTCTTGCAGTTCGCCCGGAGTGGCCACGAGCAAGAGGGTCTGGTGGCGGTGCGCTGGGTGATCCGGGCAGCCTGGAACCAGGCCACCGCCATGGACGCCTACCAGCAAGCCGAGCTGGCCGTCGGTCCCAGCCGCATGCCGCTGGTCAACCTGATGGTCAAGATGAAGGAGAGCTTCCAGGCTGGAACGGTCAGCCGCACGGAGTTCGAAGACGCTGTCCGAGGCGCCATGAAGATGTGCTCGGAGGCCCAGCAGGAGATGCGCGCCAAGCCGGATCTGAGCAACGCCGAGGAAGGCGTGCTGGGCGCTTACGAGCGCCTCAAGAGGATGCTGGGCGAGCTGCTGGGCGCCATCGGGCAGGGGGAGGAGGCTCTCGAGGCCGCTCTGACAGGGGTAACAGACGCCTCCGAGACCGTGCGCGCCGCCATGGAAGAGCTGAACACCCACATCTTCACAACCGGCCCCACGAAAATGCCGCACGCCAACCTGGTGCTGAACATCATGGCCGCCCACCAGGCCCAGCAAGTGCCCGACCAGGTGCTGCTCAACGCCCTGGGAGTGTTCCGCAAGGGCATGGAGCAAGAATCGGGCGAGGTGGAGCGCATACTCAGCCTGCCGACGACCTCGAGCGCCATTCAGGACCAGGCCCAGAAGACTCGGGAGGCTTACGAGCTGCACTGGCCGGCCATCGACCTGGCCGAGAGCTATGCCGGCGGCCAGGTCGAGCAGTATGAGCCGGCCCGCCAGGCCCTGATCCAGGCCTCGGAGGCGCTGGCCGCCTGCAAGGAGGCTTTCGAGCAGATCGGCGAGCTGGAAGGCAAAGTGCTGTGCGTCAAGTGCGGCGCCCCCAACGCACCCGGCGATCGGGCCTGCGCAAAGTGCGGCGCCCGCATGGTGCCGACCGGGGCCGGTACTTCCACGATGTCCTTGCAAGAAGAGGGCGGGGAAGTCCACGGCGGGGAGCTGGTCATGACCGAGAACCTGCTGCGCCTCTTCCAGGCGGTCAACGAGGTGGCCGAGCAGAAGCTCGAGCCAGACGAGTTCGGCGAAGTGCTCAACTGGATGGCCGAGCTGGTGCAACAGCATCTGCTGGGCGTGCCCCAGGCCCCTGGTTTCAGTCGCGAGGGCCTGAGCGAGGAGCAGTCGGCCGTCGTGGGCGAGTTGGAGGAAGAGCTTGCCCGCCAGAGGGAAGAAGTGGTGGAGGGTGCCGAGGAGCTCATGGCCGGGTTGAACCGGCTCAGCTGCTACCTCGACGAGCAGGACAAGGAGCACCTGACTTCCGGTGTGCGGATGGTACGCGATGCGGCCGTTCGCGTACAGCGAGCCCAGCGGGCCATCGACGAGGTGGCCGCCAACGTGGAGAGCGCACGCCGGGGCGAGGGCCCGGCGGAAGAGGAGCAAGAGGACGAACAGCAGGGATCTCCGATCGCCTGAGCTGTCCGGCTGGGCCCGGCGCATCCTGGAGGGCTATCAGCAGGGGCTCTTCCCCATGGCCGCCCGAGAGGACGGCCGCCTGCGCTTCTATCACGCCAATCCACGCGGAATTCTGCCCCTGGATGGGCTGCATGTGCCCCGTCGCCTGGCCCGCCGCTTGCGCAAGCACCCTTTCACGATGCGCATCGACAGCGACTTCCCGGGGGTGGTGCATGGCTGTACCGAGCGCGCCGAAACCTGGATCTCGCCAGATTTGCTGGAAATCTACACCTTCCTCCATGAGAAAGGATTCGCCCACTCGGTGGAAGCCTGGCAGGAGGGCCGTTTGGCGGGCGGACTCTACGGGGTAGCCATCGGGGGGGCGTTCTTCGGCGAGTCCATGTTCGCCCGGGTGGATGACGCCTCCAAGGCCTGCCTGGTGCACCTGGTCGCCCACCTCAACGAGCGCCGCTATCGGCTGCTCGACTGCCAGATGGTCACCGAGCACACGAAGAGGTTCGGGGCCATCTGGATTCCCGAGTCGGAGTATCTCGACCGACTGGAGAAGGCGCTGCGACTCAAGCGACGCTTTTGGCCGTGAAGGACGCACGATTGACAACTCGCAAGAGGTAAACTAAGGTTAGTTCATGCGCCAGGTCAATATCCACGAGGCCAAGACGCGCCTCTCCGAGCTGATCGTTGCCGTGGAGCAGGGAGAGGAAATCCTGATCGCTCGCAACGGCGCGCCGGTTGCGCGCCTGGTTCCGCTGCAGCCTGGGCATCCCCCCCGGGTGCCTGGAGCAGACAAAGGTCTGTTCACCGTTCCAGACGCGTTCTTTGAGCCATTGCCCGACGACTTGCTCGGGGCTTTTTGGTGCGAGCACTCCTAGATACCCATATCCTGCTATGGTGGGGCCTCGACGATCCTCACCTGACTCCGAGCATCAGGAGCTTCGTTGCTGACGGGGCAAATCAACTGTACTGGAGCGCTGCCAGCTCGTGGGAAGTGGCGATCAAATACGCTGCTGGCCGACTCCGGCTTCCTGAGCTGCCGGAGCAATTCATCCTGACACGGCTTGCCCGCTATCGGGTTCAGTCGCTGCCCATCCTGGACACCCATGCATTCTGCGCAGGCCAGCTCCCCAATCACCACCGCGACCCGTTCGACCGCGTGCTCGTTGCCCAAGGCCTGGTAGAAGGGCTGGCGATTGTGAGCTCGGATGGTTTGCTCCGCTCCTACGGAGTGCAAATTATCGATTAGATCCCCGTTCACTGCGGTAAGGTCGGAGGAAAGTTCACACCCGGGTCATCCTCTCACCGCCGCCCACGGCTACACTCGGCCTGCATGCAGGCGATTGCCCCTCTCAAGAAGTGGACGGTGCTGGTCTGGTCGGCTTCCGACAACGACCTTTATGCCTATCAGGTGGCCGACCTGGACGAAGCTGAGAAGGTGGGCTGCTCGGACACGTTCCAGATGGTGGCCCAGCTCGACCACCGGCTCAACCCCGATCCGACCGGCCCCCGCAGCGTGCAGCGGCTCGAATTGGCCCCCGACGACCAGCCCGGCTTGCGCTCTCCGGTCAAGATGGACCTGGGCGAGATCAGCATGTCCCGCCCCGAGGCCCTGGCCGACTTCATCCAGTGGGGCATGAAGAACTACCCGGCCGAGAACTACTGGCTGGTGGTCTCCGACCACGGCGAGGCCTGGAAGGGGGCCTGCCAGGACGACGGGCACGAGGACTGGATGAGCCTGCCCGACCTTCAGAAGGGGCTGGAGCTGGCCCGCGAGGCGACCGGGCGCAAACTTGACCTCTTGAGCTTCGACTGCTGCTACATGGGCAGCCTGGAGGTGGCCCACCAGTTGCGCAACGAGGCCGGCATCATGATCGCCTCCGAGGAGGAGATGGGCTACATGGGCCTGCCCTATGACCGTCTCTTGCAGGATATGGACCACTCTCCGACCGAGCTGGCCCGGCGCGTGGTGAAACTGGCCTCAGAGGGGCCTATCAATGAGATACCCACCTCTGCTGCCATCGACCTGAGCCGCGTGGGAGCGGTCAGCGAGGCTGTCAAGGAACTGGGGCAGGCGGTGCTGGCCACCTCCTCCGACCTCACCGGGGCGGCTCGGGCGACCCAGACCTTCTGGCAGTATAAAGACATCTATGACCTGACCGTGCAGATCCAGCAGCGAGCCGACCAGGACGAGCGCCTGCGCCAGGCCTGCCAGCAGGTTCAGAGCGCGCTGGACGAGGCGGTGCTGGCAGAGCAGCACGCCCCCACGCATCCTGGGGCCCACGGACTGCAGATCGAGCTCGACCCCGACGCCGCTGAGCGCCAGGACGGTTCGGCCTACGGCGAGACCGCTTTCGCTACCGAGACGGGCTGGGCCGAAGCGGCCCGCAAGCTTACCCTGGCCTGATCGGGCTGTACACATGTCGGCAACAGCAAGTTCACGCCCGGCAAACTCGTCAGCGACTATACTCTTGCCGGAATGAATACGATCCTGAACGTGCGCCCGATGAGCGCAGGCTCGAGCCCCTGGGGAGCGGTCTGCCCCCGCAAGGAAGAGGGCGAGCCTCTGTTGCCCGAGGACCAGTTCCTGGCCGCTGCCCGCAGCACCTCGCGCGCCGGCGCCCCGGTGCAGCTGTTTCCCCAGCAAGGCGTGGTGGAAGCGGCCACGGTAGGAGCCATGGCCCCCGGGGCCACCACCGTTCCGGTTCAGATCCTCATCATGGGCCCTCCGGGCAGCGGCAAGGGCACGCAGGGGGCCATGCTGGCCGAGCGCTACGGCGTCCCCCACATCTCCACCGGCGAGTTGCTCAGGGCCGAGGTGGCCAGCGGCAGCGAGCGCGGCCAGCACATCGACTCGATCATCAAGGACGGCAACATGGTCGGCTCCGACCTGATGTATGAGATGCTGCTCGAGCGCATGAGCCAGAACGACTGCAAGAAGGGCTTCATCCTCGACGGATTCCCGCGCCAGTTCGAGCAGGTTCCCATGTTCCGGGCTCTGCGGCGCGAGCTGGGCTTCGACGATTTTATCGTGGTGGGCCTGGAGGTCCCCGATTCCGAGACCCACGCCCGTCTGGCCATACGCGGCCGGGCCGACGACACCCCGGAGGTGATCAGCCACCGGCTCGAGGTCTACCACAGCGAGACGCGCCCGGTCATCGAGTACTTCCGCTCCGAGGGCGAGTATTTCGGGGTGGACGGCGTGGGCACGCCGGAAGAAGTCAACCAGCGCCTGCAACAGGTGATCGATACCCCGCAAGACCTGCGCCCTCGCTGAAACTCGCTTCCCGGGAGGGGATGTGGGACCTGGCCGGAAGCTAGCCGCATGTCCGAGATCGCTCGCTACACCTGCCCATTGCTCCTGACGAACGTCCTCTTGATCTGGCTCTTTCTCCTGATTCCCGGCCTGCTGGCCGGGCTGGGGGCTTACCTTACCCGGGGAAGCTGGGTGCGCATCGTCGGCGCGAGCGTCGGCGCTGCTAGCCGAGACATCCTGGTCTTAGTGGTAGCGACGTTCGTTCCGGACTCGGCTAAGAACCCGGAGTACGCGCCCTACTATAGCTGGTTCGTGGCCTATCTGTGCGCGTCGGGGGCGGCGGTCATGAGCTGCCTATCACCCTACCGCGGTAAGTTGCTCTACTTCATGGCGGGAGTGGGCGGCTTCGCGGGCCAGTTCATCCTGCTCTACACCAACCAGAGCCAGAAGCTTCTCCGCCGGCTCATCCTCCGGTCCTAGAAGCGCGCTTTGACAAGCGTTTGCGGAAACCTGCAGGCGCACCGGCGCCTCAGGTCAGTCCCGCCTCTTGCTTGAGATGCTCCAGGTCTTCCTGTACACCAAGCTCGCTGGCCCAGCGCTCGAGATAACCCCAGTCCAGCTCACGAGTTTGCATGATCCCCAGCACGTCTCGCCACTGGCGCTCGCTGCGCGAGGAGATGGCCCATTCGAGTTTGGCCAGGATGACGTCCTCGGGGCTGGCTACCCAGACGAGCTCGCCATTCATGTCGACCTGCCGACGACGCTCGAACTCGGCCCTGCTGAAGGGCCTGGGCTTGAGCACCATCAGGTCGGCCTTGAATCCGGTAGCGAGATCGATCACGTTGAACTGCGAGCGTCGCAAGACGGCCTCACGGGCGGCTTCCCGGCTGACATAGTACTGGTCTTCCGGCAGTTGGGCCAGTAGCACGTCGAGTTGCTCGAGACCGACCTCGACGATCAGGTCGAAGTCCTGCGTCGACCGAGGTTGACCGTGATGACTGCTGGCCACCGAGCCGGCCACCATAAAGGGCAGACCGGCCCGCTGAAGGGCCTCGACCAGTCTGCTCAGGAAGGTGCTCACGGGGGCAGCAGCGGCTCGCAGGGCCAGGCCTTCCGGAACAGGTCGTCGCCCAGCGTCATGCGGCGCAGGGCCATTTCCACCTGCTGCTCTGAGTACTCGGGATGGCGACTGCGAATGCCGCTCCGGGTATACTCGCGACAGGCCTCGCTCAGCTCGAAGCAGATCTTGACCTTTTGCGCCCCCGAAAGCGAGCGCAGCACGGCCAACTGGACCGACTCGGCTTCAGGGCTGGTGTCGCGCGGCCTGAGATCCATCTCCACCGGAACTTCCCCGCCCGGACCGGCACTCCTCGCCAGGAGAAAAACCCATACCAGGACATCGATTCCCTCATGCTGCCCGTCTTCAAACCGGATCGACCCCGGATCCATGTCCAGTTCTTTACCAGAACATTCAATCCAAGACCTTACGCCACAGAGAAATCACGGGAGGAACGACGAAATGGGAATCGGAGCTTTCTTTAGCAACCTGGTAACCCGGGCGACACCGGCGCTTCAGCAGTCCTTCATGAGCCAGGTGCAGCCCTATGGGCGCGGGACTCGCGCCCATGGGGCTGCGTCGTGATCGAACGACCGTCCGCCCTGCTTGGCCGCAGCGGCCTGCTGCTCGATAGTGTGAACGGCCTTGGCATCGTCACCGGCCCGGAGAAACGGCTTTAAGACGCTCTTCCCTGGCCGCCGGACGACTAGCGCTGGGGCGGGCAGTGGACTCCGCCGGTATCGCTGTTCCAGCGCCAGACCGGCTGCCCATCGGCTCCGTTGACGGTGATGTTCTCCAGGCGATTGACGTCGATGCGCGTACCGCCATTGCCCTGGCGATAGAGCACCTGGCCATCACTGCCGTAGATGGCGAAATTCTGGCTGCCGCCGTTGATGGTGGCGCTGTCATTGCCCCAGCCGCCGCCGCCGTCGATGTTGACGCGATCACGCCCGCCGGTCACGTTGTAGGTGAAGTTGTCCGAGCGCCACCCGCCTTCCATCTTCACCGTGTCGGCCCGGTCGCCGCCCTGAGCGGTCTGGTTGTTCCGGGCGAACCAGCCGCCGTCCTGAGTGATGTTGTTGCGGCGGTTCTCGTTGCCGATGGCGGTCTGGTTGTTCTCACCCGTCCAGGAGCCGCTCTGGGTGACGTTCTGGGCTCCCCGCGAGACCTGCTGGTTGGTGCCGCTACCCGAGACGTCCTGGCGCACCGTGGTGCCGCCGTTAGCCACCTGGACGTTGTCGCCCCCGCCACCCTGCTGATCCACGGTGGTACCGCGTCCGGCGTTGACAACCTGGGTATCGTTGCCGCTGCCGGCGCGCTGGGTGACGGTGCTGCCCCGGCCCACGTCGGCCTGCTGATTGTTGTCGCCGTGCCCGGCATCCTGATTGACGGTGCTGCCGCGACCGGCCTGCACGGTCTGGTCATCGTGGCCCCAGGTGGCCCACTGGTTGACGGTGCTGCCCCGGCCCACCTCGGCCGACTGGCGGTTGTCGCCGTTGCCGGCGTCCTGGTTCACGCGGCTGTGGCGTCCTGCCTCCACGCGCTGCTGATCATCGCCATAGCGGGCATCTTGATTGACCGTGCTGCCCCGGCCCACGCCGGCATACTGGTCGTTGTTCCCCGCTCCCGCGTCTTGATCGACCGTGACGTTGCGACCTGCGTCCACACGCTGAGAGTCGTCACCCCAGCGGGCTGTCTGGGTAATTCTGTCGCCCCGCCCGCCGTCCACGGTCTGGCGATTGTCGCCGAAGCCGCCGTGCTGCGTGATGGTATCCGGGCCACGCCCGCCCCGAGCATACTGGGAATCGTTGCCAAAGCCGCCATACTGCTCGATGGTATCACGGCCGCGCCCGCCGTACGCATACTGGCGGTCGTCGCCGAAAGAGCCGCTCTGGGTGATGTGGTCTGCTCCACCACGCCCGCGGGCCACCTGCAGGTCATTGTCCCAGCTCCCGTGCTGACGGATGCGCTCGCTCCACCAGTGACCCCGATGGCGCTCGGTATTCTCCACCGGGCCCTGCTCGAAGGGTCGCTGACGGGGCTCGTGCGGATGGTCGTGGGCGGGATGACCAGGGTGCTGCGGGTGGTGGCCGTGGTCATGATGGCCAGGATGCTGAGGATGCTGAGGATGGGGATGATGATGGCCGTGATCGCAGTGATGCGGACGGTCTGGCTGCGGCAGCGGATTGGGGTACTGCGGATAGCACTGGTGGGGATTGCCACCGAACTGGTCCTGCCAGGGTCGCACGTGCTGGTGATGGCAGCAGCACCGTGGCTGCTGGGGGAACTGCTGGGGAGGAAGCCCGTTGCCGGGGAAGGCGCCGGGATAAAGCGGATACCCGGCGGGGTAGCCCATCTGCATGCCCATATTGCCGTTGGCCGGGCCATAGCCGCCCATCATTTGCTGCATGAACTGCTCTTGCTGGGCTCGCTGCTGGTCCATCATGTTGTGCTGACCAACCGCCCCGCCCACGGTGCTGCCCAGCATGAAGCCGATCATGGCCCCCATGGGACCGCCACCGAGCACGAAGCCGGCGATCCCGCCCAGCACCCCACCGGCCAGACCTCCTGTCAACGGGTTTCCGAAGGCTGCTTTGGCGCCCTGGCCGATCTCCTTGGAGAAGAATCCGGCACCAGCGCCGATGGCCGCCCCGACCGGGCCGCCGCCCACCACGAAGCCGATGGCTCCACCGACGACGGCTCTTCCGATGCGCTCAAAAAAACCCATGACAGAAAACCTCCACTACGAGTTCCCTTGCATTTTCACGAGGGCGCCCGTTCTGTCTAGGGGTTTTGACGAAAGTTGAGCGGCAGGCTGGCCTGAGCCTCCAGCTCGAGGCTGGAGCGCCAGCCCAGGCGAGCCGCCTCCCAGCCGGCTCGGGCGATCATGGCCGCGTTGTCGGTGCAGAGAGCAGGTGAGGGAACCACCAGACGCAGGCCCTGCTCGCCGGCCTGGCGGGCCAGCTCCGAGCGCAGCTCGCTGTTGCAGGCTACTCCCCCTGCTACCGCAATAGTGGAAACGCCTTTCTCGCGGGCAGCCCGCAACAGCTTGGTGGCCAGTACCTCCACCACGGCCGCCTGAAAGCTCGCGCACACATCCTCCACCGGCACATCGGGGTGAGCCTTGCGCTCCGTCAGCACGGCCGTCTTGAGGCCCGAAAACGAGAACTCGTAGCCTCGATCAAGCATCGGGCGAGGAAGACTGAGCGCGTCGCGCCGCCCAGAATGGCTCAACCGATCCACCAGCGGGCCTCCGGGATAGCCCAGCCCGAGCAGCTTGGCCACCTTGTCGAAGGCCTCGCCGGCGGCGTCGTCGCGGGTGCTACCCAGCACCTCCAGGCCCTCCCAGGAGGGCAGGTGCACCAGCAGAGTGTGCCCCCCAGAGACCAGCAGGCACACCAGGGGGGGCTCGAGCTCGGGCTCCTGCAGGAAAACCGAGGCCAGGTGACCTTCCAGGTGGTTGACCCCGATCAGGGGGCGATCCAGCGCCAACGCCAGCGTCTTGGCAAAGGCCACACCGAGCAGCACCGCGCCGATCAGGCCCGGTCCGCAGGTGACCGCCACCAGGTCCAACTCGTGAGCGCCAACGCCCGCCTGGCTCAAGCACTCTTCGTAAAGCGGGTTGAGCACCTCCAGGTGCTTACGACAGGCAAGCTCGGGCACCACCCCGCCGTACTTCTTGTGCAGCTCGGCCTGCGAGGAGACCAGGCTGGCCCGAATCTTTACCCCGTCTTCGAGCACGGCCAGCGAGGTCTCGTCGCACGAGCTTTCCACTCCCAGGACGAGGCGCGCAGAGCAGGGGGTCAGCCGCTGGTGGGTCACGTCAGGGTGCTGGCGATCTGCTCCAGCCGGGCCGCAAAGCTCCGAGACTGGAGGTTGCCGGCCCACATGATCACGGCGTCGTGACCGCTCTCGTAGTAGCCCTTGCGCACCCCGATCCGGGCGAAGCCGAAGCGGCGATACATCTTGAGGGCCACCTCGTTGTCCACCCGCACCTCCAGCGTTGCCCAACGGGCTCCCAGCCCCTGGCAGCTCAACAGCAGGTGGTAGAGCAGGCGCTTGCCCAGCCCGCCCCCCCGCCGAGCGGGGTCGACAGCGATGGCGGTGATGTGAGCTTCGTCGAGCACCAGCCAGACTCCGGCGTAGCCCAGCACCTCCTCGCCCTGGCGGGCCACCAGATAGTGGGCCGAGCGGTTGGTCTTGAGCTCGTTGAGAAAGGCCTCATCAGGCCAGGTCGTGGCGAATGAGCTGCCCTCGATGCGGCGCACGCTGACGACATCGCCCTCACGCATGGGCTCGACCACGATCACGGCAGGCTCAGATCGCAACGCGGGTCCAGGAGCTGATGGCCACGGGCGCGGCCACGATTTCGGGGGCTCGGGCGAAGAGGGCCTTGATGTGGGGGGTCTCCAGATGACGTGCCAGGGCCTCGGGACTGGCCCATCGCTCGATCATCAGAAAACGGGTGGGCACCTCGGTCGATTGGTGCAGCTCATACTCCAGGCAGCCCTCCTCCGCTCGCGTGGGACCCACCACGGCGGTCATGGCGGCCACCAGCTCGTCCTCCTTGCCTGGCTGCACCTCGATGTTGGCGGTTACGCGGATCATGGACTTCCTCCCGAATGAATCTGCACCTCGGCGGCCCGCACGTAAGCCGGCTCGAGCTCATTCCAGCTCGAGGCCGTTCCCTCTCGGGCCAGCAAAGCCACCTGGCCGGCCCGCACCCACCAGAACGGGCGAGCCGCGGCCCGCGCCGCCGAGGGGAGCTGGCCGTATCGCTCGAGGGCGTTTCCCGTCACCAGGCATTCCCCCTGCCGGGCCACCCAATCGGGCCACTCGGCAGCCGACAGCAACACGTTCGAGGTGAGCCGCTGACCGTCTTGGAAGGCTGCCGCCACTACCTCCCCTTTGCGAACGTCGCTGGCGGCCACCACCACCTCCCGCGTCGCACAGCCGGCCGCCAGAGCCTGCAGGGCGTCCACCGCCACGACCGGCCGGACCAGCGCCTGGGAAAGAGTGCGCGCGATCAGAACTCCCAACCGCACCCCCGTGAACGAGCCCGGGCCCACTGTGACGCCCAGCCGGTCACACTGGCTCAGCTCCACCCCGGCCAGCCGGGCCACCTCTCCCAGAGCGGGCGACAGGCTGCGCAGCTGAGTACGCGGCTGCCGGCTGACCAGCTCGGCCAGCACCTCGGCATCACGCGCGACGGCCACCGACCAGCTCTCGCCGGTGCAATCGAGGGCAGCGATCAGCACACCGCCTCCAGCAAACGCTCCGGCTCGGGGCCGATGGCGCTCAAAGCCACCCGGCGCCCCACTTCGAGTAGCGAGAAGCGCAACTCCAATCGCTCGGGGGGGAGCGCTTCCAGCACCCGCTCGGACCACTCCAGCAGCACCACGCCGTCGTCACACTCCTCAAAGCCCAGCTCCAGGAGATCGCGCGCCGAATCAAGGCGGTAAGCGTCGAAATGGTAGACCGGCAGACGGCCCTGGTAAATGTGCTGCAGCACGAAGGTGGGGCTGGTGACGCTCTGGCTCACCTCTAGCCCGCGGCCGATCCCGCGGGCGAAGGTGGTCTTGCCCGCCCCCAGATCGCCATAGCAAGCCAGCATCACGGGCTGGTCGATGAGACGGCCCAGGCGCTCCCCCAGGGCCTCGGTGTCTTCAGCGGTCAGGCAATCAATCGTCTTTGCTGCCAAAAAATGCCACGGCCAGACCGATGGCCAGACCGGCTCCCACAGCCAGGGCTGCGCCCGTGGTGGTGTCGGTCTTGCGAGTGTGCTCGAGCTCGGGCTCTCGGTATTCGCCAACCTTCTCCTGCTTGATGTCGGGCCGGTGGTGATGATAGTAACCACCGATCCGCCAGGAGGTCTTTCGCTCGTAGCGCCCATCAGCCTGCTTCACGTAGCGCTCGCGGGGCTCGGGGATGGGTACCGTGTACTCGGTGCAGCCCTCCATGCGGGGATGGTTGATGGGCCGGTCGTGCCAGACCTCCTCCACCCGATCGTTCTCGGCGCTGCGAAAACCGAGCACCCCGCCGGTGACAGCCCCGGCCACGGCCCCCAGAACCGTTCCCACCGGCCCACAGCAGCTGCCGGCCGCGGCTCCGGCCGTCAAACCGCCCAGAATGGCGTAACCTACCGAGCGCTTCTTGGGGTCGTAAGGCTTCTCGCTCAGGGTCTCGGTGACGGTCTCGAGACGCGGGGCGCCCTGCTCATCGTAGACGGGCACATCGCGATAGACCTCCACCGGCCCGCCCTCATTGGTGTCGTGCTTCTTGACGCTGCCCAGGCCGTGCTGGGGCAGCAGGCCACGCCCCTCGACGTAATCGCGGGGGACGCTGCCGAGCCGCTCGCGGGTGGTGACAGGGCGATCATAGGTGCGCGTGACGGTTGTTCTGGTCATGCTTGCCAGTCTACCGGGATCCGGGCCGGGTGTTGTGGAACGGATGTTACGAATCGGTTAGAGGAGGCGCGGCGTGGACGAGCTAGGCGGAAAAGCCAAAGACACCCTGATGAAAGGGTGGGGATTCCTCAAAAACCGGGCCAAGGAGACGATGGACGTCACCAAGACGGCCGGTCAGCTGCGCGAGCTGCAAAAGCGGCATGGCGAGCTGATCAACGACCTGGGTCACCGGACCTACGCCATGGTGCAGAGCGACAAGGTCGACATGGACGGCCTGCGCGAGCGCTGCAAGGAAATCGAAACCCTGGAGAAGGAGATCGAGCAGCTTCAGGTCGACCTGGGCGAGAAGAAGGCCGAATTCAAGGAGAACTTGGGGGATGCCATCCCGCGGCGGCGCACCTGCCCTCGCTGCAACGCTCCCCTGGGCCTGCTCGACCAGGAGTGCCCTCGCTGCGCTCCGGCGCCGGAATAAGGTGCGTGCTGGAACGAAGTCCCAGCGGGTTCGCCGGATTGTGCTGATGGGCACGACCAGAGGGAGGGCCCATTAGCTTGGACATCAAGCTCAAGCCTTCCGACCTGGTGGTGGTGCTGGTCACCCCGCAGGGGGACGCCAACGTCGGAGCCGTGGCCCGCAGCATGTCCTGCTTCGGGGTCCGAGAGCTGGTGCTGGTCAGCCCTCGCCGGCCACCCGGCGAGGAGACCTACAACTGGGCAGTGCACGGCAAGAAAGTGCTCGACCGCTGCCGCACCGTGGCCACGCTGGGCGAGGCCCTGGCCGATGTCAATCTGTCGCTGGGCCTGACCCGCCGCAGCGGCAAGCGACGCCACCGCCTGTCGAGCTCGCGGGCGGCGGCCGAGCGCATTGTGCCACGTTATCTGCCGGCTCGAGTGGGCCTGGTGCTCGGCAACGAAGAGAGCGGTCTGTCGCGGGCAGATCTTGATCTTTGTCATCGGCGTGTGCAGATCCCCACCCATCCCGAGCACGGCTCGCTCAACCTGGCCCACGCCGTGACGGTGATGCTGTATGAGCTCTTGGGGAGGGGACGGCCGACCGCCTCTTTCAAGGCGGCTCGTCCGGCCAGCCCCTCGGCCCGGGCCGGCATGCTGGCCGAGATGCGGGCGGGACTGGCGGCCACCGGCTACCCGGCCCACGGCGATCCGCTGGAGGAAGAGATGGGCAAGCTCTCCGACATCCTCAACCGGGCTGCTCTGGAAGACTGGGAAGTCAACTTTCTGCTGGGAATCGTCCACCACCTGAAGAGCCGGGCAGTGAATTTTCCTCAACTTCGGCAGGTGGGAACCGAACAGGAAGCGAATTCCGGTCAATTGAGCGGGGCATGACGCAAGCCCTCTCGCCAGAAAATTCGTCCCGAGGGACGGAGAGCTTGTCGACAGGCAGTCCAGACGAAGGAGCATAAAGAGACCGGCCAGGCCGGTTTTTTCCAGTACGAGGCCCGTCTTTGGCCAAGAACTCGAGAGGAAATCCACCGGGCGACGACCTGATCGAGACTCGCCCGCGCCGGTCGTCGCGGGGATCCGCTTCGGCCTCTTCTCGTGCTGCCCTGACGAGTGAAGAGCTCGAGCAGGCCCTGCGCGATTCCGAGCGCCGCTACCGGAAGCTGGAGAAACAGCTCGCCGAATCGCAGGAGCAAGCCCAGAGCCACGAAGCCACCGCCCAGAAGCTCAAGAAGGCCCTGGTGGCAGCCCGACAAGAGCTCAAGCGCACCGAAGAAACGGCCCAGAAGTATTCCGAGCGGGTTGACCAGCTGGAAGAGCGGCGCAAGACCGCCCGAGCCGGCAGCGCCGAGCTCGAGCAGACCCGTGGCGAGCTCGAGCAATCCCAGGCCCGTCTGGCCAAAGTCGAAGCTGCCTTCCAGCGCAGCGCCGAGCAGCTCGAGGAGTTTCAGTCGCAGATCGACGGCCTGTGCGATCAGCTCGACGAAGCGTACAATGAGCTGAGCCTTCTCCAGGAGCAGATGGCCGAGAAGGACGGCCAGGCCTCCGGCGAGTTGCAAAGCCGCCTGGAAGAGCTGGAGGGCCAGCTCAGCTCGCGCGAAGCTCGCTTGAGCGAGCTGCAGGAGAGCCTGAGCCAACGCGAGGCCAGCCTTCAGCAGTTGGAGGAGGAGGTGACCCGGCTTCAGGCTCTGCTGCGCGAAAGCCAGCGCGACCGAGAAGCCCAGGAGGAGAAGCTGGCTCTGCTCGAGCAGCGCCTGGAAGCCAAAGAGCGCGAGGCCGAGGCGCTGGAAACCAGTCGCCTCGAGCTGGAAGTGGCCCTGATCAACCTGCAGGGCGAGCTCAACGAGGGCCAGGTCGATGCCAGCCGGCGCCTGGCCCAGTTGGAGGTCCAGACTGGCAGTCGCATCCAGGCCCTGGAGGCGCTCGCCCGCGAGCGCGAGGAGCGCATCCAGGTTTTGGAGCGCTCCATGCTGGAGGCCAGCCTGGTCATGGAGCAGGCCGAGCGGCTCATCGGCGGCCTGGAGACCGTGCGAGACCGTTCACAGGAGCGGGTGCAGGGCCTGGAGCAGTGTCTGGTCGAGGCCACCACCGTCATGACTTCGGCCAGCCTGCGCCTGGACGGGCTGGAGAGCTACCTCAACGATGCCAGCCTGGTTATGAGCACCTCGGATCGCGCCCTGGCTAACCTGGGTGGCCAGATCAGCGAACTGGAGCTGGTGCTGGCCGAGGCCCGGGAAGAGGCGAATCTGCAATCCGTTCAGCTGGACACCCTGGAGCATCACCTGGCCTCGCGCCACCAGGATGTCCGTCGTCTGGATCAGCGCGTGATCGAGCTGTTGGGCGCCATCGACCAGCGCGACGAGAGCCTGGCCGCAGTCAACGAGAACTTGCTGCGCACCAGCGAGCAGGCCAGCGACCTCAAGGCCCGGCTGGAGGCCAGCGCCAGCGTCAACCTGGAGCTGAGCGGACGGCTCTTGATTCGCGACAGCCGCATTCGGGTGCTCAACGAGGCCAACGACGCCCTGCAACTCGAGCTCTACGAGTCGCGCATACTGATCTCCGACCTCGAGCAGCAGCTCGAGGAAGCTCGCGCCGAGCTGACAGGCTCCCGGCAACAGATCGGCGAGCTGGAGGCCATCCTGGCCGAGCGCGAGGACGAGCTCGGCCAGCTGCAGCACGCTCTGGACGAGGCCGGAGCCGAGTCGGTAGCCCTGGCCGAGCGGGTGGCAGAGCTTTCCGCCCTCTACGAGTCCGAGCAGGCTCGCGCTGCCGGGCTGCAACAGGAGCTGACCAGCGCCACCCGCCAGCGCGAGAACGCCCGCGAGGAGGCCTCCGAGTTGGAAGCGGCCCTGCACGAGATGCAGGACACTCTGGAATCGACCCGCCACGACCTCGAGGGCGAGCGCACCCAGCTGGCCCAGGCCAGCTCAGAGGTCAAGCGACTGGAAGGGCGACTGAGCGAGCGCGAGCTCGAGCTCCAGGCCACCGCCGACCAGCTGGGCCAGTTCTACAAGCTCAACGCCGAGCAAGAGAAAAAGCTCACCACCCGCGAGAATCGCATCAAGCTGCTCGAGCAAAAGCTACAGAAGGTCGTGGCCGAGTTGCTCAAGACTCGCCAGAAGGTGACCGGGCTCGAGCAAGAGGCCAGAGGGCGCGGCCAGCGCATCTTCCAGCTCGAGTCCGAGCTCAAGGCCCAGAACGAGAAGGTGGCCCGACTCGAGGACGAGATGGCACGCCTGGAGGAGCTGGAGAAAGAGATCTCCCGGCTGCACGAGAGCCACGATGAGCTGGAGGGCTCGCTCACCGGCTCGCGCCGGCAAGCCGAAGACCTGACCGACCAGCTCAAGCTCGCCCGGCAGCAGGCCGCGGAGCTGGACGAGCAACTTTCTCTGGCCCGCTCGCAATGGGATGCCTCCCGCCAGCAGCTCGACGCAGCCCAGGGTGAGCTGGAGCAGTCCATGGCTCGGGCCCAGCAGCTCGACCAGGAGCTCGGCCTGTCGCGCGAAGAGCTCGAGGCGGCCCGCGAACGTGAGAGCGTCACCCAGATGCAAGTCCAGAGCCTGGAGGAAGGGATTCTCGAGCTGGAAGCCACCCTTCACGAGCTCAATGCCGACTCCGAGAAGGACAAAGGACGCATCCGGGAGCTGGAGATCGAGCTCGTCGAGCGTCGGTCCGAGCGCGAGCGCCTGGCCGCCGAGCTCGAGCAGGAGCAGGAACGCCGCGGCGTTTCCGACAGCCAGGTCGCCGCCCTGGAAGAGACGGTGGGCGAGCTGGAGAGCACCCTTTACGATCAGCGCTCAGAGCTGTCCGAGGCCCGCGGCCACCTCGGGCAAAGCCGCGCCCGGGTCGAGCAGCTCGAGCGGCAGCTGTTGTTACTGGAAGAGTCCACCACCGAGCAGGTGGCCCAGTTCTACAAGCTGACGGGCGAGCAAGGGAAGAAAATCGAGGAGCGCGATCAGAAACTGCGGGCCCTGGCCCAGAAGCTGGTGCAGACCAGCAACGCCCTCAAGAAGTCGCAGGCAGACGGCGAAACACGTGCCCAGCAGATGACTCAGCTGGCCCAGGCCCTGGACATGCGCAACAAGTCGCTGCAAGAGGCCGAAGAACAGCTCACGGACCTGGACAACCTGCTCAATGAGCGCCAGGAGCATCTCGAGGTGCTGGAGAGCCAGCTGGCCGAGTCCCAGACTGAGCAGGAGGAGCTGCGCGAGCGGGCCCATCAACTGCAAGAGCAGCTGGGCGAGCAGAAGGGCTTGATGGAGCTCTTCCAGACCGAGCTGGAGGAGCAGCGAGGCCAGCTCGAGGCTCGCTCGACCGAGCTCGAGCAGCGCGCCTACCAGCTCGAGGAAGAATCCACCCGTCGTGAGCTGGCCGAAGCTGAGCTGGAGGAGACCCGGGCCGCCCGGGCCGAGCTGGAGAGTCGCCTGGAGGGTCTGCAAGAAGAGCTCACCGGCGAGCGGGCCCGGCTCTCTCAGCTGACCGAGCAGCTGGAAACCGAGCGCGAGCGGCGCTCGCTGTCGGAAGAACAGGTCTCCGAGCTGGAAGTGGCCGTGGGCGACTTCGAGCAAGACCTGAGCAAGTCGCGGCAAGAGCACACCCGGGCCTCGGCCCGGGTGGCCGAGCTTGAGTCTCAGCTGGCCAGCACCCAGCAGCAGCTGGCCGATTTCTACCGCCATCAGCAAGAGCAGGAAAAGAAGCTGGAGGTGCGCGACAGCCAGATCAAGTCGCTGGCGGCCCGGGCCCAGCAAGCATCGGAACGCCTGGTGGCCAGCGAGACCCGCCTCAAGGAGGTGGAAGAGGCGCTGGCCGAGCGCTCGCAGTACACCAGCGCCCTGGAAGTCGACCTCAAGAAGATCAAGGTGGCTCTGGTGCAGCGTGCCCGCGGCCTGGAGGAGGCCCAGGGCCAGCTGGCCGAGATGGACCAGCTGCTGAACGAGCGCCAGGAGCAGCTCGACCACCTCAACGGGGCCCTGGACGAGGCGCGCACCCTGCACCAGCAGCTCGAAACCGAGCTGGAGACCCGTATCGGCGAGCTGCAGAGCAAGCTTGAGTCCGAGCGCGAGCGCCGCGAGCTGGCCGACGAGACGGTGCAGGCCCTGGAGGTCACCCTCAACGACCTGGAGGGCGATCTGGGCCGGGAGCGCGAGGAGCATCGGGCCGTCAACGAGCAGCTCTCCGACCTGCAGGGCAGGCTCCAGGCCATGGAGGAGGAGCTCGGCCAGGTCAAGCGCCAGAATGGCGAGCAAGAGAAGCTGCTGGGAGTGCGGGACAACCGCATCCAGGCCCTCGAGAACAAGACCCGCGAGCTGGCCGAGAAATTCGTTTCCAGCAATGCCCGGGTCAAGGACCTGGAGAGCGGGGTCAGCCAGCGCGAACGCCAGATCGAGACCCTGGACGCCGAGCTGAAGAAGATCAAGCTCGCGCTGGTACAGAAGGCCCGGAGTCTGGATGAAGCCGAAACTCAGATCCGCGAAATGGACTTGCTCCTCAACGAGCGCCAGGAGATGCTGGAAACCCTGGAGCGCTCTCTGGGCGAGTCGCAGAGTCAGCAGCGCAGCCTCTCGCAACGGCGCGACGAGCTCAGTCAAACCGTCGAGCGCATGGAGCACGAGCTGGAGACCCAGCGCGAGCACCGCCAGATGGCCGAGGAGCAGGTGGAGGCCCTGGAGGGCTCGCTGGCCGAGTTGGAGGATATGCTGGCCGACGAACGGCGCAAGCTAGCTGAGAACGGCCAGGCGCTGAAGACCTCCGAGCTGGAGCTGACTCGGGCGCTCGAACGGGAGAGCGAGCTGAACCAGCGAGTCGAAGGCGTGCAGCAGCAACTGGCCGAGTTCTACAAGCTGACCCAGGACCAGGAAAGCAAGCTGGCTGACCGGGACACCCGGGTGGCCGCCCTGGAGCAAAGAGGCTCCCAGCTGACCGATGCTCTGGGAGCCGTACAGGCCAAGAGCAAAGAGCTGGCCAGCCTGCTGGTCCAGAAAGACAGCGAGCTCAAGCGGGTCAAGATCGGTCTGGTCACCAAGGCGCGCGGGCTCAGCCAGGCCGAAGAGCGCCTCCAGGCGCTGGAGGAGGACCTGCGCCAGCGCGAGGAGCGATTGGGAGCCCTGGCCGAGGATTTGCGGGCCTCAGTTCGGGCCCACGGCGAAATGAGCGAGCGCAGCCGCGAGCTGGAGAACGAGCTGAGGGCCCGCACTGAGCAATGGGAGCGATTGCAGGGGGAGCTGGCCTCTGAGAGCGAGCAGCGCCAGGTAGCCGAGGAAACCGTCACCGCCCTGGAGGTCGCTCTGTCGGAGCTGGAAGGTGAGCTTTCAGGCGAACGCAAGCGCCTGGCGGCACGCGAAGCCGAGCTCCGGGAGAGCGCCTCCCAACGCGAAGCCGAGCTGGTCGCCCGATTGGGAGCGCTGGCCGAGGAATTGGAGCAGACCCGCAGCGAGCTGGGCGAGCAGGTGGCCACGCGCGACGTGCGCATCAAGAGCCTCGAGCAGAAGACCATGCAGGTATTCGAGAAGCTCAAACAGACGGCGGCCCGGGCCAGCGAGCTGGAAAGCGAGCTGAAGACGCGCAACGAGGCGGCCGAGCAGCTCGAGGAGGCGCTCAAGGCCCTGCGCGGAGTGCTGGAAGACCGTCAGCAGCAGCTCGGTCGCATGCACAAGGAGCTGGAGGCCAGCCGGGCCCAAAATCTGAGCCAGCAGCGTCAGCGTGAGGAGCTGGAGGGCTCGCTGCAACTGCAAAGCTCGGAGCTGGCCGGCGAGCGCGAGCAGCGCCAGGTGGCCGAAGATCAGGTGACTGCCCTGGAAGCCGCGCTGGCCGAGCTGGAGGGAGAGCTGGCCGGGGAGCGCAAACGCTTTGCCAGCGAGAGCAGCCAGTCTTCCCAGCGCGAGGCCGAGCTGGCCGAGCAGGTGGAGGAGCTGGCCAACGAGTTGCAGCGCGCCGAGGAAGCCCGTCGGATCGACAAGCGCGAGCGAGTCGAGCTGGAGACGCTGCTGGCTTCCCGCGAGAGCCGTATCAAGAGCCTGGAGCAAAAGACCCTGCAGGTTCTGGACAAGCTCAAGCACAGCTCGACCCGGGTCAACGAGCTCGAAAGCCGGCTCAAGACTGCCGAGCGGCTGGAGGTCGAGCTGACCGAGCTGCGCGCCGAGCTGGCCCAGAAGGCTTCCGAGCTGAGCAAGACACGCGACCAGCTGGCCGAGCAAGAAACCAACCTGGCCCGCCAGGAAGCACTCAGCCGAGCAGCCGCCGAGGACCTGCAGGAGAAGCTCACCGAGAGCAGCCAGGAGCTGGAGACCCGCTCGACTCTGCTGCGCGAGCTGACCGCCGAGCTGGCGGCCGAGCGCGAGCACCGCCAGATGGCCGACGACCAGGTGATGGCCCTGGAGCAGGCCATGGCCGAGCTGGAGACGGACCTGGCCGCCGCCCGGCACGGCTCGGCCGAGCAGGCCGAGACGGAGAGGGGCCTGCGCTCGCGGGTCAGGGAGTTGACAGCCTCGCTATCCCACCTGGAGAAAGACCGGGAGAAAGAGCGCCAGGCCAGCGAGCTCGAGCGCGAGCAACTCAAAAACGTGGTAAGCGCCCGCGAGGCGCGCATCAAGAGCCTGGAGCAAAAGACGCTGCAGGCCCTGGAGAAGCTCAAGCAGACCAACGCCCTGGTGCGCGACCAGGACTCTCGGCTCAAGGCCGCCTCCAAGCAAGAGGAAGCTCGCCAGGCCACGCTGGAGAAGCTGGAAAGCGAGCTGGAGGCGCTTCGCCAGGAGCTTTCGCGGCGCGGCCAGGCGCTCGAGCAGAGCCAGGAGCGCCTGCGCCAGACCGAGAGCGCTCTCGAGAGCACCAGGTCCGAGTCCGAGCAGCTGCGCAGCGAGCTCACCAGCGAGTTGCAGAATCGCTCGGGAGAGCTGAAAGACCGGGCCCAGCAGCTGTTGGGGCTGCAGACCGATCTGCGCCAGGAGCGTGAGCAACGGCAACTGGCCGAAGAGCAGGTGCTGGCACTCGAGCACGCCCTGGCCGATGTCGAGGCGCAGCTGAGCCGTGCCCAGGGAGCCAAACGAGACCAGGAAGCACGCCAGCGGGAGGCGCTGGGGGACTTTGACCGGCAGCGCCGCCAGCTCGAGGGACGACTGCATGACCTCGCCCAGGAGCGTGAGGAGCTGCAGTCCCGCCTGAGTGAGCTGGAGAGCGAGCGAGCCGGGCTGGCCACCCAGCTTCGCCAGGGCCAGAGCGAGCGCGACGAGTTGCAGACGCGCCTGACCACCTTGGAGACCCAGGTGAAGGCCACCTCGGACCAGTTGGGCGAGTTCTACAAGTTGACCCAGGAGCAGGAGAAGCAGCTGGCCGAACGCGACTCTCGCATCAAGTCGCTTCAGTTGCGCGGCAGCGAGGTGGACACGCTCAAGAAACAGAGCAACCAGCTGAAGGCTCGCCTGGTGCAGGCTCTGCGCGAGCTCAAGGAAACCCGGGCCGAGAGCGACAAGCTGCAAAGCGAGCTGAGCGAAACCCGGCGACTCAGCGCTGAGCAGCGGGTGCAGCGTCAGAAGCTCGAAACCACGGGGACCGAGCAGCTGGTCCAGCTCGAGCGGGAACGTGATCGCTCGCTGGCCCGAGTGCGAGAGCTGGAAGCCGAGGTCGCCCAGCAGACCCGTCGGGCCGCCGAGCTCAGCACCGAGCTCAGCCGTCGCAACGCCCAGGCGGCCGAGCTGAGCGAGGAGCTGCAAGAGCGAGTCGGTCTGCAGGCCGAGCTCGAGCAAGCCCGTGAGACGATCAAGCTGATGAAGAGCGAGCAGCGCGATCTGCTTGAGGCCCGGTCCGAGCACGAGCGCGAACAGGTCGAGTTGGAGCGTCGCGTCCACGAGCTGGCCGATCAACTGGCTGACCGCGAGCGTCAGCTCGAGCGCGTGGAGTTCGAGCTGAAAAAGCTCGACGAGACGGAAGACCGCGAGGTGGCTGCCCGCGAACGGGTTCAGAAGCTGGAGAAGGCGCTCGAGCAGCTCAACCGGCACGTGGTCGCTCGCAACCAGCGGGTGCGCGAGCTGGACGGCGAGCTGAGCGTTCGCCAGCAAGAGCAGCTCGCGCTGGAAGCTCGCCTGAACGAGCGCCAGCGCGAGGTGAACGAGCTGGCCGACCGGCTCAGCGAGGCCAGTGAAGCCCGATTGCTCCTCGAGGCCGAGCTGGAAGAGCTGCGCCACCAGGGATTGAGCGCGCGCGAGGAGCAGGCCAGAGTCACCTTGCTCGAGCGCCAGTTGAGCGACCGCGATCTTCGACTGGCCAACCTCGAGAAGCAGCTACGCGAGCGTTCCAGCGAGCTGGGCGAGCTGCAGTCAGAGATCTTGACCCTGCGCTCGCAGTCAGCCGGAGCCCGCAGCAAGCAGCAAGAAGTGGAATCGGCCCTGAGCGAGCGCGTGGACGAGCTCCAAAGACAGGTCAGCCGCCTGCGCAACCAGCTCGAGGAGAACGAGCGCGAATCGCGCGAGCGACTGGAGAAGCTGCACTCGACGCAAAAGCGCCTGAGCGAGCTGGAGCAGCGTCAGGAGGAAGCCACGCGCCTTGAATCCAGCGTGGGAGCCATGCAGACCAAGCTGCGCACGGCTGCCCAGGCCCTGACTCAGGTCAAGCAGGAGCTGCAGAGCAAGAGCCAGTTGCTCGACGACTCGGAACGGGCCCGGCGCGAGATGGAGCAGAGCCTCAAGCGGCGCGGCCAGGACGTGGAGGAGCTCGAAAAGCAGCTCCTGGAGGTGACGGAACGTGCCTTCGGAATGTCCGAGCGAGAGAGCGAGCTTGCCGGATCACGCGAAAGGGTGGCCTCCCTCGAGGCCGAGTTGGCCGCCACGCGCGAGCGAGAGGCGCGGCTGAAGGAGCAAGTGGAAGGCAGCCGAAGCACCGACATGGTCCCGCGCCAGGAGCTGGAGAATCGCGACCGGCAGATTCGAGTTCTTGCAGCCAAGCTGCGCGAGACCATGAACCGCAACAAGTAAGCCGGAGGGGCAGATGGGCTACGCTCCCGAATTGCTGGAAGCTGTCCGCAAGATTCTCAACGAGACCCGCCAGGACCGCCTGTGCCGCGAGTATCTGGCCAGCCATCCCAGTCCATCCGGCCTGGGTCCTTTCCTGGGCTCGCTCGAGCCGGCCTTCCTGTTCCTGGGCCTCAACCCGGCTGGCTACGACGTGGCCGAGTACCCGTCAGCAGCAGAGGACTACCTCGACTTCGCCGTTCGCTACTTCAAACAAAAAAATACCGACAAAGCGAGCTTTGCTGCCTACCTGCCCTATGCCGCCATCAACACCGCCGACTACGAGACCTTCGGCGAGGTGGCCATGGCCGCTCACGTAGTGCCGATCCCCACCAGGCGCGCCAACGAGATCCCACCCCGTCTACTGCCCCCTTGCTGGGCGCGCACCGTGAAGCTGGTGGCGGCGGTGCGCCCCAAACTGATCCTGGTGCACGGAGCGGCGGTGTGGAAGTTTCTGGCCGGCGTGGAAGAGTCCGGTGGGCCTCAACTCACCCGGGTGCCCGAAAGCCACCAGGTGGCACTGAATACGCTGCTCGAGACAGTCGAGGCGGACAAGCTTCCCTTCCAGAGCGGCTTTGCCGGTGCCCCGGAGGACTTCAAGCCCTGGCTTGTGGCCCTTCCCCACCTCGGGGGCGCCGGGGGCCCAAAGGCCCAGCGCGAGAAGCTCGACCGGGCCGTGCGCGAGGCCCGGCGCTTGATGCACGGCGTCAAAGCGGGCGTGCGCATCCGCAAGCCAGGCTGATGGGCGCCTGCTGGTTTTGAATTAAAACCGCCGAGAGCGCCGAGAACCGCGGAGAGTCTCGTCTGGATGCATTCTCTCCGTTCTTCCGCTAGCTCTGCGGATCAAAATCGTGGCGGACGGACAGGCAGGACACAGCCTGCGTCTCACGCCATGAAGCGCACGTTGACGTAGTTGACCATCTTGTCGCTCAGCACCCCCTCCAGGCAGCGCTCCATCCAGAAGTAGCTCTTCATCTCCAGAACGTGGCCCTGGCTGCCGTCCTTGAGGATCTTGCTCTCCACCGGAGCGGTAGGCTTGGCGCGGTCCAGCACCAGCTCCACAACCTGATCGCGGAACAGAGCCCGGTTGGCGACCCGATCCACCTCCAGGTAATACTCCTGGCCGCCCACCCGGCCCCACATCCTGTCGGTGCCGTTGTTGCGCTCCACGAAGTAGCCGTCGCGCTCGTTGTGGCGCTGGTAGGTCTCCAGCGTTCCGAAAAACTTGGGCTTTTGCATGAACGGCCCGCCATCCTCGGGGCAGTAAGTGTCGCAGTTGCCGCACTCGTTGCAGAAGTCGGCGTAGACGGCCCACTGCTTGTCTTTCTTGACCCGCAGCACGAAGGCTTCCTCGGGCAGAACCTGGCCGTGCAGCACCTTGAAGTTGCGGCCCTCCACCTCGAAGGGCTCCACTGGATAGGTGAAGTTGGCGTCGTTGGGGCAGACCGGGACACACTTGTCGCAGGCCAGGCAATCGAACAAGTAGAGCGCCGAGCCTACCTTTTTGGGCGCGGTGTTGTTCTTGGAGACATGGTAGCGGGGGTTGGCCCGGGCCTCGGCAGCGTAAAGCGGAGTGTTGCGCAGGGCGGCGGCCCGCACCAGCCGTTGCTGCAATGCCTCGGCCTCGGCCGGGGGCAACTTGCCGGCCAGCACGGCCGCAGTGTCGCTGGCCGCCCCTTCGAGATCGACGCGCAGGGCAGCCCTCAGGTCGGCGTCGCTGACGCACTCGGAAAGCACCTCCAGGCCCTGCTTGCGCGTCTTGAGGATGAAGTCGCCCATGGTGCGCACGCCCAGCTTCTTCATCTGGCCCTCCAGGTTCTGGAGATAGGTGCACTGGCGGGCATAGCCGCGCGTCTTGAGCAGATCGGTGCAGGAGGTGATGGGGGCTAGGCCCAGCGAGGCGGTATCGGGGAAGTTCTCCTTCTCGATGCCGGCCGCGAAAGTGATGGGGAAGCGGTCGCCCACCAGCTTGCGCCACTCCTCCACCAGGGTCACCGCGATGACATGCAGCGGGGGGCCGCTCATGTACATGACCTCGTCGGAGAAATAGCCCTGGTTGTTGATCACCTCCAGGGTGTTGGAGAACTTCACGCCCAGACCCAGCCCGCGCTTCTTGGCCTCGGGCTCGAGGCGGTCCACGATGCCCACCGCCTCTTGCAGACTGAGCGAGGTCTCGATGGCCTTGGGGTTGATGGTCAGGTGCTCATAGCCCATCACCTCGCGCAGCAGGCTGTTGAGGTACTTCTCCTCGAGTTGGGTGGGATTGAGCTTGATGACGGTGCTGACCCCCACCTCGGTGAGCAAGAAGTGCACGATGCGCTCGATCTCATCCTTGGGGCAGCCGTGGAAGGTCGAAAGGGTGATGCTCTTCACCAGGTCGGTCTTGAACGGGATGTCGCGCAGGTGCTTGAGCTCATCGGGGATGAGCTGGCGCAGCTCGGCGATCTTGGCGCTGGCGTCCTGGGTCGACTGAATGAACGAGCGCACCGGCTGGGAGGAGATGCCTTTGAGGTCGTAGCCGACCGAGAGGTCGAAAATGGTATCGGTGGCCTCCAGGTTGCGATCTCCCAGGCCCAACACATCCTGGTGGCGGAGCATATCGATGATCATCGAGCTGGCCACGTACTCGGTCAAACTGTCAGCCAGACGCAGCTCTTGCGACCACTCCACGTTGAAGCCGACGTTGCCGGCGTAGATGCAGGGCCGGCTGATTTTCAGCTCATCGAGGATCTGGACCGTTTTGAGCTCGACGATGCGCGAGCCGCCCAGCCAGGACAAGATAATGTTCTGGATCAGCTGATCCTGCGGCCCGGCCGCCGGGCCCGTCACGGTCGAGGCCCGCATGCCGTGGAAGCGAACCGACAGGTCCAGACCCTCGACCGGTCTCCAGAACTTGCTGGCGGGCAGATCGTAGATCTGCTGATGGGCCTTCAGCTCGTGAAAGATCCGCCGCAAATGGAGCGGGAGAGGGAGTGGATACAGTTCTGCCATTCAGCCTCCTCGGTCAGTGGTCGCGTGTCTGCGCATTCGAACTGCGTTAGAAGATTGCCTGCGGACAGGAGTTCGGCGCCAGGAAGGCATACATGGGCAGGTCCCAAACCCGAAACCGGAGGAAATCACAGCATGACTACGCAGACCGCACCCTTTTCCGTGCCCGCGCTGGCGTACGCCTTCAACGCGCTGGAGCCGCATATCGACGCCAAGACCATGGAGATCCACCACGACAAGCACCACCAGGCTTACGTGACCAACCTGAACAAGGCCCTGGAAGGCCACGCCGACTGGCAGAACAAGACCATCGAAGAGATCCTCAAGAACCTCAACAACGTGCCCGAGGCCATTCGCATGGCCGTGCGTAACAATGGTGGCGGACATCACAATCACACCCTGTTCTGGGAGGTGATCGGTCCCAACGCCGGCGGCGAGCCCACCGGCGAGCTGGCCGAGGCGATCAAGGCGAGTTTCGGAGACTTCGCCTCCTTCAAGGAGAAGTTCGGTCAGGCCGGCATCACCCGCTTCGGCAGCGGCTGGGCCTGGCTGGTGGTCAAGGGCGGCAAGCTCGAGATCACCTCTACCCCTAATCAGGACAGTCCTCTTACCGATGGCGCCACCCCCATCCTCGGGCTGGACGTGTGGGAGCACGCCTACTATCTCAATTACCAGAACCGTCGCCCTGACTACGTGGCAGCCTTCTGGAACGTGGTCAACTGGAAGGCGGTCAGCGAGAAGTTCGCGGCCGCCAAGTAGCCCGTTGAGGGCCGGACCTGGTCAGGTCCGGCCCTTTCTACGCGTAACGTTCCTTCAGGGTCTCGATCACATAGTCGCCGAGCAGTTTGATCTCGGGCGTTTCGTAGCCCAGAAAGCGGATGCCGTGGCGGTCGCCGACCCCATCGGGGTCGGGCCGGTTGGACACGACTCTGCCGTTGATCGCCAGGGCAGGCAACTTGCGATAGGGGCCGAGCGAGATACGCACCAGAATGCCGGGAGCAAGCTCTTCAGCGGTGCGACACAAGATACCGCCCACGCCCAGGTTGAGCAGCTCGCCGGGCCTGTCGCCCCCGCCTTCGAGCAACCGCAGCACCACCGGCAACTGCAGGTCGACGCGCAAAGCCCGACGGCGGTAGAGTCGGCGCTCGTCGAAGCCAAGCTCTTGCAGCAAGACCTGAACCCAGGAGAACCTCAAGTTCTCCTGGCTGTCGTCGTAGGCCAGGCCTACCTCGACGAGGTCTCGACTGCGCAGCCGCCGCGTCCAGATGACGCGACAACGAAGTCGCTGCCTACCGGTGGGCACTCCGCCCGGCCGGTAAGAGACCAGCACCAGCGAGTCTTTGCGGGGGGGGCGCTCCACCTCGGGAACCACCAGCCTCAACCCCTGTGAGCTGAGGTCGGTGACCCTGGCGGCGAACATGGCATCGCCCAGCTTGACGATGACGGGGTAGTCGCAACGCATCCGCACCAGCTGGCGACGGTCGTCGAGCCCGGGGAGGCCACGCTGGCGACCGAGTACGAGACCTTTCAAGCCTTGGACCAGGTGCTTGAACACCACTAAATCTTCAAGTTCCTGGCAGGACGGACCTGCCGGGGCCTTCCGACCCGGAGTGTGAGCCAGATCACTTCCGTCCGATGGAGGTTTCTGTTAGAATAATGATAACAGCAGCCTGGTCGGGTTCACCGCAATACTACCTTCGATACCCCGAAACAAGGAGGAGAACGCGATGGAAACCCCGGTCACGGCACAGTCAGCGGTCAGCGAGGAGCCTATCATGCAGGTTTACGCGATTTCAAACAACTGGATGTATTGGGTTGCCGGGCTTTCCACATCTGTTCTCGCCACGCAATCCGTCGAGTTCGGGTCGCCCCAGCAGTTGGCCTACCTCGTCTTGTCGCTGCTCTTCATGTGGGGCTTCGTGCGCCAGTAGCTCGAGCCAGGCAGCTGACAGAGTTGGGCCGGGACCCCGGCCCCCCGAGGCGCCGACCGGCGCCTTTCTCTTTTCGACACGCGTTGGCGCGGAGGAACTCCGACGCGGCCACCAAACTTCTCAACTCATTCCAGAGCCTGAAGAGGCGAGGAGCGATTCGGTATCAAGAAGCCTAAAGGCCACACTCTCGGCCTGAAACCCAGCCAGATTCAGCGTCTCCAGAAACTCGCCCAGCGGCGTGTTCCGCCCGACGTGGTGATCTCGGTCGAGCTCGCCCGCAGCCTGTGCGAGCTTTCTCGAGAGATCGGACGCCAGGTCGGACTGCTCGTCGATCGACGCGGACGCATCGAGGACTTGATCGTGGGCGATGCCCGCCAGATCACCCTGACCGAGATGGGCCGCTACCGGGTGGGCAAGTCCCGCTTTCGAGGCTTGCGCTTCCTGCACACGCATCTTCGAGGCGAGCCTTTGAGCCACGACGACCTCACCGACCTGGCCTTGCTTCGATTCGACCTGATCGCCGCGGTGGAGGCTCAGGAGAATGGTCTGCCCGGGCGTCTGCACTGGGCCTACCTGCGCCCCGGCGCCGAGGACGCCGAGCCATGGGTGGTGGAAGCTCCCACCACGATCCACGACCTTGAGCTCGACTTCACCCAGTTCATTACCGACCTGGAAGAAGAGTTCGCCAGCCTGGTTCATCGTGCGCGCAAGGTGGGAAGCAACAAGAAGCGAGCAGTGCTGGTGGGGGTGACCACCGACCGGCTCGATGCGCTCGAGGAAAACCTCGAAGAGCTAAGAGATCTGGCCGAGTCAGCTGGACTCGAGGTCGCGGACGTCGTGGCCCAGCGCCGGCCGCGCCTTGATCCCAAGTTCGTGGTGGGCAGTGGCAAGATGAAAGAGCTCTACATCCACTGCATGCAAAATCGGGCTGACATGATCGTCTTCGAAGGCGAGTTGTCGGGCTCACAGGTGCGCGCCATCTCCGAGTTCGGTGACCTGGAGGTCTGGGACCGGACCCAGCTGATCCTGGAAATCTTCGCCGACCGGGCCCAGAGTCGCGGGGGCAAGCTGCAGGTCGAGCTGGCCATGCTGAAGTACAGCCTGCCCCGCCTGGTGCTGCGCGACGACTTCCTGAGCCGACTGACGGGCGGAATCGGGGCCCGCGGCCCTGGCGAGACCAAGATCGAAGAGCTCCGGCGCCAGGTGCGCGATCGCATCGCCCGCCTCGAGCGCGAGTTGGAGGGGCTCTCGCGTGAGCGCGCCCTGCGCCGCACCCAGAGGCGTCGGGCCGGCATTCCGGTGGTCTCCATCATTGGCTACACCAACGCCGGCAAGTCCACCCTGCTCAACACCCTGACCGGCAGCAAGGTGCTGGCTGAGAATCGGCTCTTCGCCACCCTCGATCCCACCTCGCGACGGCTGTGGCTGGCCCCCGGACGCGAAGCCATTCTGACCGACACTGTGGGATTCATCCGCGAGCTGCCCGAGGAGCTTGCCCGAGCTTTCCGCGCCACGCTGGAAGAGCTGGGTGAAGCAGATCTGCTGCTTCACCTGGTGGACGTATCCAACTCCCATTTCCCCGACCAGGTCATGGCGGTGGAGCAAATCCTGGCCGACCTGGCTCTGGACAACCTTCCGGTCCTGATGTGCTTCAACAAGGTGGACCGGGTTTCGCCCGCCGAGCTGGCCG
>JAANMU010000223.1_pt1 | contig 72525 bp, 73 predicted proteins | sample 7279701 | NCBI WGS metagenome assembly JAANMU01 (sample SAMN14094539, study PRJNA606508) | bioreactor metagenome | isolation source: A lab-scale SPAN reactor treating ammonium-rich wastewater day 57 | place: Ireland: Galway | collected 2017-03-13 | reverse complement strand
CCAGCGGAATCATCGGCGTCTTGCCGAACTCGGTCATGTTCGCCAGCAGCAGCACGCCCGTCGGCTTGAGCGCGCCAGCAAAGCGGGCAAACTCGTCTTCGCTCCGCAGTCCTTCGGGGAAGATCATGTCCGCCCCGGCGTCGCGATACGCCTTCGCACGCGCCACGGCTGCATCGAAGCCTTCGACCCCGGCCGCGTCGGTGCGGGCGCAGACGATGAACGCCCCGCCGCTGCACGCCCGCGCGGCCTCGGCCGCCCACGCGATCTTGCTGACGCTGTGTTCGATACTGACGAGCGTCTTGCCGTCGAGGTGGCCGCAGCGCTTCGGAAAGACCTGATCTTCGAGGTGCAGCCCGGCGGCCCCGGCGCGGTGGTAGTCGATGACGGTGCGGCGGACCATCTCCTCTTCGCCAAAGCCTGTGTCGGCATCCGCGAGAACGGGCAGGCCGCTGCCATCGACCACCTCGCGGATCGTGCGGCAGAAGGCTTCGAGCGTCAGCAAACCAACATCGGGCACGCCCGCCGATACGCTCGTCGCAGCCCCGGAGACATAACAGGCTTTGAACCCCGCGCGCGCAACCGCTCGTGCAGCCAGAGCATTGAAAGCGCCGGGCGCAGCGACGACGCCGGAGGCCATAGCAGCGCGGAGAACGGAGCCGGGGTGAGGCTTGGTCATGCGAAAGGATATGCGCGTGATGGATCGACACCGAGAACGCAGCGTTGACTTCGATGGCACCACGGCGCATCGACCCGGACCTTTGGGCGGGGGAGGTTTGTGTGAGGAGGGAGGACGGCGTGCGCCCAAAGATCCGGCGTCTGGGAGTCGAACGATGGATTGCAGTCGCGCTGAGAATGAAGGTCGGAAGTGGGAATCAGATCTGGCTAAGGAAGCGGAGGTCGTTCTCGAACAGCATGCGGATGTCGGGGATGCCGTACTTGCCCATGGCGATGCGTTCGATGCCGAAGCCGAAGGCGAACCCGGTCCATTGTTCGGGGTCGATGCCGCAGGCGGTGAGGACGTTGGGGTCAACCATGCCGCAGCCGCCGAGTTCGACCCAGCCGGGAGCCTGTCCGGGCTTTAGAGCGATCATCATGTCGAACTCTGCGCTGGGTTCGGTGAATGGGAAGAAGCTGGGACGGAGACGGACCTGAGCGTCGGGGCTGAAGTAGGCGCGGGCGAAGTGCATGAGGGTTGATTGAAGATCAACCATTGTGACATCGCGATCGATGTAGAGGCCTTCGATCTGATGAAACATGAACGAGTGCGTGGCATCGACGGTATCGGGGCGATAGACGCGCCCCGGAGAAACGACCTTGAGCGGGGGCCCCCAGCCCTTTGCGACGGCGTCTTCCATGGTGCGGATCTGGACTGTGGAGGTCTGGCTGCGGAGCATGCGCGGGCGGACAGTGTTGGCGGGATTGTCGACATAGAAGTTGTCGATGGGGTCGCGTGCGGGGTGTTCGGCGGGGATGTTGAGTTTGACGAAGTTATGTTCGTCGTCTTCGAGTTCGGGGCCGGTTGCGACATCGAAGCCCATGCGGCCGAAGACATCGACGAGTTCATCGCGGACGCGGGAGATGATGTGGCGTCGTCCGAGTGCTGGCGTGTGGATGATGCCGGGTTCGGTGAGGTCGATGGCGGGGCCTGAGGAAGCGGTTGCGGCGAGGGCTGCAGAGCGGTTGGCAAACTCGGCTTCGAGGGTTGCCTTCATGGCGTTGACGGCCTGGCCATAGGCGGGTTTGTCGGTTGGCGGGACGTCCTTCATCGCGGCCATGGCGGCGCGGACCTTGCCCTTTGAGCCGAGGTACTCGACGCGCCATGCTTCGAGGGCGGGCTGGTCGGGGGCGGCGGCGAGTGCTGCGAGTGCTGCGGACTGGGTTTGATGGAGGGAGTCGAGCATCGCGACGATGGTAGGATCATGCGGGAACAAGCGGGCTGATGCTGAAGAAAAGGAGGCATACCATGAGTCTTGAAGAGGTCCGGGAACTGCTGCTGTGGTGCACGATTGTGAACTCGGGATGCTGTTGGTGTGGTTTGCGATGTTCACGCTGGGACGTGGGTGGATGAGGCGGCTGCACGGACGCTGGTTTCGGCTGAGCGATGAGCATTTTGACGGGATTCACTATGTGGGGCTGATGATCTACAAGATGGGGATCTTCGTGTTCAATCTCGTGCCGACAGCGGTGCTGTACGCCATCGCCTGATCGGGTGTGGGGGCGGCTGCGAGGGAGAGATCGGGAATAGAAAAAGCCCCGGCGGTTGGCCGAGGCTTGTGGGGGTGAGAAGCACGGGCGAAAGGATTCGAACCCTTAACCTCCTGATCCGTAGTCAGGTGCTCTATCCAGTTGAGCTACGCCCGCAAGATGTCGCCGATAGGTTAAGCGTGTCGGGCGTCCCCGGCAAGGGGGCTGGGGGATGGAGTTGATTTCTTTTGGGGTGCGGGCAAGCATGTTGACCGGGTTGGGCCTACAGTTTGGGCCCTAGCCGACGGTGGTAGTTGGCGGGGATTGAGGGCCTGGATTCAGGCAAACGGGTTTCCGGTATAGAGGTGTACGCATATGGCTCACTCGAAGTCAGCGCAGAAGCGCGTTCGTCAGAATGAATCGGCTCGTGCTCGCAATCGCTGGCGTCTGCGGACGATGCGTGAAGCGATCAAGTCGTTCCAGACGGCGTGCGCGAGCGGGAGCGCTGAGGAGGCGGCCAAGGCGTATCAGTCGTGTGCGTCGATCATCGACAAGACGGCGTCGAAGGGCGTGATTCACAAGAATCAGGCCTCGCGTCGCAAGAGCCGGCTGCACGCGCACCTGAAGGCGAAGAATTCGGCCTGACGGGTGAGTTTGCGGGTGTATTGCGTGGGTAGTTGAGGTCGCGTTGAGATCACGTTGAGATCACGTTGAGATCATGGGCCGACGCTCGACCAAAGCACCACATCGACGAAAAGAGCGCGAGGATGCGGAAATTGCGGGGTATGCGCGCGCGTCGAGGGCGCCGTGGCAGATTCTGTGCCTGTTGCTGCCGCTGATTCTGGTGTATGAGATTGGTTCGCTGATCTATCTGACGAGTCCGGAGACGGACCAGGTGGCAACGGTTGAGGCGGACCGGCTGTTGGGGGCGGCTTTTGAGCGTTTTGGTGTGACGGGGCTGCACCTGCCGGGGGTTGTGGTGGTGGTTGTGTTGCTGGTGTGGCACCTGCTGACGCGGGATTCGTGGCGGATTCGGTGGACGGTGCTGCTGGGGATGGTTGCGGAGTCTGCCCTGTGGACGTTTCCGCTGCTGGTGATTGCGGTGCTGCTGGACCCGACGGCGTTGGCGCAGGGGCCTGATGTGCGGTCGTGGGATCTTGGGGCGCGGATCACGATCTCGATCGGTGCGGGGCTGTATGAGGAACTGTTGTTTCGGATGATGATCATCGCGGCGGTGCACTTTGCTTTGGTGGATCTGTTGCGGGTGCCTGCGCGAGCGGGGGCGATCGTGGCGGTGGCGGTTTCTGCGGTGCTTTTTGGGTGGTATCACCTTCCATCGGGGATGGGATTCGATTTGGGCTGGTTTTTGTTTTATTGTGCTGCGGGTGCGTATTTCGGGGTGGTGTACGTACTTAGGGATTTCGGGATTGTGGTGGCGACGCACGCGATTTATGACTTGATTGTGCTGGTGCTGCTGGCGGGTGGAAGTTGAGGTGTTGGGGAGGGTTGATCGGGGCTGCGATCCCCCCTATATTGGTGGCTCAATGCTGTAGAAGATGTGGGAGTTGTGTGGAAGACGATGGACTTGGGGCTGCGAATCCGATAGATTAGAGGTGGAGCCACCTTTTGTATGGGAGGACCGATGGCCGTGCGCACGGGCATCGGGTCGGTGTTTGGCTGTCAGGGTGGGCAGCTATGGCGATCGTGTGCTAGGGGCTTGTCATGGGTCTGGACTTTGCGATTGACGAGTTGTACGCGACGGGGTGGTCTGCGCTAGACACGGTGGGCTGCGAGCACCACACGGATGGGCGATCGTTTCCTCGATCTAGCCGGGTGAGTGCGGAGTTTGAGTCGGCTGGTTTCGACTTTTCGGTGAGGCACATTCAGCTGTTCGACTGCTATCGGGCGGAATGGCGTGAACGTGGCGGCAGCGCTGCGGGAGCCGTGGTCGGGCAGACGGAATCGGAGGCTTCGGTGTATGCACTGAGCCAGCTTCGGCGGAACATGTCGACCGCGACAGTGTGAACGATCGGCGTGAAAGCGCCAGCAAAATGTGCTGCGGCTGGAGAAGCGCGGAGGGCGATTTGACCCTTTGTTGGCTGCGGCTACTGTTGTGCGGAACGATGTCCGCGTTGACGGGCCCCATCGTCTAGTCTGGTCCAGGACGTCAGGTTCTCATCCTGAAAACTGGGGTTCGAATCCCCATGGGGTCATTAGGTACTTGTTCGTATCGTCACACACAGCACCACACCCCACCAAAACCGCAGGATTCTCGGGGTTTTGCGTTTCGTCGTGTTCGTCGGTGGAAGCGTTTGGGCGCGTGTGTGTTGCCGGATTTGCTGCCGGATTTTGGTTCCCTTCGCCGATGCCCGCCGCAAGGTTGAAGTGAGCATCGCGGGTTTGCAGGTAGTGCGTTGCCGCGATCATCGGGCTATGCCCCAGCCAGCCCGCCACAGCATGGCTTGGAAACGTCTCCACCCAATCCGTTGCGCAGGATGCCCGCATGTTGTGGAACAGCCGGGGCCATGGCTTGACACCCGCCTTGGTGATGATCCGCTCGAACCCGGTTCGCAGGTTCATTCCCGCGCTGCGCAGCCGGGGGACCACCGCCTCGGTTCCCGGTTCGGCCCGGTCGAACAGGTCTTGCAGGATCGCGCGCAACTCGGGGGCGATCGGGACCAGCCGCACCGCGTGCCCTTCGTGCCCATCCGTCTTGGGGCTTCGCACCGTCAGCCGCCCATGCAGCCAGTCGATATTCGCCCACGTCAGCCCGACCAGTTCACCCGGGCAACGCAACCCCGCGAACCGCGACAGCCCGATGATTGCGCGCCATTGTGCATCCGGGCACGCATCGAGCAGCGCCTCGATCGTCTTGCGATCGACGTAGAACGATCGCTCGGGGTTCGCTTGTGTGCCGCAGCGGATATCCGCGAACGGGTTTGCATCGAGCATCCCCCACCGCACCGCCTTGTCAAACACCATGCGCGCCGTCTTGGTGCGCTTCGCCACCGTCGCGTTTGACAGCCGCTTGATCGTCACCGTGCCGTCAGCCTTGTTCACTTTCTTCGGCTCGCCGATCCACTTGCGCCATTCATCGGCCCGAATCGGAGTGATAGCGCGGATCGGTTCAGCGTCGCCGAAATGATCCCGCAGCATCCCGACCCCTTGCAGATAGGTTGTGCGTGTGCCGGGCCTCACCGTCAGCGTCGCCTCGAACCGCTCCAGCAGCGTCCCCAGCGTCACCACTTCGGCCCCCTTGCGGGGTTCAGCCAGCCCCAACTTGGCTACCCGCGCGTGCAGCCGGTCGTCGATCGCTTCGAGCCATCGCACGCCGTCGGGGTGGAGCGTCGATCCGACTCGGTGCGCTTCGAGCACGCGCTCGAATCCCGCCAGTGCGCTTGTCGCCGCTCGCTCGGAACACTTGCCCAGCCGGAGCGATTGTTGCTTCCCGCTCGCGTCGCGCCAGATCAACCGCTTGAGTTCGCCCTTCGTGCCTTCGCGTCCGATGCTCGCCATGTTTACCGTCCCTTCGTGGTCTTGTTCTTCGTGGGGGTCTTGGGTTCGATTGTGATGCGCAGCCCCAAGTAGTCCGCCAACCGTTCGATTGTTTCCACCGTCATTCCGCATTCACCGCTCAGCAGCCGCGACAGTTGGCTACGGGCCACGTTCGCACCCTTGGCGATTGCATAGGGCGTTTGATCGCTCGCCCGGATCGCCGCTCGAATCTCGTCCGTCAGTTTCGCCATGCGGACAGTATACCCCATCCGTTGCTAGAAAGCAACTACACCCCATCGACTCCCCGACCGCCACCAGCCACGCCGACGATCCGGGGTGGGTGGGCATCGTCAGTTCATCCGCGACGCCCAGCCGTTCGCCCATGATGTACGCCGCGTCCGTCTCGGCCTCGGGCGTGTATCCGTTCGTCAGCAGCCCGAGCACCGCCGCACGATGCCGCCTCAGCCGGTCGGACAGATCGGGGGGCAGTGTGGCCGGTCGATGCCTCAACCGCTCACCATCGCTCGGGTGTGGGGCCAGTTCAACCCCAGCCCGCCCCAGGTCCGCCAGCAGCCGGGCGAGTTCGGGGGGGTGTAGGCTCACGGGCCAACCTCCCCCCAGCCGTCATCGTCCCCGCCCGTGTCCCCAGTGTCACCGTCACCATAACCCACACCATTCCCCGCGTTTGTCGTGGTTTCGGTGACGGTGACGGTGGTGACAAGTTTGAATCGTCGCGTCGGTCTACCACCATTGGGGCCGGGGGTGTCGATCTCCCACACTCCGATCCCCGCTTCAACCAATGCCGACAGAGCACGCTCAGCGGCCTCGGGATCATTGCGATACGCTCGCATCCCCTTCGTCACGTCGCGGGGTGTCACGGTTCCGCCTTTGCGTTTGATCCACTCGACCAGTTGCCGAGTCTTGCGATCCTCATCGCTCTCGGACAGGATCGCATAGACGCGCCGGGCCTCATTGCCAAACCATCGCGACAGCGCCACGCCCGCCGCGATGCTCACTTCGTCCGCCCGCTCCGGATCGCGTAGTGTGGCGTCACCCGCCGCCCAGCGGGTCAGGTGAACCACGAGCGCCAGCCGGGCCGCGTATCCCTCCAACTTCGACCACGCCGCCGATAGGTCGCCGGACAGTTCCGCTTGCTCGGTCGCGTGTTCGTTGTAGAACGCAACCCACGCCCGCTTCCCATCGTCGGCCAGCCGCACCAGGCGGGGCCGATCGTCGCCGTCGTCGTCGGCTTCGGGGGTCAACTCGAACAAGCGATCGAACACCAGCGCCACCGCCGCTTCGGTCCTCTCGCTCAACTCCGCTTCGGTCCAGCGCTTCGCTTTGCACGGGGGCATCGCAAACAGCAGCCGCGCCGCCATGCCGCTTTCATGGTGCTCTTGGCCGAGCGCCCGGGCCAGGATACCCGGTTGTATCCCGCCTGTGATACTCGCCGATGCAGTCGGGACGTGGATCGTGGGCGGGATGCCCTTCTTGCGATCGACCGTCATGGCTTCGCCGTTGTGCATTGATAGCCAGTGCGCAGAGTCCGCGCCCGCCTTGCCCGCCTTCGCATAGCGATCAAAAGATCCCAGCCACCCCGCGAGTTCATCGCGCGCCAACAGCACGCCGCGCGGGTTGCCCAGCAGGATCGGGGCGAGCGCCTCGATGGTCGTGTCGCTCACAACGTACCGCCGCGCGATCGGCGCGATGGGTTCCTCGGGCGGGTCGCCCGCGTCGCCCTTCGCCGCCTTGCGCTTCTTCCATCCCGCCAACTCAACCTCATAGTCCAGCCGTCGCGCGCCCCACTCAGCCAGTGCCGCTTGGTGTTCCTTGAACGCGCGGGCTTGCGCTTTGCGAATCGCGCTCATGGCCAGTTTGAACGCGGGCGTTTTCATCGTCCCCGACTCGCCCACGATCGCCGTCCAGAGATTCGGACCCTCGGGCCATCCACGCTTGAGCGCGATGCGATGGGTGTTGCCGATCGCAGCGGCCAGCGCCGACAGCAGGGGAAGCGCGATGTAACTTTCATCGCACCCGATCGCCGCCGCGCCCTCGATCACGCAACCGCGCACAGGCTCGGGCAGCGTGTGTGTCGGGAATGGTCGCCACGTCGGGGGTGCGCCAACCTCGGCTTCGATCGCCTCGGGTTCGGTCCGCGCGATCAACTCATCCACTATGCCGCGCAGAAGTTCCGTCTCTCCGCCCTCCGCTTCGAGAAAGTCCGCCACGTCGCCGCCTTCGGGCATTTTGGGCCACAGTTCCGCCAGCCGCACCACCCGCACGCTTCGAGCGCCCGCGCCCAGGCACAGCCGCACCACGTCGCGCGCGTACGCCTCTCCCGGCTCGTCGTGGTCAGGCATAATCACAACGTCATGCCCCGCCAACGGGGACCAGTCCGTTTGCTTCGCAGCCTTGCACCCGCCCGCGCTTGTGGTGCTCAGCCACCCGCACGCCGTCGCAGCGTCGGCCGCCTTCTCGCCCTCACACACCACCACCACCGCACCAGGGCCAGCGGCCAGTATCGCGGGCAACTTGTACAGCGGCCTCGGGGCCTTCATCGCGCCGATCACCCACCCCGCATCGGTCCGCGCGATGGGCCGGTAGGTCTTGCCTTGCGGGGTTTCATACCGTGCGACCAGCCCCACAGCCTCGCCGTTCGCGCCGTGGTATGCCCACCACTTCGCGCAAGCGCAGCCGATCAACCGATCAAGTTCGCACAATGCTTGCGCATCCGTCGCGTATACTTGTTTTCGAGCCTTGCCCCCTTCGCGTTGCCGCGCGGCCGGGGCTTTTTTCTTGGGCGGGCCGTGCCCGTTTCGCTCCGGCCTCGCGGGCCCAAACACCGCGCCGCCGTCCTTCACGCTCACCGCCACCATTCCATGCGGGGGCGTGCTCGATCGCTCGCATTTCAGGTAGCCTTCGCCCGACCACGCGCACCAGTCCGGTTTTCCGCACGCTGGACACGGCTTGGCCTTCGTCACGCTTTGCCACTCTCGGGGTGTGCTCATTGCATCACCGCCTTTCGCGCCTCGACCAGTCGGCGTAGGTCCGCAACGTCGAACAATCGGCGCGTGCGTAACTTCACGCTCGCGAGTTCGCCGCGCAGCCTCAGATTATCAATCGTTCCCGGGCTCACACCCAGCAGCCGCGCGGCTTCGCGCCGATCGACCAACATCGGGGAAGTGCTATTTTGGGCGGTGCTCATCGCGCACCCCCATTCCTCAGCAGGGCCGCAATGGACGCCTCAGTTATCCGCACAGCGCGACCAAGGCTCACCCGTTGCAGTTGTCCACGTTCAACCAGCCGCCGCACCGTCATCGGCGAGCAGCGCAGCCGCGCCGCCACCTCGGGGTAAGTGAGTGCGTCGGGTCGGTGTTCCGTCTTTTCACTTCTCATGTTGCCAGTCCTCGGGCGGGGGCCGCACCAATGCGAGCACCGCGTAAGACTGGCGCGGATTCCGGATTCCGGACGATCCGGAATCGTGGGCTATCCCCGTTTACCCTTTGATTTGCCGGGCTTTCTGGCGGTAACACCATTTTCCATTTTTCCGGTTCGTCCGGAAAGCAGGATGCCCTTCCGCCATCCCGGAATCTCTTCATCCAGTTCTTTCAGGTAGACATAGAACGTGGTCTTGCTGATCGTGTGCCCGTCGCTTTCGAGTGATTGCAGTGCCAATTTCACCTTGCCCTGTTGCTCCAAATACGCCGTCCTCACTCTCGCAAGTCGGATGTTGCGTTCAGAGTGCTGCGCACCTTCCCACAACACAACCGTTACAGGCGCAACGGACGCGCCGCCCGCCGCATCCGCCTTGGCGGTCGCCGGGGGGGATTCGTCCGCGTCCGCCGCCGGTTCAAGCAGATCGGCTATCAGGTTGCACGCCATCGCGTTCCGTTCGCACCACCGGCGTGCATACTTCTTCCAGTCCGCCTCGTTCATCCCGTCGCCAGTTGTCTCGATCGACTCCCGCTTCATGGCGTCGCCTTGCCTGAACCCGCCGCCGTCTCGAATCAGGTTCCATCCGTCGGGCATCGGTGCACCGTCTCGCCACCACCGCGCGGGGCCGGGCTTGAAGGTGCGCCATCCCAGTTGTGCATCCTTGGGGTCGAATTGCATCGGGTGATCGGCCACCAGCCCAGCGACAAGTGTTTGCCATCGGGCGCGGTCATCCAAGGCATTGCTAACGGGGTCGCCACGCACGGGCAGCCTGCGGGCGATGGGTTCGGGCAGTGCGCCATCGCCAGCCAAGTGATCGAGAAGCGATACCAGCCACGCCGTTCGATCGGCCTTCAAGGTTGCCGCCGCATCACCATCGCGGAAGTCGTGGGCTTGGCGTCGAAACGTCTCTGCAAACTTCCTTGCGTGCGCCCGCACCGCCGTCCCCGCCGTCCGCTTGTTGCTGGCGTGCGATCCGTTCGCCCGCATTTCATCGAGCAGCCGCGCAACCTTGCGATGGATGCTTGGCGTCGCCCGGACAATCAGCAGTTCACCGAACGGGCTCAGCGATCCCGCGTCGCCACCGTGTATGTCCCAGCCCCCGGGATCAATCTGCGAAGCGATGATGTCGATCAGTTCGTTGGTTCGTTCTTGCAGTTCCCCGATGTTGTATGTCCGTATCACAGCATGGCGATCACGGATCACTTGGTCAGAAGTCAACATCAGCACCCCATCGTCGATCAGCAACCCCGCCGGAATATCGGGGTCCGTCACTTGCTCTAGAACAAGGGCGAGCACCTTGCCCAAGGAAACTTTTTTGAGGCTCAGCGATATCGGCGCTTCCGGCTCAACCCCGATTGTTTCAAGCGCTCGCCAGTCGATAACCAGGTTGACACCCGACACCCCGGCAATGGAGTTCAGTACTTCACCGAGAGATTTGTTCGAGAAGTCTACAGAAATGGGTGGTCGGAGGATCGACTTTGCCAAGTTCCGATCCGCCTCGCTCTTGACGTTGATGTGATAGTCGAAATCGCCCGCGCCCTCGAACAGTTCATCTTGGTTCATGTGCAACGTCCTTGTCGGGGTCGGTCGGGCGGGCTTCGGGGGACGTTGCATCCCGAAGCCTCACCCGATCCGTACGCGGGGATCAGCCGCTACCCAGCCCGAGCATATCCCGCAAAACCCGCCGCCGCAGCCCGTCGCGCGCATTCTTAGGTTCCTTGCGTTCACCCGCAGCCCATCGCAAGGATCCCGCCTTGGTTCCCGGGAAACGCCGTTGCAACGTGGCGCGTGCTCGGTGCTCGGGTGTGCGATCGGATGCGTCAGGGTGTGTCGAACGCTTGGGGCCGCGCGGGGCCTCGAAACTCGGGGCTTGGGGCTTCGCAAGGTCCGCATGATGCGCGGGCCGCCGCGTCCAGGTCGATCCCCGCTCGCGCCGCCCGTCGCCCTTGCTCGCGTTCGAGCGCCGCCAACGCTCGCCTCAGCAGATCGTCCGCCGTCACCGCGCGCCCGCCCTCGATCCTCCGCAACAGCCGTTCTCGCGCGCGCATGGCTCGAAACAGCCCGACCGCGTGCTCCGAAACCCACAGTTCGTAACGTCGTCGGCTCGCACGTTTTCGACTTGTGCGGGGCATGAAGTATGGTACGCTGGAGGGATGGAAGTTCTGAAATGGGTGTTCATGGGGATCGGTGCCGCTTGGGAAATAGGGCTCTTGTTGATGATCGTGGCCGGGATCACGTTTTGGATCCTCGGCATCCGCACCGATGAAAGACGGTAGCGCTTCGCCGATTTCAACCCAAAGTTTTGCGGGCGGGTTGACAACATGAGACAGCCCCCGCCCCCGTGGGGTCAGGGTCGGGCCCACGCAGCCGATCGCCGCAGCCTCGACCACACCGCCGCAGCCGATGCACCCCACGCCCAGCCTCGATCGTCCGGCTTCGATCCGTCACGTTCGCGGGGGATGCTCCGATCCATCGCGGGCGTCGCCGTCGTCACCGGAACCGAAACCGCCGGACCGATCGCCACTCGGACCCGCGCAATGGTGGAAGAAACGTGTACGGCTTCGCGGTCGGTCACCGGGCGACGGGTCGAAACTTTCAACCCCCCCCCCTTTCCTCAGTGCCGCCACGATGTCACACGTTCAACCTTGGCAACCTATGGGCGTGTGTGTGCGCCGTGGGCCAGCCGTCGCCCGTGGATGCCCGCTCAGCCCCGCCCGTGTTCGTGGGCATCCTGAACCCCGATCGGTGCGCCTCGAACGCTCAGCCCTTCGCAGCCCGCACCATCGCCACGATGCCCGCCCGGATCGCCGGGGCCAGTGTCGCCCATGCCTCGACCACCGCCGCAAGTTCGGGATCAACGGGCGGGGTGGGCGTCGCGGGTGGTGCCGGGGGCGTCGCCGGGGGTGTTGCCGGGCCAAAGTCGGCCCCAATGTTGCCGGATTTGCTGCCGCCCGTTTGCGAATCATGCTCATTTCCCGAGCATTTGCGGGGTTGTTCGGACCCCCATGGGGTCATTAGGTTAATTGAGATTTTGCGAGACTGCGGCTGCGGGGATGGTGCGTTGGTGGTTGGCTGGCGTGCGTGGTTTGCCTGTGGGTCTTTGCGGTGGTGTTGAGCGAGCCGAAGGCCTTTGGCGAATCGGGTGCGAAGCGATAAGAGAAAATGGCGTGTGGCTCAGCGCTCCGCACCGGCGGGGGCGCAGGTGTTGGCCTGCGCCCGCCGCGTGCGGAAGGCAAGGTAAGGGCTCAGAACATAAGTTGCATCTGAAGGCCGAGGGTTGTCTGTCCGCCGCTGGTGTCGCCGAGCAAACCGACACCGTTGTCGGGGACGCGGACGAGCGATGCGGAATCGGCCTGGGTTTCGGGATAGAAGGTGACTTCGGCGGTGAGCCTGAGCGCCTGACTCTTGGGAATGAAGTACCAGTTGAGGCCTGCGGTGATAGCGCCGAAGTCGTCGCTGCCTCCGGTGCGGTCATCATCGGGCATGATGTGAACGTAGCGTGCGAAGAGCTCGGCGTTGTCGTTGAGGAAGACGCCGCCTTGAACGAGGAAACCGAGATCGTGTACGGAGTCGCCATCGGAATCGAAGACGCGGCCTGTGGCGGATGCGAGGAGATTCCATCCGTCACCTTCGACGCCGATATCGGCGGTGTATTGGAAGAGGTCGATGGTGCCCATTGCGGAGGTTGGTGCGCCGGTTGCGCCGTCCTGCTGCCAGTGTCCGCCGAGGCCGACGAGGACACCGAACTTGTCGCCGCGGAAAGAAGTCTGGTCGCGATATTGGCGCCATCCGGCTTCACCGAGGCGGAATTCAGCGCGTGCGGTGAGGCCGAGATCGGACTCGATAGGATCGTTGAATGTTGTATTGGCTGCTCGACGGCCGTCGGAGATTGCGCCGAAGATGCGCCAGCGATCTGCTTCGTAACTCAGCTGGACACCCTGAGACCGATCGAGGCGGAAGATGGTGCTGATGAGTGAGCGTTCGATGGTTTGTGTATGGGTTGGCGCGGTGGCGAAGAATTCGCGATCGAAAGGAAGTTTGAACTGTCCCCAGCGGAGTTTGATGCCGTTGTCGAAAGCGTACTCGCCCCATGCGTCCTGGAGGCCGAGGTTTCCGGTTGCGCGGTCGAAGATGGTGAGGATTCGGTAGGTGAGTTTTGGGGAGACCATGTGGCCACGGAATTCGAGTCGTGTGCGGTGTGATTGGAAGCCTCCTTCGTAGTCGTCGGAGGTGCTGTTTGCATCAAGATTGGCGTAGTAGCGGAACTGAATTTCGCCTGCGATGTTGAGGCGATAGTTGCCGTCGGTGCTTGCGATGAAGAAACGTCCGTCGTGGCCGGCTGTGGGTTTTGTCTCCTGCCTGACAGCGGCATCGGCGAGCAGTTCGGCGGCGTACGCACGTTCAAGAGAGAGGGAGGTGGCCTCGGAGGCGGTTGCGAGCGATGCGAGCGTGGCGACGGCCAAGCCAGGCGCCAAAAGAGCGTGGTTCATCGTGGGACTCCTGTTTATGATTTCAGGTGAAACTAGAAGATGTGAACCCGACGCGGGGTCACGAAAACGCGGTCTCCGTGGGTTGCAGCGAGTGCTGCGAACCGATCCTGCGGGACCTCCGCAGTAATGAGTTTTCCATCGGGAAGTTGGAGATCGAGACGCGCGACGGAGCCTGCGGCGTGAATGCGCAGGATTGTCGCGGAGATGCTGGGTTTGCCATTGGCGTTTGCGGAGAGGTCGAACTCGTGTGGTCGTACAAAGACCTGGACCTGTCCTTCGCGGGTCTGGTCGTCGGAGGAGGCGACTTGAATATCAGCGAACTCGACATCGCGTCCGAGCGCGCGGCCGTGGAATGTGTTGACCTGGCCGAGGAACTTCATGACGAATTCTGTTTTTGGTGCGTGGTAGACTTCGCCTGGGGAGCCGACCTGTTCGATCTGGCCGCGGCTCATGACGACGACACGATCGGATATTTCAAGAGCTTCTTCCTGATCGTGTGTGACGAAGACGCTGGTGATATGAAGTTCGTCGTGGAGGCGCCGGATCCACTGTCGGAGTTCGGCGCGGACTTTTGCATCGAGTGCGCCGAAAGGCTCGTCGAGGAGTAGGACGCGTGGCTCGACGGCGAGTGCGCGGGCGAGTGCGACGCGTTGGCGTTGGCCTCCGGAGAGTTGGCTTGGGTATCGGCCGGCGAGCCCATCGAGTTGCACGAGGCCGAGGAGTTCTTGAACTCGGTCGCGGATGGCACTTTTTGCTGGGCGTTTGTCGCGTGGGAGGACGCGTAGGCCGAAGGCGACATTTTCCATGACAGACATGTGGCGAAAGAGGGCGTAGTGCTGAAAGACGAAGCCGACGCGTCGGCGGCGGACAGGTGTTCCGGTAATGTCTTCTTCGTAATATCGTATTGATCCTTGGCCAGCGTCGAGGTCTTCGAGACCGGCGATGAGGCGCAGGAGCGTGGTCTTGCCTGAGCCCGATGGCCCGAGGAGTGCAACGAGTTCTCCGGTGGGGATGTCAACGGAGACATCGTTGAGTGCGCGAAAGGTGCCGAATGTCTTGCTGACGTTGCGAATTTGGATACTCACGCGATCTCCTCCTCAGCGGCCGCACGGGCGATCTGGCGGCGGACGCGGTATTCAACCAATGACTTGAGCACAAGAGTGACGATTGCAAGCATCGCGAGGAGCGATGCGGTGGCGAATGCTGCGACGAAGCTGTATTCGTTGTAGAGGATTTCGACATGCAATGGGAGGGTGTTGGTTTCGCCTCGGATGTGGCCTGAGACGACGGAGACGGCTCCGAACTCGCCCATTGCGCGAGCGTTGCAGAGGATGACGCCATAGAGCAAAGCCCATCGGATGTTTGGCAAGGTGACACGGCGGAAGATGGTCCATCCTCGCGCGCCGAGCGTCATTGCAGCCTGCTCTTCTTCGGTGCCTTGCTCTTCCATGAGCGGGATGAGTTCGCGAGCGACGAATGGGAAGGTGATGAAGATGGTTGCGAGAACGATACCGGGGACGGCGAAGATGATTTTGATGTTATGTTCAGCCAGCCAGGGGCCGAACCATCCCTGCAACCCGAAGACCAGGACGTAGATCAGGCCTGCGACGACGGGGGAGACAGCGAAAGGAAGGTCGATGAGGGTGACAAGGAAGGAGCGTCCTGGAAATTTGAATTTGGTGATTGCCCATGCGGCACAGAGACCGAAGGCGATGTTGAGTGGGACGGAGATTCCTGCGGCGAGGAGTGTGAGTTTGATTGCGGCGAGAGCGTCGGGGTCGGAGAAGCTTGCGAGGTATGCTCCGATGCCGTCGCGGAGGGCCTCGGTGAAGATGACGACGAGTGGCAGTACGAGAAAGAGGCCGAGGAAGACGAGTGCGATGGAGGTGAGAAGCCAGCGGACGAGTTTTGGATCTCGTGTCGCGGGCGCGTATGCCCTGGAGGCATTGCTGAGATTGATTGATGTTGTTCCTGCCATGAGAATCTCCGTCAACGGGCGCGAGAGGAGCTCCAGAGTTGAAGCATGTTGATTGCGAGGAGCATGATGAATGAGAAGCCGAGGAGAACGACTGCGATTGCGGTTGCGGCGGCGTAGTCGTATTGCTCGAGTTTGGTGATGATGAGGAGCGGTGCGATTTCGGTGCGCATCGGCATGTTGCCGGAGATGAAGACGACGGAGCCGTATTCACCGAGTGCGCGAGCGAACGCGAGTGCGAAGCCGGTGAGGACTGCGGGGAGTACGGCTGGAATGATGACGCGGCGAATGGTTGCGATGCGGCCTGCGCCGAGACTTGCGGCGGCTTCTTCGATTTCGGATTCGAGATCTGCGAGTGCTGGCTGAAGAGTTCGGATGACGAAGGGGAGGCCGATGAAGGTGAGTGCGATGATGACGCCTGTTCGGCTGAAAGCGGCCTTGATTCCGAGTTGATCGAGGGGCCCGCCGAGCCAACCGTTTTTTGCGAGGAGGGCGGTGAGAGCGATGCCTGAGACAGCGGTGGGCATTGCGAAGGGCAGATCGACGATAGCGTCGACGATCTTTCGTCCTGGGAAGGTGTAGCGTACGAGAACCCATGCGACTATGAAGCCGAAGACGAGGTTGATCGTTGCGGCGATGAATGAGCCGCCGAGACTGAGGCCAAAGGATGCCATAACGCGAGCGTCGGTTACGACGCCCCAGAACTGCGCCCAGGTCATTTCGGCGGTCTTGATAAAGAGTCCGAGCATTGGAATGAGGACGATGAGGCTGAGATAGGAGAGGGTGATGCCGAGGGTGAGCCCAAAGCCGGGGATGCGTCCCGGGCGACGTTTGAATGGGTTTGTGAATGCGTTTGAAGTCATGAATGAGATCCTGTTGGGAGGCAATTCGCTCATGCGACGATCAAGTCGAATGAGCGAAGGGGAGGGAGAGAGGAGGGGTTTGTAATGTTTTGATCAGGGGCGATAGATCTGATCGAACAAGCCGCCGTCGTCGAAGTGCTCTTTCTGAGTCTTCTGCCATCCGCCGAAAACATCGTCGATGGTGAAGAGCTCGACCTTGGGGAAGCGTGCCATGTCGTTTGGGTCGGCGAACTCGGGCTGATATGGCCTGTAGAAGTGTTTTGCGGCGAGGCGCTGGCCTGTGGGGGAATAAAGGAAGTTCAGATAGCCTTCGGCAATGTCGCGTGTCTTGCGACGGTCGACAATCGTGTCCATGATGGTGACGGGCGGGTGTGCGAGGATGCTGATTGAGGGGACGATGATTTCGAACTTGTCTGGGCCGAGTTCCTCGATAGCGAGGAATGCCTCGTTTTCCCATGAGAGGAAGACGTCGCCGATGCCGCGTTGTACGAAGGTTGTGGTTGAGCCGCGGGCGCCGGTGTCGAGAACGGGGATCTTCTTGAAGAGTGTGGTGACGAATTCGCGTGCCTTGAGTTGTGCGCGGTCGACTTCGTCTTTTGCGTTTGGATCATGGAGTTTTGAGAGGTCGCCGAGTTCTCGTTTGAGTGCGTATCCCCACGCAGCGAGGTAGTTCCAGCGTGCACCGCCAGAGGTCTTGGGGTTTGGAGTGATGATTTCGATGCCTGGTCGTGCGAGATCATCCCAATCCTTGATTCCCTTTGGGTTGCCCTTGCGGACGAGGAAGACGATGGTGGAGGTGTATGGCGAGCTGGCGTTTGGAAGGCGAGACTGCCAATCCTGAGGCATGAGTTTGGCAACCTGGCTGATTGCGTCGATGTCGTAGGCGAGCGCGAGGGTGACGACATCGGCTTCGAGGCCGTCGATGACGGAGCGTGCCTGTTTTCCTGCACCGCCGTGGGACATGCGGATGCTGATTCTTTCACCTGTTTTAGAGTGCCAGTCCTTGGTGAACTCATCGTTGAACTCTTTATAGAATTCGCGTGTTGGGTCGTAGGAGACATTGAGGATGGTGCGTTGTGCCATAGCGGGAGCGGCGACGACGAGCGCGAGCATGAGGCCGAGAAGTCGTGTTGGTCGAATCATGGTCTGGGTTCCTTTCAAACGTGGGCTTGATAACTTGGTGAGTTGGACTGTGCCAGATGGGCAGTGATGCACTCGGCGAGGCTTTGAGCCTGCGGAGCGAGTTCGGGTACGGCGGTGCTCTCCCAGAGATCGCCTCGGCGCATTGGGCCGAGGGTGGAGAGGTGCGGGCGAGCGCGACCATCGCGACCGATGAGCAGTCCGTCGTGGGTGGTACGGAGGCCGAGGCCGATGGAATCGGGTTGAGCGTGACCAGCATCGATGAGTGCATCGATGAGCGGCATGCCCCACTGCGATGGGTTTGGTTCGCAGCCTGTGCAAAGGATGACACGATCGACGTTGACGCGTTCGATGGCTTGATCGTGTGGAGAGCGAAGTTGGCAGGCGAGATGGCGACCCTGTTCGCGTGCGGCCTTGATGTGTGCACTGAGGACACGAAGGCGGCCTGACGAGACGAGGACTGTGATGGCTGACCAGACTTCGGGCGGCATGCGGTGACGATGAGCATCCCAGTATGGAACGAGGCGTGAGAGGAATCGCTCGCGATCACGTCGTGAGAGTTCGGACCAGATTCTGGGCGTGTATGAGCGGATCGCGTCGATGGCGCTGCGCCAGTTATGTTCGGTGGCTTGGGCTCGGATGGCGGAGAGAAGCTGGCGGAGGTCGCTTCCGGACAAGTTTGATGCCCAGTTGCGCAGTGGCGCAGGATCGGATGGGCCGTGGACGCGAGGCAGAAGCCCGCGGCGGGAGACTGCGATGATTTCGCCTTGATAACCGAGATGAAGGAGCATGAGCGCGGTATCGCACATGGTGAGCCCGGTGCCAACGAGGAGGATGCGTTGGCTGTTGTCGGAGGCTCTTGAAAGTGAGTCTTCGTTCCACGGATCGAGGATGAGACGTGTTGATCCGATGAGGCTCTGGAGTGCGGCGGGGACTCGGGTCGGGCCGTGGCCGAGGGCGAGTGTGATGTGCGAGGCGGCGAACGAGCGTCCGGTCTGGGTGCGGACGGAGAGGCCATAGGAATGAGACGTGACGGAGTCTGCGGAGTCGCGCACATGACGGAGGGAGAGGGCTCCACGTTTTGCAGCGACGGCGTGTGCGAGGCGAGACTCGACATACTCGCCGAACCACGCGCGTGGGAGAAACGCTGCGGGGTCGTTGCTGCGTCCACAGGCTGCGGCCCAGCGATGAAAGTCTCCGGGCTCCTGTGGGATTGCGGTGAGTTTTGCGGCGGGGACATTGAGTAGGAGGCTCTCGCAAGGATGGGAGTATGCGACGCCACGACCGAGTCTTGGGCGTGGGTCGAGCATGATGATGTGTGAGGGGGCGGACTCGGCTCGTGCGAGGTGGAGAGCGAGGGCAGAGCCGCAGAATCCGCCGCCGATGATGGCGACGGTGGCTGCGGCACTCCCGGATCGACTATCCGTGGGGGGCGTCATGACAAGCCCGCCTCCCCACGGTACGGATACTCATGCATCAACGGGCACGGGGAGTATGCGTGCAGCGTGAGCAGTGTTTCGGATTGATCGAGGCGGTTGCCCATGGCGTGGATGTCGTCGCCAAGGCATTGGACGACTGCGCCCGGGAGGTATGTGTCCTCTTCGGCGAGGGAGACGGAGCCATCGAGCTCGAGGGTGAAGCGTTGCTCGGTTGCGATTCCATCGAGCACTCGAAACAAGCACTGCGATCCGCCGTGGTCGTGCGGCTTGCTGAAGTGACCAGGGCGCCAGATGATGAGCACGACGAGCACGTCGGAGGTGCGGAGTAGTTCGATGCGTGAGTAGGATGTGTTGCTGGCCATTCGCACGAAAGGCTCATCGGCGAGTTCGAGATCGCACTTCTCAAGAGTTTCGCGTACTCTGTTCAAGTGTGCAGCACGCGCGATATCGTGAGCGATTTCGAGCAGTGTGTTGGGCAGCATCATGGGCGAAAGATCGACGGGCACGCTGGCGGAAGAAGCAAGTGCTGTGCCAAGTGTTTGGCGAGGTGTACATCTTGGTTTTTTAGGGTTTCAGGGGCCTTTGTCGCGCATGACCGCTGTATTTCGCGGTTTTAGCTGTTGTATCTCGCGGTTTTCCGTTCTATAGTGGTGCCATGAAGTCTGTTCGCGATCTCCAACTTTTGCTTTGGCGTGAGTCGTGTCGGCACATCGACATTGCGGAATCGATTGGAGATCTGGCTGCGGTGATGAATCAGTTTGTTGCGCTGCGGACGATGAGTATTTTTGCGCTTGACGGGGACAGAGTTGTTCTGGTCGCGAGCACTGAATCGGTTGGTGCTTCGCTGAGGTTTTCGGTTGACGGAGAGGATGCTGCGGCGGTGAGGCGGTTTGCGGCGAAGGGCGGGTTGTGCTTGGTGAATGCGGGGAGACCCGGAAAGAGCCTGCTGCGCAGTCTGGCTCCTGCACTTGGGGGATCGCGGGCGATCTGTGGCGGCCTGATGCGGGACGAGAAGCCTGAGGGCATCGTCGCGTGGCAACTTGATGCGCGGGCGGAGCTGACCGGCAGGGCGTCACAACATCTGGCGTCGGCGCTCGAGCCTCTAGCGGTGGCGCTGGATACTTCGCGTCGGTTCCACGAGCTTGAGGACCTGCGGCGTGCTGCGGAGGCGGATCGAAGTTCTGCGCTGCGGCGGCTTGGGCGTGAGACGCTGAGCGAGCCGATTGTGGGCATGTCGGGGGGACTGAGCCAGATCATTGAGCGAGTATCGATTGTTGCGACGCAGAATGTTCCGGTGTTGATCTTTGGTGAAACGGGATCGGGAAAAGAAGTGATTGCGCGCGCGGTGCATGAGAAGTCGGCGCGGCATGAGGGGCCGTTTGTGAGGGTGAATTGCGGGGCGATTCCGTCGGAACTGATCGATTCGCAGTTGTTCGGGCACGAGCGAGGCGCGTTTACGGGGGCAACGGAGCAGAGGCTGGGGTGGTTTGAGCGAGCGCACAACGGGACGCTGTTTCTGGATGAGATTGGCGAGTTGCCTCTGGCGGCGCAGGTTCGGCTGCTGCGGGTTTTGCAGGAGGGGATACTGGAACGGGTTGGTGGGCAGAGTTCGGTTGCGGTGGACTGTCGCATTATCGCGGCGACGCATCGCGATCTTGTGGAGATGGTTCGGGCGAAGACGTTTCGAGAGGATCTGTGGTATCGGCTTGCGGTGTTTCCGCTGGTGCTGCCGCCGCTGCGTGAGAGGCCTCAGGATCTGCCGGACCTGGTGCGTCATTTTGCGCACAAGGCGTCGGTGAAGTTTGGGTTGCCGGATTTTGTGGTTGAGGCAGCGGACCTTGAGTTGATCGGTGGGTATGACTGGCCGGGGAATATCCGCGAGTTGGCGGCGGTGATTGACCGGGCTGCGCTGCTAGGGTCGCAGCACCGGCTTGCGTTGTCGGCGGCGATGGGCTCGACGAGTCACGGCCCGCGGAATGTTGAGCGGCGGAGCGATGCGAGGGGTTCCGGGCCGGTGCCGACACTGGATGCGTCGGTGCGGATGGCGATTGAATCGGCGCTTGCTGCGAGCCGTGGTCGGGTGGAGGGGCGATATGGGGCTGCGGAGTTGCTGGATGTGAACCCGAACACGCTGCGGTCGAAGATTCGGAAGTACAGGATCGATCCGAGCGTGTTTCGTGCGCCGATCTGAGGGTTGTGGAGTGCGCGAGAGGAGTGATCTGGAGATCGCGAATCGTGGCGCTTTGTGATGGGAAATGGCAGAACTCGGCGGCCGGTATGGGGAAGCCTATCCTGAGTGCATGATTCATCCGTGGCATGACGTTTCTCCGGGGGTGAGCGGGCTGGCGCTGCCGGAGTTTTTCAAGGCGATCATCGAAATTCCGAAGGGTTCGAGCAACAAGTACGAACTGGACAAGCACACGGGGATGATTCGGCTGGACCGGGTGCTGTCGAGCGCGGTGTACTACCCGGCGAACTATGGGTTCATACCGCAGACGATGGCGGAGGATGATGACCCGCTGGATGTGCTGGTGTTCTGCTCGGAAGAGATCCCGCCGCTGTGCATCTGCGAGGCGCGAGCGGTGGGCGTGATGACGATGGTCGATGACGGGCAGCCGGACCACAAGATCGTTTCGGTGCTGGTGAACGATCCGGAGTATGCGGATTATCACAAGGCGTCGGACTTTCCGCGGCACACGTTTAAGATGCTCAAGCGATTCTTCGAAGATTACAAGATGCTCGAGGGCAAGGGCGTGGAGGTTGACGAGATCATGCCGGCGGAGATGGCGCACGCGATCATCGAGAATTCACTTGCGCGGTACTCGGATCTGCGGCGGATGGGCGGGATCAAGGGACTCAGCGGGTGAAGTGCGGTGTAGATGGTGTCAGGATGATGGGAGATTCGACGATGCGGGATGGAATGCTTGCGGCGAGCGAGATCGAGGCGAAGAGTTTCGGCATCAGTCGTCGTGCGGCGATTGGGGGCGTGCTTGCTGCGGTGGCGGCGGGGCCTGCGCTGGCGCGGGAGTGGCTGCGTGAGCCGTTGTATCGGATTTCGCTGGCGCAGTGGTCGCTACACCGGACGCTGCAGGCGGGGAAGTTGACGACGCTGGATTTTGCGAAGGTGGCGCGCGAGGAGTTTGGGCTTGAGGCCATCGAGTTTGTCAATACGTTTTTCAAGGACAAGGTGGGTGATGCGGAGTACCTTGCGGAGCTCAATGCGAGGGCGCGCGATGTGGGCGTGAAGCATCTGCTGATCATGGTTGATGGCGAGGGAGCGCTTGGGGACGCAGATGAGAATCGGCGGACGCAGGCGATCGAGAATCACACGCGGTGGCTGGAGGCGGCGAAGGCGCTGGGATGCCATTCGATTCGCGTCAATGCACAGAGTTCGGGGAGTTATGAAGAGCAGATGGAGCGTGCGGCGGATGGGCTGAGGCGACTGACGGAGCGGGCGAGGTCGATGGAATTGAACGTGATCGTGGAGAATCACGGGGGATTATCGTCGAATGGGGCGTGGCTTGCGGGGGTGATGAAGAAGGTGGGCGATGAGCGTTGCGGAACGCTGCCGGACTTCGGAAATTTCAATGTGAGCGCGACGGAGGCGTATGACCGGTACAAGGGCGTAGCGGAGTTGATGCCCTTTGCGAAGGCGGTGAGCGCCAAGTCGCATGACTTTGATGAGAATGGGAATGAGAAGCACACGGACTATCGCCGCATGATGAAGATTGTGATTGAGGCCGGGTATCGAGGGTTTGTTGGCATCGAGTATGAGGGCGGGGTGCTCGATGAGTATGCGGGGATCAGGGCGACGAAGAAGTTGCTTGAGAGGGTGCGGGAGGAGATGGCGGCGGGGTAATGCGTCAGGGGCGTGGTTCGATGAATGCGCCGGGGACGCGGAACGGGCCGCCGAGGAGTTGTGCGCCGGGCTCGACGATGAGTTTGGGGGCGTTGATGGCGCCCTTGACGGTTGCGTTTGGGCCGAGGTAGACGGGTCCTGCGGATCGGACTGAGGCTTCGAGCGAGCCGAGAATGCGGACGCCCTGGCTGGCGATGACGTCGTTGCAGACGGCGCGTGCTTTTTTGTGGATGATGACGACGCCGGTGGTTCGGAGGCTGCCTCCCCAGTGCATGGCGCGGACGGAGATGTCTTCGAGATTGAGTTGTTTATAACATTCTGGGCAAGTGACGGTCATTGCGGAAGCGGGGATCTTGATGGAGTTTCCGCAGTGGTAGCAGCAGGCGGGAACGGTGCCTTGCCGGCCGACGATTGCTGAACGGATGGAAAGTGCGTCGGTGGTCATGGGAAGTGAGCACGAGGCGGTGAAAATGCGTGTTGCATGCGGTTGCATGCAGCACGCTGTGTTTAGGTTCTGATTTTGCCAGACTCCGGCTCGGGCGTGAGGCCTGAGAGGTGTAGTTGGGGTTGAATGTCAGGCGACGTCTGCGGCACGTGCGTCGATGTCGAGCGAGAGCGGCCGAGTTTCGACGATGGGTTTTGGCTCGGCTGCGGAGCGGAGGGTTGTGGCACGCGAGGTCTGAAGAGATGGTGCGGAGGTCGGTGCGGTGCGGGTGCGCGATTCAGGTTGAGACTGCGTGGAGGGGGCACCGATCTGACCGACGCGGCATTGGCCGGTGAATGTTGCGCCTTCGATGACGACGAGTTTGGAAGCGGTGATGTCGCCTTCGACTCGAGCGTCGGCATTGAGGGTGAGAAGTTCAGTTGCGATGATGTCGCCTTCGATTTGTCCATCGACGACGACACGTTCGGCTTCGATGGCTGCGCGGCAGGTTGCGCCACGTCCGACCTGGACTTCGCCTGCGGCATTGATTTTGCCTTCGAAGGTACCGAGGATGCGTGCGCCGCCTTCGAAGTACATTTCACCCTTGATACGGGTGTCACGCCCGATGACGGTCATCTCGGTGTTGTTTGATGTTGCTGAGGCCATGATCGACTCCTTCGCTCAGTGGTTGAATGTGTGCCCGGGCGCGACTCCCGCGTCCGATGAGTGGCTGGTTCGGAGGATTTGATCGGCGCGAGGTGGCAAGTTTGGCCAGAATGAGGCGGCATGTTCGGCGCGAAGGTGTCGATTTTTGCGCGTTTGGGGAGAAAGTTGGATTAGGAGAGGAGTTTGGGGCGGGGTTCAGGCCGGGAAGGGGCTGGGAACGGTGATGTTTAGTTGGTGTCGATCGGGAGGAAGTCTGTTTTTCGGCCTTTGGTCCAATCGCGGAAGCGTGGCCAGAGAATTGCTTCGATGACGATCTTGAGGCATGCGGCAATGGGGATTGCGATGAGGAGGCCAAAAACCCCAAAGAGGGCTCCTCCGGCGAGTGATGCGAAGAGGATCATGGGGGTGGACATGCCGGTTTCCTTTCCCTGGATCATGGGGGTAAGGACGTAGTCGTCGGCGGCCTGTACGAGGAAGTAGAGGACGAGGGGTGCGGCGATGACCCAGATGATGTTGCCGCGAATGCCGGTGTGGTTTTCGAGCCAGAGGAGCGTGATTGCGATGGGAACGCCGACGAGAGCGAGGTACGGGACGATGGCGAGGATTGCGACGAGTGGGCCGAGGATGAAGGCCGCGGGCACGCCGATGATCATGAATCCGAGGCTGAAGAGGATGGACTGAATGAATGCGATGGTCAGGCGGCCTCGGATGAATGCGGAGACGACAATATCGAAGCGTTTGAGGAGATCGATTGAGCGAACGCGATGTTTTTCGGGGAGCATATGTACGGCGAAGCCCTTACATTCGATCCATTTGGTCGCGATGAAGTAGAAGAAGAATCCGGTGAGGAAGACCATGAATGCGAGTGAGATTGCGCCGGTGATGAGTTGGAGGGCGGTTTGAAAGACGTTGGTTCCGAGGCCAACGGCGGTTTGTGCGATGCGCTGGGCGTTTGCCTGAGTCCATGCGGAGGCGGTGGCGAAGACGATTTCGAGGTCACCGCCTTCTTCGGCGCGGAGTTGTTCGCCCATCCAGATCCATGCTTGGCCGGAATGGTCCAGGAGTTTCTGTCGTGCGGCTTCGATGGCGGCGGCTTCGTCTGCTTGGACGAAGGTTGTGACGAGGCGGACGTTGTTGGTGAGTCGTGCTGTGAGCCCGGCAGTCTGGATGACGCCGTAAGCGAGGCCGAGGGTGACGGGGATGAGCACAAGGACGATCGCGGCGACGAGGATTGAAGCGACGGCTCCTTTGCGAGAGAGGCGTGTGCGACGAACAAGGAGTTGGATGACAGGTTCGAAGAGATATGCGAAGAGAACGGCGAGGAGGACGGGGACAGTGACGACGCTGATGGCTTGTCCGAGCCAGAGCAGGCCGAGGATGACGAAGACGACGAGGACATCGCGGACTGGCTGAATCTGCCAGAGGTGTAGGCGAGCCCAATCGGGGCGTTTGTCGGGGGGGTTGTTGGGGTTGGGAGGGTTGGCCATGGCCAACAGGTTAGCGGGATTGGGGTGTACGTGCGGGGTGCTGAGCGGCTTTCCCGTGGTGGCGAATTGCTTTTGCGACTGAGTCTCAATAAACTATGTATTGAACCGTCGGGTGCGGCGGTCAGGAGATTGCTGTGCGGCTTCGTCGATTGCTCAGCCCGAACAAGCGTGCTCGCGAGACAGGCGTTGCTCCGGCGCATTCGTCGGCTGTGTCCGATCTGCCGCGTGGTGGTCGGGGGCGTGTGGTGGCGACGGTCGGGTGCGCCGCGGAGTGCGACTATCTGCGCGGGCTCGGGATCGAGCCTGGGGTGGAAGTTGAAGTGTGCCGCGCGGGGAGCCCGTGCGTGGTGAACGTGGGGTTTGCGTGCGGCGGTGTGTGCCGGATCGGGATAGGGCGAGAGATTGCGCGGCGGATCTACGTTGACTGCACATGCAACAAGACTGGCGGCGATGGCCCCGGGCTTTGATGGGTCGGGAGTGAGCCGAAGTGGTGCGACGGTGCGCGTTGCGCTGATCGGAAATCCGAACGTCGGGAAGACGACTTTGTTCAATCGGTGGTGCGCGGCATCGCATCACACGTCGAACTTTCCTGGAACGACGCAGGAAGCGCGGTTTGGCGCGATGACTGCGGATGCGAAGATTGAACTGATTGACCTGCCTGGGATGTACAGTTTTCTGGATGGGTCGGCGGAGTCGGCGGCGTGTCGGCGCGTGCTGTCGGGCGATGAGAAGCCGGATGCGGTGTGCGTGGTGATCGACGTAGCGAATGTGACGCGCGGGCTGCGCGTCGTGCGTGAGTCGATCGAGGCTGGGCATGCGGTGTTTGTGCTGCTGACGGATGTGGGGCGCGGGGAGGAGACGAGCGGGCTTGCGAGGGCGCTTGCGAAGGCTGCGGATGTGCGTGCGATTGGAATCGAGGGCTCGGAGCGGGCTTTTGGGGCTGTTGCGCGCGATGTGGCGGCGACGGGGGCTGTGGCGCGGGTGTTTGCAGCGGACTGGGCCGATGTGACTGCGGGATCGGTTTCGCGTGGGGCGATTGCGACGGAGAGCGGCACACGTGGAGATAGGGCGGACCGGCTTGCGTTGCATCCGGTGGCAGGAGTGCTGATCTTCGCGGCGGTGATGTGGGGGCTGTTTTATAGCGTGTTTGCGATTGCGGCGTATCCGATGGACTGGATCGAGGGATTTTTTTCGTGGCTTTCGGGTGCGCTGCGGGGTGCGCTGCCTGATGGGCCGGTGGCGAGTCTTGTGGCGGAGGGGATTGTGGGCGGGGTTGGCGCGACGTTGGTTTTTCTGCCGCAGATTGCGATGTTGTTTTTTCTGATTTCGCTGTTGGAAGAGAGCGGGTATCTGGCGCGTGGTGCACTACTGGCGGATCGGGTGTTGAGGCCGTTCGGGCTGCCTGGGAGCGCGTTTGTGCCGTTGCTGAGCGCGCATGCGTGCGCGATTCCTTCGATTGTGGCGTGTCGGACGATTCGCGATGTGCGTGAGCGTGTGACGGCGATTCTGGTGCTGCCGTTCATGAGTTGCAGTGCGCGGCTTGCGGTGTATGCACTGCTGGTGTCGTTTCTGTTTGCGGACAATCCTGCGCTGGCGGCGACGGCGTTTGCGGGGTGCTATGCGCTGGGCGCGGCGGCGGCGCTGGCGACGAGCTTGCTTGCGCGGCGGACGATCCTGCGTGGTCCGGCCAGTACGCTTGCGATTGAGTTGCCTAAGTGGCGTGTGCCGCGCCTTGGTGCGGCGCTCAAGGCAGCGGCGGTGCGTTCGGGCGTGTTTCTGCGCAAAGCGGGGACCGTGATTCTGGTAATGATGATGGCGTTGTGGTGGCTCTCGAACTATCCGGAGGTTGGGCCTGGTGCGGAGTCGCAGGCGCTTGCAGCGGCGGCGGAGGTTGCGCCCGACGAAGATCGGGCGGCGGAGTTGCGGGCGGAGGCGGAACGTATGGCGGCGCGTGATGCGGCGCGTGGGAGTTTCATGGGGCAGATCGGGCGTGCGGCGGCGCCTGTGTTTGGGCCGCTGGGGTATGACTGGCAGATCTCGATCGGCGTGATGAGCAGTTTCGCGGCGCGCGAGGTGTTTGTGAGCACGATGTCGGTGGTGCTTGCAGGCGAGGAAGAGGGGGAAGGGATTCTGGATCGAATGAAATCGGCGCGGCGTGATGATGGGAGTCTGGTGTTTTCGACGGCGACGCTGTGGTCGTTGCTGGTGTTTTATGTGCTTGCGATGCAGTGTCTGCCGACGCTGGCGGTGACGGCGCGCGAGGCTGGGGGCGTGCGGTGGGCGGTGCTGCAACTGGGGTGGATGACGATTGTGGCGTATGTCGGGGCGATAATTGCGCGGGCGATTGCGCTGGGCCTGGGGGGCTGAAGAATCATGCCGACGGGCGATGTGCAGTTTTGGATTGTGACGGGGGCGTGCGCGGTGGCTGCGGCTTTTGGGGTTTGGCGTGTGTTGCGTGCGATCCGTGGGGCGCGGGGTCGGGGGCGGCAGACGTCGGTGACGCTGACGATCGAGCGTGAAAAGCGGGATTGAGGCTGCCAGGCGATGGTCGCTCGTGAGGCTGTGTTTGATGGCTGGCGTCAGGGGCAACCGGCCGAGAAGTCCGCGAGGAAGGCCTGAACATCGAAGAAGTCGAAGAGACCGTCGTTGTTCCAGTCGGCGAGCGGGTCCCCTGCGGCGAATGCGGAGAGAAAAGTCTGAACATCGAAGAAGTCGAGCGTGCCATCGAGTGTGAGATCGGCGCGGCAGACGCCGAAACCGACGCGATCGAGATCGACGCGTTCATCGAGAGCATCGGAACCGAACTCGAGCCCGATGTAGAGATGAGTGAGACTGGCGAGGATTGCGTCGATCTGTGCCTGCGAGGCGATGGTGCCTGTGGCGTTGGTGCCGACGAACCACGACCCGGAGGCCAGAGGTATATCGCGTCGCGTCCATTGGTTGAGTGGGGGGAGTCCGGTGTCGTGGCTGATGCGTTGGTTGTTGTTGCCGATGAGGATCACGAGGCGGCCGTCGGGATACGAGAGTTGGTCGGTGCGGATCGAAAAGCGGAGACGGCGCTGGGCGTATGCGGAACGATCGCCCATCCATGAGGCAGGGGCACGAAAGAAGGACCATTGGTTGTCGGGATCGAGTTCGGAAATATACCCCCCACTGTCGCCGCCTGTAGGGACGTAATCGGGGGTGTACGCGGCCACGAAATTGAATGCTGCTGCCGGGTTGGTGCGGGTTTCGACCGTCCAGCCTTCGATTCCTGAGTCGAAGTGTGAAATGAGCGGCTGGGCAGCAGCGGGTGCGGCAGATGCCAGCAGGAGCAGAGTCGCGCGTGCGATACGATGCATAACGAATTTCCTCTCTCGTGACTGCGGAAACGACGCACCAGTTCCGGTCTACGTCCGCATGAGAGAGTATAGAGGAAACGTCACTGCGCGCCAAGATAGAAGGGCAGAACGACGGTCCGATATATGCATATCCATGTGCCAGAATGCTTGGGCATTGTGCCCGTCGTGACCGCCATCGCAGCAGAGCCGCCGCGGGTGGTGCGATGCGTCATCGCGGGCGACCGGATGCGACCCACAGTTCAAATAGGCAATCTGTGGTTTTTTTATTTTGACAGAGTCGGCACAATGCGTTAGTGTACGAAGGAGTTGAGAGAGCGTATCCATGAAGAAGCCGATGTTGATGTGTGCGGTTGTTGGCGGTGTTGCAGCGGGTGCGTGCGCGCAGTCGTATTTCCAGTATTCGGGCGGAACGGTGACGTTTACCAAGGCTGCGTTTGCCGATCCGAATGACACGGCGAATTGGGATGTGATCACGAGCGACGTGGCGCTGACGCGGAGCAACTTGGCTGGGATTTACAACCCGATTCAGGAGCCCTGGTATGTGGGAACGGTGAGCCCGATGGGGACGCTGTGGTACTTTGGCGGGACGGTGGCGGATGTAATCGGGGGTTCGATCGGGCTGGGCGATTTTGATGTGTGGGAAGATGCGAAGCCGGCGTTTACGCCGAGCATCGTGGGGATGAACTCGGTGATGTACCTTCAGGCGCATAACGCGTATGTTGACTTCATGGTCACGAGTTGGGGCGTGGGGATTCAGGGCGGTGGAGCGGTGTCGTGGAGGCGGGCGTATGTGCCTGCTCCGGCGTCGGCAGGGTTGCTAGGTCTTGCGGGGTTGTGTGCGTCGCGTCGTCGTCGGTAGGCACAGCCTTCGAGACGTGCGCTTGACGGGCTGACGCGCGCTGCGCGAGCCCTACGCTTTGATATGGGCGAAGTGTCGCGATATCAGCGGCAGATGCTGCTGGCGGGAGTTGGCGAAGGCGGACAGGCGAGGCTGCTTGGGTCGCATGCGCTGGTGGTGGGTTGTGGGGCGCTTGGGTGCGTGAGCAGTGAGATGCTGGTGCGCGCGGGGGTCGGGCGGCTGACGATCGTTGATCGCGATGTGGTGGAACTGACAAACCTTCAGCGGCAGGTGCTGTTTGACGAGCGCGATGCGGCGGCGCAATCGCCAAAGGCGGAGGCTGCGCGGCGGCATCTTGCAAGGATCAACAGCGGCGTGCGCGTGCGCAGCGTGGTTGCGGACTTTTCGCCCCTGAACGCGGAGCGCTTGATTGCGGGCGATGAGAAGCCGGACGTCATACTTGATGGGACAGACAACTTCGAGACGCGGTATCTGCTCAATGATCTGGCGGTGAAATACGGGATTGCGTTCGTGTATGCGGGCGTGGTGGCGGCGGGCGGGATGTCGATGAGTGTGCTGCCTGGAGAGACGGCGTGTTTGCGGTGCGTGTTTCGGGAGATGCCTCCGGCGGGTTCGCAGCCGACCTGCGACACGGCGGGGGTGCTTGGGCCTGCGGTGTCGATTGTGGCGGGGTATCAGGCGGCCGAGGCGCTGAAGATTCTGCTGGGGCTGAGGGAGAAGGTGATGCCGTCGCTGCTGACGTTTGATCTGTGGGAGGGAACGCGGTCGCGGCTGGATCTGCGCGAAGCGCGTGATGCGGCGTGTCCATGCTGCGGGCTTGGGCGGTTCGATTTTCTTGATGGCGTGGGGCATGAGGGTGCGGCGGTGTCGCTGTGTGGTCGCGGGGTGGTGCAGGTTTCGCCGCCGATGGAGACGCGGGTGGACCTTGGGGCGCTTGCGCGTCGGCTGGGGGGCGTGGGACGGTTTCGTGTCGCGGAGATGATGGTGACGGGTGAGCTCGACGAAGAGCGTGGGGAAGAAGGCGAAGCGATCGGGCTGACGGTGTTTGAGGATGGGCGTGCGCTGGTGCGTGGGGTGCGATCGGCTGAGCGGGCGCGGGCGATCTACGCTCGGTATATAGGGGCGTGAGGCGAGACTTGAACAAGGAGTGTTGCGATGAGTTTCATGGGAACGACGATCAGGATTACGGCGGAGCGCATGCTTGGGCTGGCGGAAGTGTTGGCTGCGGATGTTGACGCAAAGATTTTTGCGCGTCAGCCGATGGCGGATGGGAAGCGTGTAGTAACAAATCACCCGGCGTTTGTGTACGGACACCTTGCGATCTATCCGGCGCGGGTGCTGGGGCTTGCGGGGAAGGATGCGAGCTCGGTGACACCTCCGGCGGCGTGGAATGATCTGTTCAAGGCGGGCGCGGAGTGTCGGGATGATGCGGAGGGAACGATCTATCCGGGGAAGGAAGAGTTGGTGAAGTCGATGCTCGAGTGGCATCGGGCGGCGCTGGTGGTGGTTGAGGGGATGACGGACGAGGAGTTCAAGGCTCCGAACCCTGCGGGCGGGCGGTTCAGCGAGATCATGCCGACGATGGGTGCTGCGACGATGTTTCTGTTTGGCGGGCACGCGATGATGCACCTTGGGCAGGTGAGCGCGTGGAGGCGTGTGATGGGGCTGCCTTCGGCGATGAGGTGAGGCGTTGGGCGCCTGAGAGTCAGGGACGCACGAAGGGATTGGTGCGTCGTTCGAAGCCGATGGTGGTGTCGGGGCCGTGGCCTGGGTAGACGCGGGTCTCGTCGGGAAGTGTGTAGAGGTGTGTGCGGATGGAGTGTGCGAGCTGCTCGAAGGAGCAGTTGGGGAAGTCCGTGCGTCCGATGGAGCCTGCGAAGAGTGCGTCGCCGGAGATGATCTGGCGTGAGGGTTCGTGATAGAGTGCGATGCTGCCTGGCGAGTGGCCGGGGATGTGGAGCACGCGCCAGGGTTCGCTGACGAGGGTGAGCGTTTCGCCGTGCTTGAGCAGGCGGGCGGGGGCGGGCCCGGTGATGGAGAGGCCGAGGGGCGTGCTGAGGTTGAGGACAGGATTGGAGAGCCAGTCGCGTTCGGCCTCGTGGATCCAGATCGGGATTGGGCCCAGACGGTCGATTGCTTCGTTGAGGCCGGCGATGTGATCGACGTGTGCGTGGGTGAGGAGGATTGCTTGGACGGAGAGGCCGAGCGCTTCGACGCGATCGAGAAGGGGTGCGGGGGAGAAGCTGACATCGGCGATCCAGCAGGCGTTTGAGTGCGTGGGGTCGGCGTGGCGGACGAGATAGCAGTTGGTCTGGAACTCGCCGAGGGGGAATGGCTCGATGACGGGCGATGTGTGCGTTTTTGGATGCATCGCGGGCAGTGTAGGTACAATGGTGCTGGAGCAAAGTGGGCTGGACTGAACAAGGCTGGAGTGAACTGTGCTGATCCGAAATATCAATGAGACGCCGCGCACGCCGGTGAAAATGGATGGAGTGAAAGGCGCGACCATGGCGATCATGGTCGGGCGCGAGGATGGGGCTCCGAATTTTGCGTTGCGACAGTTTGCGGTGGAAGCGGGCGGGCACACGCCGCGGCATGCGCATGACTATGAGCACGAGGTATACATCGTGGCTGGGAGTGGCGAGGTGCTGCTGGAGGGGGCGATGAGGCCGATCCGTGCGGGGGATGTGGTTTATGTCCCTGCGGACTCGGAGCACCAGTTTCAGGCAACAGGGAGCGAAGGGCTGCGTTTTCTTTGTATCGTGCCGGTGACGCGGAATTGTGGAGACCCTGTTCCGGGCAGTTGATGGGCAAAGGAGTGCGGGCATGCATGCGACAACGCGAACTTTGTGGGTGATTTCGCTGTTCTACCTGGTGCTGATCGGGGCGTGCGTTTGGAGCCTGCTTCTGGGCATGCGTGATGGGGACAGCACGCGCATCACGCTGAGCACGACTGGGCTGATTGTGTTTTTGGGGAGCGCGCCGATTGCGGTGGTGCTGGGTGCGAGAGGCTCGGGGGGCGCGGCTGCGGGGACGGATGTCGGGGAACTGGTGCGCGCGATTGAGCAACTGGCCAAGGAGCAGGTGCTGTCGGATGATGCGCGGCGGGTACTGAATCGGGGGCGTGAGCGCGAGCTTCTGCGGCGTGCGATTGAGGAAGACATTGCGGCTGAGGACTGGGACGCGGCGATGGTGCTGGTGAAGGAACTGGCGGAGCGTTTCGGGTATCGAACGGACGCGGAGAACTTTCGCTCGCGGATCGAGACGGCGCGGTATCAGACGCTGGAGCGGCGGGTCGATGAAGCAATCAGGGGGCTGGACGGGATGATTGTGGGTCGGCGGTGGGAAGATGCGTTGTCGGAAGCGGCGCGGATTTCGCGGCTGTACCCGGATTCGCCGCGAATCGAGGGCTTGCGGCATCGAGTGGTGCAGGCGCAGGCGCGGTATAAGCAGGATCTGGAGCGTCGGTTTCTGCTGGCGTCGGAACAGGACCGTGCGGAAGAGGCGTTGTCGCTGCTGAAGGAACTGGATCACTACCTGACGGAGCCAGAGGCCGAGCCGTATCGGGAAGTTGCCAAAGGGGTGATCGGCAAGGCGCGCGAGAATCTTGGAGTGCAGTTCAAACTGGCGGTGCAGGATCGGCAATGGGCGCGGGCAGCGGATGTCGGGGACCGGATTATCGCGGAATTTCCGAACTCGCGCATGGCGCAGGAAATCCGGGAGATGATTGACGGCATTCGAGAGCGCGCGACGGGGGTTGTCGGGACTTGAGAGTCAGCGGCCCGTGATGGGATCAGTTGCGACCGGGCGAGAGGCCTAGATCGGTGATCGCGGGGGCGGTGGTGTGTGCGGGCTCGGTGAATTCTTCATCGAACTCGTAGACGCCGATGAAATCATCGAGGCAATCCTGTTCGGTCTTGCGCATGAGGTTTGCGTCGATGAGAGCGAAGACGATGCGGCCGAAGTCTTCGGTGGCGTGGATGTTCCAACGGCGCAGGACGGTGCGTGCGAGCATGCCGTAGCGTTGGATAGCGTAGTCGCGCAGGCCGAGGCAGAGTTGTTGCCCAGTGACGTGGCGTGATTCGTCTTCGGCGGGGCGATCGAAGTCGGCGGAGTCGGACTGGCCGTGCACCATTTTGTCGGTGTGGCTGAGGCCGTCGCGGATGAAGCGGTAGGCATCGGGAGCGTAACCGCCTGCGCGGTGGAAGATGCTCTTGATGTCGAAGTCCTCGGACATGCTAACCCTCCCTCTGAAAGGACGGGAATCGCGGTCGAATCAGAACTAACTGTATCGGCTTGAGTGGAAAAAACCAATAAAATCGGGCGGTGGTTCAAAAAACCTGCGCGCGCGGGGGGACACTGACGTGTGGATTGTCGCGGATGCTGAAGCGCAGGGGGCGAGAAGTCCAGTCTCCGGCGTTTGCGATGCCGATGCGTGGGGAGCGGATGATCTGTTCGTCCGATATACGTCGGGCTCGTTCGAGCATCAGGACAGAACTCGAACAAAGATCGATGGCGTTGAGATCGCGATCGATGGCGAGGGCCTTGCAGAGTTTGGCGGGGCCGGAGCAGAGGTCGAGGTCGCGGAGTGGCTTTGCGCCTGGCTTAGTGCGGTTGGTGTGCATGAGGTCGAGGCCTTCGATGGGTTCGAGAGCACGGATGAGCACAGCATGTGGCTGATTTTCGGCGAGCGCGGAGACATTCATGCAGAAATGCATGCCATAGGTGAAGTAGACGTAACTGGTTCCTGGGGGCATGAACATTGGTTGATTGCGCGGGGTGCGGCGGTTGTCGTAGGCATGTGAGGCGCGATCGTCGGCGCCGAGGTAGGCCTCGGTCTCGACGATGATGCCAGCGGCGCGGTAACCGCTGGGGAAGAAGCGGACGAGGCGACAGCCGATGAGATCGCGTGCCAGTCGGTCAGCGGGTTTGGCGTAGAAGGGTCTGCGGAGCGCGGGCATTGTGCTGGGATTATGCGTAGGCGTGGAGGCCTGGGAGGAGGAGGTTGACGCCGAAGTAGGTCCAGAGCATGACGACAAATCCGACGACGCTGAGCCATGCGGTGACGAGTCCGCGATTGCGGATGCCGGCTTGTCGGACGTGGATGACGATGAGGTAGACGATCCAGGTGACGAGCGCCCAAGTTTCCTTAGGGTCGAATGCCCACCAACGTCCCCAAGAGTGATCTGCCCACCAGGCGCCGAGGAGGATGCCGACGCCGAGAGTCCAGAAGGCGAGTTGAAGGACGGTCATGGTTGCGCGATCGAGATCGCGGAGCGTGCGTTGCGGGCCGGTGTTGACGTCGGTGCCGGTGCCGGGCGCGAGAACAGCGGTGGAGGCGACAGCGACGAGGTCGGCACGTTCGCCGAAGAGTTTTGCGGCGTAGTGGGTGCCGAGATAGAAGAGGGAGATGATGAAGCCGAGGGTGATGAGTCCGTAACTGGTGAGGACGGTGGTGACGTGATACTTGAGGAGTACGCTGGTGTTGAGGATCGCAGCTTCGCGTTCGATGTTTGCGCCTGGGATTCCGGTTTGTGTTGCCATGATGAGGACGAGGAATCCGGTGCCCGCTGCTGCGGCGCCGAAGAGCCATTGTCGGCGTGCGAGCATGACGGCGAGGCCGACGAGGGCGGCGAAGAGGCTGACGCCGGTCATTGATTCGAACTGATTTTGGATTGCGAAGCGTTCGGCGATGAGGCAGCGTGTGATGAAGCCGAAGCCGTGGAGACCGATTGCGAGGACGAGGGTTGCGATGCCTCCGACGATGAGCCATTTGCGTCCGGTACCGAAGGCGAGGATGAGCATGAGGAAACTGACGAGGTAAGTCCAGTAACCGAGTTCGAAGGCGTTGGATTTGTTGTAGGTGAGTTCGAGGGAGCGCCGCTCAGTGGGGTAGACGGCGGGGTTGATGGTGGGGAGGATTGCGGCGAGATCGATGATGGCGGCGTTGGCGCGAGTGGCATCGCGTGCGCGCCATGCTTCGCCGAGGGCGAGGGCAGCCTGTCGGGCGGGGTGAGTTGGTGGGAGATCGGCGAGGTGCTGCCAGCGTGCGTCGCTGATTTCGGGGGCGACGAGGAGGAGGTTCTGCTCGGAGCCGAGGAAGAGGCGCGTGGCACGTTCGACACGGTCAAGCCCGCGGCGGTATGTCGGGTCGCCGCCATGAGCCTCGAAGATTGGGGTTGAGAAATGATCGACGACGCGAGGCGATACGCGGGTGAGTTTGAGCCAGAGTTCGCGTTTGGGGTCGTCGGACTTGAAAGCGAAATCGAGATAGGACTGGCGAAGGGGGAGATAGTCGACGTGGATGAGCGGGCGGTCGATGTAGTAGACAGGATCGATGATGGTGTCGAGGAGGGTGAAGAGGGGGGCGTACTTGAATTTGATGGATTTGTTGGTGGGGCCTGGGATGAGGTCGAAGTATGCGCGCGAGCCGGTGACGATGTGAACGGTCTCGCGTGCGAGGGTGTGCATGATTTTGACGCGGCCGTTGTGGAGGACTGCGAGATCTTCGAGCGGGCGGAGGTCGAGGGATTTGGCGAAGTCGGCTTTTTGTTCAACCGTAACGGGTTGATCGAGACGGACCTGGCCGAAGACGCTGGCGTGGACAGACGCGGCGGAGACGTCCTGAGATTCTGGGTGTGCGTTGCCTGCTGGCGCAGTCTGCCCGATGCAGAGGGGTGCGAAGGCAACAAGAACGAAGAGAGTGGATATCAGGCGCATCATGTTCCGACCTCCTGCAATGGCTGTTGGGCGGGTGCGAGGCGTTGGGCAGCGGCCTTTCGGCGAAGTCGATCGGCTTCGCGACGGACGAGGTATGGCTTGATGTAGAACGCCCAGGGGATTCCGATACCCATGAGAATGCTGCCGAGCGCGACGACGTGGATGCCGGGGTTGTTGCCGACGCCGAGGATGGTGAACTGTGCGAGGGGTTTGTCGATGATTCCCTGATCGACGAGTTCCTGAGACTGATTCCAGCCTTGCTGATCCCATCCGGACTGGCTGAGTTTGTACTGGTTTGGGTTGATGCCGGCGAAGAAGCGGCGTGAGAGGTTGTAGACAAGAGTGCGGCTGTCATCCCAGTGATACGGGGCGCGGAGCGGGGCGTTGAGTTTGCAGATGTGTTCGTAGGCGTTGAATGAAGGAGAGTCGCCGGTGAATGTTGTGGGGCTGACGCGAAGGGTGGATTGATAGTCGCGTGGCGCGCCGCGGTGGTCATAGGCGATCATTTCGAAGTTGACGAGTTGAACGTGGAAGTCGGGGAAGCGGTGCTGTCGGCGGCCGAAGGCGAGTTTGAGAGCTCGGCCATCGGGGAGCCTGACGGCTCGCTCGCGTTCAGGGCCCATGCCCATGTATTGCGAGAAGGGGACCCAGAGCGTGCGGACCCATTGCTCGCCTCGGACGGTAGCGGAGACTTCGACAGCGACGGCGGCCTCCTGATGCGAGCCGATGAGGTTTGTTTGTTGCTGCTCTGGTGGAACGGGACGTGGGCGTTCGAAGCGTTCGGCGTGCTGCCATCGTGTGGTGACCTGGAGATCGACGCGATCGACGACATCGGTGATGCGATCGTTGGCGGGTACGTCATTGAGTACGCGCAGATCGCCGCCCATCTGACGGACGAGGGCGCGCAGGGAGCCATCATCACGTTCGTCGAGGTAGACCTGCAAGCGAGACGCATCGATGAAGTCGATGAGAATGGCGGGGTCGGCGGTGCGGCGGAGGGGGCGGCCTCCCTCCCCCACTGCGTCGAGAATGTCCTGATTGATTTCGGAAAATCGGCTATAGAGCCAACGGGTATAGGACTGCCCGGCGGGGTTGGTGATGCGAACGATGGCGACGGCGCTGGGGGCGTCTTCGTAGCCTCGCGTGATGATTGGCATCGGTGGCGTGGGAGAAATTTGTTCGACCTGGATGCGATAGCCGGAGTCGCCGATGGTGATGGAGTCGCCGACGGCGATGGGCGTGACGATGCGGAGTGGTTGTTCGCCAGGAATCTCGATGGAGAGAGCGTGCGACGTGTCTGGCGGGAGTTCGAGTGCAAGAGTGTTCCATCGGCGTTGGTCCATTCCGATGGTGTATTCGAGGCCGAAGGCTTCGTTTTCGCTGATGCGTTGGATGGGTGCGTTGGGGAGGAGAGTGAATTCGAATGCTGGCCCGGTTCGTGCGAGGCCTTGCTGGTCGGGGATGTTGAGGAAGAGGGAGACGACGCGGAGCGGGTTTGCGCGGGCGAAGTTGGGCGAGCCGGCGACTTCGAGATAATCGCTTTGAAGTCGGCCATAGGAGCAGTAGCCGACGATGCGGAAGTTGATGTCGTCGTCGATGAGATGTGTGGTCGGGGCGAGCGGGATGTTGAGTGAGCGTTGTGGCGTACCTTGCCAAGGGGAGGTTGCGGCAGTGCGCCAGAGGCTGGTGCGTGCGTGTTCGTCGCCGACGTCAAGGGCGTAGTCGTTGTAGCGTGGGAGTCGCTTGATGGGACGTTGTTCCCAGGCGGTGGGTCCGAGGCCGGTGTGATCCTGCGCGACGTAAAGGACGACGGCGGTGTTGTCGTAGAAGGTTGCCTGTGGTGGACCGATTGCGGCGGCACCGCTGACATCGCGGCCTGAGATGAGGAGGGTGTCGCCTTCCTTTTTGAGTTTCTGGTAATAGATGCTTCCGAGGGCGATGGTGATGATGCCGGTGTGGACGGTTAGGACTCCGAGGTTTTTGAAGGTGAACTCGATGCGTCGGATGGTTGCGATGAACATGTTGATGATGAAGGTCATCAACAGGAGCCGCATCGGCCACCACGAGTAGAACTCAAGTTCGGTCATTTCGAATGGAGGCAAGCGCCGGAGTGTGATGGCCTGATATTGAGTGACGAACGCTGGGAAGAGGCGAAAGCCGGAGTTGGTTGCGGCGTCGTAGTGCAGTGCGGGCCAGACGTTGGCAGCCCAGAACGAGGTGCCGCCGACGCCGAGCAGGATGAGCAAGCCGAGGACGAGGGGGAAGCGGACCGTGCGCTTGAGCGGGAGACGATTGGCGACGAGGACGATGAGAAAGGCGATGAGCGTGAAAGGAACAACGAGGGTGGCGACCTTGATGAGCCATGTTGGAATGAGGGCGAGCATGCCGATGGGGACGGATGCGAAGACGGCATAGAGCGCCACGCCGATGAGGACGATGACTGCGAGGGTGATGGAACTGAAGGCGCGGAGGAGAAACTTGAAGGGCCATGCCCAGGACGGGAAGTGTTGATCGTCCCATGCCTTGCTACGCTGCCACTTTTGACTCATGATGCTCCCGTTTTTGGACCACGGCGAAGGCAGAGGACGAACGACAGAATACTCGCGACACTCACCCGCCAGCGGTTTGGATTCTAGGTCGTTCTGGCTTGTTCGGCGGGAGAGGCGAGTTCCCTTTACTCGGGCGTGGTGGAATCAGATTCGCGATGCACTCGCGGAGCAGATTGCGAGCAATACTGGATCGTGCACGGCGGTGAGGGAGTCGGCTAGGGTGCGGCCTGCGGGGAGGGCGACGATGCCTGCGAGCGGGGCGCCGGGCGTGAAGGTCCATGCGATGGGATCGAGGCCGAGGGCGCGTGCGCCGTTTGTGGTGAGCATGGCCAGTGCGGTTTGCGGGTCGAGATCATCGCGATGGATGAGCAACCGGGCTTCATCGAGCGTGGAGAGGGAGCCAGTGGATTGGTCGGCTGGGTTTGCGGGGAGGTTGATGATGGAATCGGTGCCGAGGCAGACGTTGATGCCGGCTGCAAGCATTTCGCGATAGCGGTGCGGGCCCAGGGAATGTGGCGCGTCGAAGTAGTCGCTGGCGCGCGGGCAGTATGCGACGCTTGCATGGGAGCGGGCGAGGATGGCGATCGCGTGGTCGGGGCAGTCGTTGCAATGCGCGCAGAGCCAGTGAGCGCGGGCGAGATATGGGGCGAGATGTTCGACGGGATGATGACCAAGGCCGAAGTGTGCGTTTGTGTGCGAGCTGAAGAGGCCGAGGGATTCGAGGAGAGTGCGGTGCGGGCCTTGCGCATGCTGAATGAAGTTGCGTTCGTCGAGGGTTTCGGCCAAGTGTGTCGTGAGGGGGAGGTTGTGGGCCGAGGCCAGGCGGAGTGCGGCGTCGAAGGCAGAGGGCTCGGCAGAGTATGGAGAGTGTGGGCTCAGGCCGAGGCGTGTGCCGTGGGATGTAGATGCTTCGGATGCAAAGGAGTTGAGCAATTGGTGAAGGCGTGCGATGCGTTCGTGTGCGCGATCGCCGATGGCGAAGAACTCGATGAAACTGACACCGGCCAGAGGCGAGGCAGCGAGCGTGTGCCACGGAACGAGCGTGGGACCGGTGGCGGTGCAGCCTGCGATGTCACCAACGGCGACGACGCCTCCGGCGAGTGAGCGTTCGACACCCAGATGGACTGCCGCGGCGATGTCGGGTTCGAATTGCGGGCGCGATGTGCGCACGGTGTCGAGCCATGCGGCGAAGGATGATTCGGCGGGCCTGGGTCGGGGGCCTATGGCGGTGAGGTCAAGATGCGTGTGCGCATTGACAAACCCCGGGAGCAGGATGGTGCCGGGGAGAGGGAGAGTGAGTGTGCCGGGAGGGGCGGCGAGAGACGAGGAACATTGGAGTGTCTGGAGGCGGGTGAGACGGTCGTGATCGCGTTCGATGAGGATGAGGAGCGAGGCTCCGGTGTTTGGATTTCGGCGGGCATCCCATACGGCGTCGGGCCTGAGGAGGATGTGTGTGGGGGTGCGATCGGGAATGACTGTAATGAGGTCTTTCATGGCAAAGCGGGGACGAGTCCGATATGGTTGCTGGCACGAGGGTACCATGTTGGGCGCCGGGTTGGGCGCCGGGTCGGGGCCGATCCGTGCGGTGTGCCGTCGCAAGGAGTATGGAAGATGAACATGTCGAAGCATCGTCGCTGGCTGGTGGGAAGCGTTCTGGCGTGCCTTTCCGTTATAGGTTTGGGCGGGTGCGTGAGCCAGCAGGAGTATGACCGTCTGGTGGACACGAACCGGAGCCTGAAGGCGACGAATTCGGATCTTCAGGCACAACTTGATGACCGGAATCGATTGATCAGTTCGCTGCGTGGAGAGACCGGCAGCGCGAGCGATTCGATCACGGGATTGACTGGCGAGAACGCGACGCTGAGGCAGCAGCTGGCGGCTGCGCAGGCGCGGATCAGGCAGTTCGAGGATGATCTGGCGTCGATGTCGATGACACGACTGGACCCGGTGACGGATAGTGCGTTGCGTGATCTCGCCAACCGGTATCCTGGGCTGGTGTCGTATGACGCTGACCGGGGGATGCTGCGGTTTGCGAGCGATCTGACGTTTGACTCGGGCTCGGCGGTGGTGCGTGCTTCGGCAGGAGACAGCCTGCGGGCCTTGGCGGGGATTCTGAACTCGTCAGATGCGATGAACTATGACGCTCGCATCGTGGGGCATACGGATTCGCAGCGCGTGAGTGCAGCGACGGCACAGCGTCACGCGACGAACATGCACCTTTCGGCGCACCGGGCGATTGCGGTGCGCGACGCGCTCATCGGGCTTGGTGTAACGCCGGGGCGCATGGAGGCAGCAGGTTGGGGCGAGTTCCGTCCTGCGGTGCCGAACACTGCCAGCGGCAATACGCCTGAGAACCGACGCGTCGAGATCTACATCGTGCGAGGATCGGGCGGGGCGCGCTCGCTGGGTGCTCCGAGCGGCGGATCGATTGAGCTCGATCGCGATCGGGGTGCGGGCGGGTTTGAGGCTGTGAAGTAAGAAGATTGCTCCTCTTCGGAGCAACAACCACGAGTTCATAAAAAGACCCCGGACGTGTGTCCGGGGTTTTTCATTTGTGTGGTTGATGCGAACCTTGGCGGGCGGGCCTCAATCATGCTGCGGGCTTGGAGCGTCGACGGCGCTTGCCGAAAGTGCGGTGTGCGACGCTGGTGCGCAGGTCGCGATCATGAATGAGGACTTCGACGAGTTCGATAGGATCCTGCACCCAGACGTCGGCGCCCATTTCTTCGGCGAGGCCTTCGGCGCGATTGAAGACTCCCCCACCGACTGCGATCTGCATGTCTGGGCAGATGCCGGTTTCGTGGAGGGTGTTGAAGATCAGTCGCAGGTATGGAAGGTCGGTCTGCGATGTGCAGAAGCAGAGGAAGACAGCGGGTCGTTCTTCGCTGAGTGCGGAGATGATCTCGTCATGCGGGACGTTGCCTCCGACGAATTGGACTGTGAAGCCGTGAGATTCGAGGAGGTCGACGGCGATCTGTGCGCCGAGTTCATCGGGATCTGTAGGGCCACAGCAGGTGAAGACGGTGCGTCCTTCGCCGGGCCCGGTGCCTGTGAGAGGAAGGTTCGCGGCGATCTGATCGACGAGAACGCGAAGGAGGCGTGAGCCGAGCTGATAACTAAGTTTGCTGAGTTGGTCCTTGCGGTGCATCTTGTCGAGCAGCGCGTAGGAGGGCCAGAGGAGATTGATGAGGATGTCCTGTGGCGGGAGGGTCTGTGCGGCATTGTGAATAACGGCGCGTGCGAGCGGACGATCGCCCGCGATGAGGGCATTAAAGAGCCCTTCGATCAGTGGATGTGAACTCATACTGGTGGTGCTCCGACGTCTGTACGTCCGGCGTCGGTTCCACCGCGCTCCGGGGCATGATTTGGATTCGACGATCGACTCCCGTCCGATCGGCCGGGTCGGCTTCCGTGCCACCCGTGCGATGGAGTATCGGTGGCACAGAGAAAAATCTCGCACAATCGGGTGTATGTTGTCGGTGGTGGATTGAAACGCGCAAACTCGGCCTTGAATGTCAGGTTTGCGGACCTGATCGGACGCCGCGATAGAGTGCACAGATGCCAAGGCTGAGGGGGCGGGAGGTAATCTGGGAGAATCCGTGGCGATTCATGGCTGATTCAAGTTCCGTTCGCGACATGAATGACTCGACAGACCTTGGTAAGTAGCGATAAGCCCCCGAACGGTCGCGGCTGATGAGGGTTGCGGTGCGAGGCATGACCCAGCCACAGTAGAAAGCATTGAACCACCGGACTGGGGCGATCGCCGGGCGATCGAACTCGAGGATAACGAGTCGCCCGCCGGGGCGGAGGACTCTGGCAAACTCGGCCAAAGCCTGATCTGGATTCTGGACGTTGCGAATACCGAAGGCAATCGAAACGACATCAACCGACCCCGATTCGAGTGGGAGATTCTGTGCGTCCGCTTCGAGATATCTGATGCGGTCGGGGTCTGGGATGGCGCGGGAAGTGCGTTTGTGCTCTGCGAGATCGAGCATGGCGCGGGTGAAGTCGAGGCCGAGGATAGAGGATGCGGGTGTGCTGGCGAAGGCGTGAGTGAGGTCTCCGGTGCCACAGGCAATGTCGGCGATGACGTCGCCTGATCGAACGGCAGCGGCGCGGACGGCGAGTTTTCGCCAGCGTTGATCCTGGCCGAGGGAATGCACCCGGTTGTTGAGGTCATAGGATCTTGCGATGGCGGAGAACATAGCCCGGACCTTTGCGGGCTTGTCGGCGTCATGGTGAGGATCGGTCAGGGTGGCGTCGGTCCAGACGGTGCCCCGATTGGCAGGCTTGAGTTCGGAGTTCACCACCGATGGTAGAACACTGTCGCAGGGTGCGAAGGAGTCGTCAGATGAAGAGCGTCATGAAGTACTTGGCGGTGTTTGTGGTTGGATCGACAGGATTGATACTGGCGGGGTGTTCGGACAATCCGACGTTGGGGCGGTCGCAGTTTGCGTTGCTGAGCCGGGCGCAGGAAATCGAGATTGGAGAGCAGGCCCAGGCACAGTTGTCGGAGGAGTATGGTGGGAGAGTCAAGAACGAGGCGGTGCAGGCGTATCTGACCGAGGTGTGCATGAGCATGGTCGCGCACACGGAAGGGGATTGGGCGACGCTGCCTTGGGAGTTCACGCTGCTCGACAGCCCGGTGATCAATGCGTTTGCCCTTCCGGGCGGCAAGACGTTCATGTCGCGCGGGCTGGTGGAGAAACTAAGCAATGAAGCGGAACTAGCTTTCATCATGGGGCACGAGATCGGGCATGTGACAGCCCGGCACGGGAACACGAGGATCAGCCAGCAGATCGGCGCGTCGGTGCTGCTGGTTGGGGCTGGGGTCGCGGCGCAGGGATCGGATAGCGAAGTGGTGCGTGCGGGCGTGCCTGCGGTGATCGGGGCGGGGACGGGGTTGTATTTGCTGCGATATGGGCGAAATCAGGAGTCGGAATCTGATGCGCTGGGGATGCGATACATGGTGAGGGCGGGGTACAACCCGCTGGGCGCACGCGGAGCGATGCAGGTTCTGGCGGACCTGTCGCAGGGTTCGGAGCGCGGGGCGGAGATGTTCTCGACGCACCCGCACCCGGAGCGGCGCGTGGCGGATATCAATGATCGCATCAAGAAGCATTACAGCGCGATGGTCGATGACCCGGCGTATGAGTTTCATGAGGACCGGTTTCGGGCGCGCATGTTGAGACCTTTGGCGATGATGCCGAGGAGTGGCGTGTGGGATCAGGGTTTTGCGCTGCACGAGACGGCGACGTGGTGTGGGCTGTGTGCGGCCGAGGCGCGGGGAGATGAGCATGCGGCGGTCGTGACGCGGATTGACGCGCGATGAGAGCGTGGGTTGTCGTAGTGTGTGCGGCGGGGTGTGGCTTGTCGGGTTGCGCGCGAGACCCTGCGCGCACGGCGCCGGAAGTGGGCACGGCAGCATTGCAGCCTGCAGTGACCAAAGAGCCTGAGGTTCCGACGGGGGGATCGTTTCGCGACGAGACTCTGATGGTCGGTGATCGGGAGTATCGGTATGCGCTGTGGGTGCCGAGCGGGATTGAGATGCCCAGCGCGGGGCTGGTGTTCCTGCATGGGCTGGGCGAGTGCGGGACGGATGGGCGCAAGCAGGTGACGGTCGGGATTGGGCCTGCGCTGGAGCGTGATCCTGATCGGTGGCCTTTCGTAGTGGTGCTGCCACAGAAGCCTGAGTTCGTGGATGCGTGGGAGGACCATGCGGGTGCGGTGCTGGCGATGCTGGATGCGGCAATTGAAGCGGGGCTGATCGATGCGAAGCGTGTGGCGATCACTGGGTTGAGTCAGGGCGGGCATGGGACCATTGCGATCGGCGCTGCGCATCGGGAACGATTCAGGGCTGCGGTTCCAGTGTGCGGGTATGTGGCGCCAGTATGGGGGCCTGGGGGAGTGAGGAGCTGGACGCAGGCGGATGATCCGGCGTTGACTCGGTATGCGTCGGTGCTGGCGGAGATGCCGATGTGGGTGGTGCACGGTGCCCGTGATCAGGTGGTGCCGATGCGGGAGAGCGAGTTGCTGGTTGAGGTTTTGATTGGGGCGGGCTCGACTCCCCGATTTACGGTGCTGCCGGAGGCGAATCACAACGCTTGGGACGCGACGTATGGCGACGCTGAGATCGCGGCGTGGCTGGTGGAGATGACGCGGTAGGCGGAACGTGCGGGGCGGCGGACAATCTTCACATTTTTTGATGAATCGGCCCGCGGAACCCGGGCGAAGCACGTGAAGGAGCGGTTCGGCTTCTGGGACGCACTGTGGATGCGTCGAATTTCACGAATGCCTGATTTCGGGCGTCACAACCGGAGAGGAAGTGAAAGATGAGCATTCTGAGAGAAGGTCTGTCGAGTTCCGGGCGGCGTGCGGGGTTGATCGGGGTTGCCTTGATGATGGCAGCAGGCGCGGCGATGGGCGCGGATATCGCGGTGCCGGGCGATGTGGCGACGATTCAAGGTGCGATCGATATTGCGCAGGCGGGTGATGTGATCGTGGTTTCGCCGGGCGTGTATCAGGAGACTCTTCAATTTGGGAGCAAAGCCATCACGCTGCGATCGAGCGAGGGCGCGGGTGTGACGACGATTGACGCAGGAGGAATTGCTGCGTTCGCGGTGCGCGTGCACGGCGTTTCGGGTGGCGAGGCGGTGCTGAGCGGGTTCACGATCACAGGTGGGCTAGGCGCGCTCGGCGGAGCACACCCCACGGGCGGTGGGATCTGGATCTCGAACTCGACTGCGCGGATCGAGGGCGTGGTTGTGACGGGAAACAGCAACATCTTCGGTGGCGGGCTGCGGGCGGAAGGAAGCACCGTTACGGTGAGCGATTCACTGTTCATGGAGAACGAGGCTCTGTCTGGAGGTGCGGTGAGCACGGCGGGCGGAAACGTCACGATCGAGCGCACAGTAATGGAGAACAATCGTGCGACCAACAACGGCGGCGGACTGGCGGGGCAAGGGGGGCATCTGACGCTGCGCGAGGTGGAGCTGCGTGAGAACGGATGCGGACAGCTCGGCGGGGGTTTGTGGCTGAATCATGTGAACATCAATGCTTCGCAGTTACTCGTGGAGCGCAATGGTTTTGCGGAAGTGCTGAGTGGGTCGATTCAATTCGACACGCTCGCGGGCGGCGGGGTGTACACGTCGAACACATCGGGGCGGATTGATCGGTCGCGATTCATCAGTAATCGCGGGGCATATGGCGGGGCGTTCTACATTGCGGGCGATGGCACGCTTGAGATTGTGAACACGGTGATGGCAGGCTCGCTTGCGGCAATCGGTGGCGGTGTGTATTGCAATAGTTCTTCGCCTCGGATCACGAATTGCACGATCGTGAACAATCCGTGGGCGCTGTTCACGACGTACAACGCATTTCCGGTAGTGAGGAACTCGATTCTGAGCGGCAACTCGGGCACAGGGTCGAACGAAATCGGGGGTAACGGACTGACACAGATTTCGAACAGCATTGTCAACGGCCCGGTCTGGAACACGAACATTGGTGGCGGGGTGATTCAGATGCATCCGATGCTGGATGCGGACTTTGCTCCGATGGCGGGGTCTCCAGCGATCGACGCGGGCGACAACAGCGCGGTGCCGACCGGCGTGACGCTGGACCTGCCAGGCAATGCACGGTTTGTGGATGACCCGGAGACGGCGGACACGGGGATCGGGGAGAGCCCGATTGTGGATCTCGGTGCGATCGAGTTCGGGGCGTCAACCGCGACTGCAGAGTGCGCGCCAGACATGATCGAAGACGGGGTGCTGGATTTCTTTGACGTTGTGGCATTCATCAGCATGTGGCAGGCGAGAAACCCAAGGGCGGACATGAATGGTGATAGCCAGCACGACTTTTTCGATGTTCTGATTTATCTCGAGATGTTCTCGAACGGCTGCCCGTGAAGTGAGCCGGCTACTTGATGCTGCGGCGGGCGAGCCTGTGAGGGGAGCGCCCGCTGCGGCTGTTTTGTCGCATGCTTGCGAGAGCGGTATGCTTGCGATCAATGTTGCGCGACGCGATAGGGCAAGCGGGCGATGAAAGCGGTGCGCGGTGGGTGGCGTTGCTGCGGCTGATGCTGGTGCCGGGGTTTGCGTTGCTGACGAGTCTGGGGGCACATGTAGCGGTGCCGTTGCCGCCGGATGGTGTGCCGATGACGATGCAGACGCTGGCGGTGCTGCTTGCGGCGATGTGCCTTGGGCCTCGGCTTGGGGCTGCATCGATGGGGTTGTACGTGCTCATGGGAATTGTTGGTGCGAGCGTGTTTGCTGAGGGGGAGAAGGGGGCGGCGGCGATTCTGGGGCAGACGGGGGGATATCTGGTGGGGTTCGTGGCGTGTCAGCCGGTGGTTGGTTGGATTGTGAAACGGCGCGACGGATCGGTGCGTGGATGGGGGGCGTTGGTGCTTGCGGTCTTGGCGGCGGAGGTCGTGATCTTCGGGGTTGGGGTGCCATGGCTGGCTGTGGTGAACGGGTTTGGGGTTGAGCGTGCGCTGGAGGGCGGGCTGTATCCGTTTTTGCCTGGGGCGGTGATCAAGGGGGCGATTGCGGTGTTGATCGGGCGGGTTGCGGTGCCTTGGGCGAGTCGTCGGTTGTGGTAGTCGCGACAAAACGCACAACGTCGCGTGAAGCGACGCTGTGAGAGAGAGGGAGAGACTGTGAGAGGTGAGACTGATGCCGCGGGTGCCCGAACGTGGGTTCAGCGGCGGCGGCGTGTGGTTGCGAGTGCACCGAGGCCGAGGAGTGCTGCGGATGCGGGAGTGGGGACAACGCGGATGGAGCCTGAGAAGATGATGCCGCTGACGACTGCGCCCGCGTCCCACTGGTAGATGTAGAGGGTGTTGTTGAGTCCGAGCCATGAGGTGGGGATGTTTGCGAAGCCGTTGGTCGGGGTTGCGAAGTTTCCGCCGGAGATGTTGAGACCCTGGGCGGGGTTGTTGATGTAGATTCCGACGTTGCTGTTGTCGCCGAGGACGTCGTCGATCATCCAGTCCATGGAGAAGGTTGCGCTGGTGGCGGAGGCCCAGTTGGGGACGGTGAAGTTGAGGGCGTAGATTGCGGAGCGCGGCGCGCCGAGGGGATTGGCGGCGTTGAAGATTGCGGGATTGATCCAGCGGGCCTGGTTGTCTGAGGGGAGGAGTGCAGTCCATGCGTTGTGAGGCTGGATGACGAACGCCATTGGGCCGGAGGAGGCGGCGGCGAAGTTTGCGGCGGTGAGGGGGATGGTGCCGGTGGGCATTCCGAGGCATGAGATATCGTCTTCGAGTTGGCCGAAGGTGCCTGGGGCGTTTCCGACATAACCGGAACGGAAGTTGAACACGGAGGCGTTGGCTGCGGAGGCGAGGGTGAGCGCTAGGGACGAGGCGAGGATGGCGGTGCGAGTCTTCATTTTGATTCTTCTCCTGAGGTATTGAGGGACTTGGTTGAGCACGGCGACAGGTGCGTGCGTTGGGTGCTGACGCCATACTTCTGTTGCGGGGCGGGGAATCTCTCAGGAGAGGACGGGAAAATTTGGGGCGGCGAGAGGCGGATGGATCGGATATGCTGCGGGCATGAGTCAAGTCGCGGTTTATGCGGGCAGTTTTGACCCCCCCACCAATGGGCATGTGTGGATGATCGAACAGAGCGCGGCGTTGTTTGATCGGCTGATCGTGGCGGTGGCGCAAAACCCTGAAAAGTCGTACTCGTACGCACTGAAACAGCGTCTGGACTGGCTACGGACGGTGTTGCGCAAACACCCCAACGTCGAGGTTGCGAGCATCGAGAACGAGTTTCTGGCGCACTATGCGCGGAAGGTTGGCGCGGCTTTTGTGATTCGCGGCATCCGCCATGAAGCGGACTATCAGTATGAGCGTGGGATGCGGTATGTGAACAGCGACCTGAACCCCGGGCTGACGACGGTGTTTCTGATGCCGCCTCGGGAGTTGTGCGAGATTTCGTCGAGTTTCGTGAAGGGGATGATCGGCCCGGAAGGGTGGGAGGAGATCGTGTCGCGGTATGTGCCTGCGGAGGTCTTTGCGGATCTGCGGCAGGAGAACGGTGCGATTACTTAAGGATGCGTTCGAGATAGTGGATGTCGATGCCACCGGTCTTGAATGCGGAATCCTGCATGAGGCGGTGCTGGAGTTCGATAGTGGTCTTGATGGGTCCGACGCGGAACTCACGAAGTGCGCGTGCTGCGCGATCGATGGCTTCTTCGCGTGTGTCGGCGTGGACGATGAGTTTACCGATCATGGAGTCGTAATTTGGCGGGACGTAGTAGCCTGGGATAACGTGGGAGTCGATGCGGACGCCAGGGCCTCCGGGGAGCTCCCAGGTGTCGATGCGCCCTGCGGAGGGCATGAAGTTTTTGGTGGGGTCTTCGGCGTTGATACGGCACTCGATGGCGTGGCCCCGGACGGAGATGTCTTTCTGCTTGAAGGGGAGTGCGGCACCGGAGGCGACGAGGATCGACATTTTGACGATATCGATGCCGGTGATAAGTTCGGTAACGGGATGCTCGACCTGGACGCGGGTGTTGACTTCGAGCATGTAGAAGTTCTGCTTCGAGTCCATGAGGAACTCGACGGTTGCGGCACCGGCGTATTCGGCACTGCGGACGAGACGTGCGGCGGATTCGCAGACGGCGAGGATTTTTTTACGATCGATGCCGGGCCCTGGTGCTTCTTCGATGACCTTCTGGTGTCGGCGTTGCATGGAGCAATCGCGTTCGAAGAGATGAACAGCGTTGCCTTTTTTGTCGCCGAGGACCTGGACTTCGACATGGCGAGCGGCTTCGAGGAACTTTTCGACGAAGACTGAGCCATTGCCGAACGCGGCGAGCGCTTCCTGCTGTGCCTTCTTGATGTTGGCGCGGAGGGTTGCTTCGTTGTGGCAGACGCGCATGCCGCGTCCGCCGCCGCCGGCTGCGGCCTTGATGATGACGGGATACCCGATTTCGTTTGCGACTTCGACGGCTTCATCTTCGGTTTCGATGGCACCTTCGGAGCCGGGGAAGATTGGGACTTTTGCGGCTTTGGCGAATCGTTTTGCTTCGACTTTATCACCGAGGCGTTTCATGGCTTCGGGGCTTGGGCCGATGAATTCGATTTTGCAGTCACGGCAGACTTCGGAGAAGTCGGGGCGTTCGGAGAGGAAGCCGTAGCCTGGGTGAATGGCATCGACATCGGCAACTTCGGCTGCGGAGATGATGCGGGAGATGTTGAGGTAGCTTTCGCGTGCGGGCGGGGGGCCGATGCAGATAGCGCGGTCGGCGAGGCGAAGGTATGGCGCTGCGCGATCGGCTTCGGAATAGACGCAGACGGTCTCGATGCCGAGTTCCTGGCATGCGCGGATGATGCGAAGGGCGATCTCGCCCCGATTTGCGATGAGGACTCTCTTGAACATGGATGCTCGCGTGTTGGTCGATCAGTTTGGGCGAACGAGGAAGAGTTTTTGTCCGAACTCAACGGCGTCGCCGTCCTTGACGAGGATCTGCTCGACGCGGCCTGAGACCCCGGACTTGATTTCGTTGAAGACCTTCATGGCTTCGACGAGGCAGACGACGGAGTCGTCGGAGATGGTGGACCCTGCGGAGACGTAGGCCTCGGAGTCGGGGTTGGGCGCAGAGTAGAAGGTGCCGACCATTGGGGATTCGATGGCGAGGAGGTCGGGATCATCGATTGCGGTAGTGCCGTTTACTGCAGCGCGTGCCGAGTCGTCGTCGGAGGAGGCGTATGAAGCAGCGTGTGCATATGCGGGTGCGGGGGCGTTGTGGCCCTGATAAATAACTGGTGCAAGGTCGGCGCCTCTTTTGATTTTAACGGTCTCCTGCTGATCCTGAAGGTCGAGTTCGGTGAGTTCGTTTTCGACCATGAGTCGAACGAGTTCTTTGAGTTTTCGAATATCAATCATGATGAGGTCGCTCGATGAGAATGCGACAGAACGAAAAGCGTGAGATCGCTGAGCCTACGCGGCTGAGCGGCAACGAAGTCTACCAGCGCACCCGAGCCCAGGTGTAGTCGCGGCTCGTGATGGTAGTGCGCCTGCGGGCGTGCTGCGCGGGTGATGGGCGTGTGGCGAAGTCATGCGTGCCGGACGGGGGGCATCGTTACACTGATGGGCAGCACGACCGAACGGGGGCAGATCAATCGGATGAGGTTCAGAGCCGACACAACACGACTGCCGATTGCGATGATGGTGCTCGGCGCGGTGAGTGTTGTGGTACTGGGGCCGGTGATCGTGCCGATTGTGGCCGGGCTGTGGAGCGGGCGCGGAGCGTACGAGTTTCGGTCGATGCGTGTGCTTGGGGTGACGGTGGGCGTTGCGGTGATGATTGGGTTCTTGGCGACGATGCTGGCGTGGTTTCCGGCGTGCGTGATGGCGGGTGGGCGCGGGCGCTGGTCGGGGTTGTTGCTGGTACCGGTATTGATGCCGCCGTACCTGGCGTATTCGGGGTATGGATTGGTGCGCGATCCGAGTTGGATGATCGGGGACATGCTGACGAGGCTGGCAGTGTCGGGGCATGCGTGGTTGACGATTGGGGTCGGGCGCGGGCTTGCGATTGTGGGGTTGGCGTTGTGGGCGTGGCCGATAGCGGCGTTGATGCTGCGTCCTTCGCTGGTGCGCGTGGGCACGGCGGTTGATGATGCGATGAGGCTGGATGCGGGGGGATTGCGACGAGCGCAAGAAAAATTGCGGATGCACGCGGCGGGGGTCGCGGGCGCGGCAGGCGTGGTGTCGCTGGTAATGCTGGGGTCAGCGCTGCCGCTGCATTTGGCTCAGGTCGAAACGCTTGCGATTGATCTGTGGCGAAGGCTGAGCGAGGTTGCCAGCACGGAATGGGACGGGGTGTGGGTGGGTGCGTGGCCATTGATTGTTGCGGCGTTGATCGGGGGAGCGGTGATTGCGTTGTGGATTGGCGCGCAGCAACGTGATTATCAAGAGGATGACCCGACGCGTGGAAGGGCGAGCGGGGTTGCGAGGGTGCTCGCTGGGGTGGTGTGGAGCGTGAGCGTGCTGGTGCCGCTGGGGTTGTTTGCAGCGTCGATTCGACATTGGAGTTCGATCGGGCGGTTCTGGATGTTGTCTGGGGAGGCGGTAGGACATGGCGCGATCGTGGCGGCGATTGACGCCGCGGCAGCGGTGTTGATCGGTGGCACGATGGCGTGTGCGATCGGGACAGGTCGGGGCGTTTGGGGGCGGGGCTGGGTGAATGCGGTGTTGTCGGTGTGGATTGTTGCGGCGTTGGTGCCTGGGGTGTTGATCGGGTCGGCCCTGGCGCGGGTGGGAGTTGGGCATGACATCGCGGGAGATGTGCTGGTGGTGATCGGACATCTGGCGCGATTTGGATGTGTCGCGGCGCTGGCGGGTTGTGTGGTCGGGTGGAGTGAGCCTCGAGATCGAAGGGATCTGCGCTGGCTTGACGGAGCGGCGGGGGTGCGTGGGTGGTGGCTGGCGTCGCTGCCTTGGCAGTTGCCGGTGTTGATGGGAGCAGCGGCTGTTGTGGGATTGATGGGGTTCCATGAGATCGAGGCGACGATGATGGTGCAGTCGCCGGGGCGGGGGAATCTTGCGCAGCAGATTCTGGGCTACCTGCATTTTTCGCGGATTGAGGAGTTGTCGGCTGCTGCGGCGTGGTTGATCGGGGGCGGGTTGGTGCTTTCAGTTGGGGCCTCGGTTGCAATTTGGCGATCACGGCGCGGAATTTGAACCCTCGAAAGCGGAAGCCTGTACCATGGAGTCGATGGCCAGAGGCCGACCAATCCGGTGGCGTGCGCACGCGGTGGTGGTGTGGGCGATTGCTGCGCTTGGTGGCTGTGCGGACAGGGGGAATGATGGCCCGCTGACTGTGAACGGGGTTGTTGGCGAGATCGGTGTCGCGCCGGGGCAGTTCAGCTATCCGCGTGCGATTGACGCCTCGATGGGTTGGATGGTTGTGATTGATAAGACGGCGCGGGTGCAGAGGCTGGACGCTCGAACCGGGGATTTTCTGGGCGGGTTTCGGATGCCGGAACTTGATCTTGGCAAGCCGACGGGCGTGACGATCGGCCCTCATCCTTTTGATGCGGGGCGGCCGGTGCTGTACATCGCGGACACGCACTATCACCGAGTGATGGTGTACGACGTGCCTGGCGATTCGAGAGATGACCCGCGGGTGCCGCGCGAGCCGTTGCTTTCGTTTGGGAGTTATGGCACGGGGGATGGGCAGTTTGTGTATCTGACGGATGTGGCGCCGCTTCTCGATGAGCATGGGGCGGTGACGAGGTTGTACATTACGGAGTATGGCGGGAACGACCGGATCAGCGTGTGGGATGTGGTTGATGGCGAGATTCGATTCTCGTTTGCGTTCGGGCGTTTTGGGGATGGGCGTGGGGTGGTGGGAACGCGTGAGGTGGATTTTCAGAGGCCTCAGTCGATTGAAATTGATCATGCCCGGCGCGAGATTGTGATGACGGATACGTGCAGCCATCGGGTGGGGAGGTTCACGCTTGAGGGAGAGTTGATCGCGTGGATCGGGGATGAGGCGGGTGAGGCGACGTTTGCTTATCCGCAAGGGCTGGTGCTGCTCGAGGGGGGGCGGGCGCTGGTGGTGGAGTTTCTGGGCAACCGAGTGCAGATCGTGGATCTTGAATCGGGCGCGTCGCTGGGCAGTCATGGGACAGCAGGGAGAATGGTTGGCGAGTTGGCCAGCCCGTGGGGCGTTGCGATCAATGGTCGCGAGGTGCTGGTGCTCGATTCGGGGAACAACCGCGTGCAGCGGACAGGGATCTCGGCGCGTCGGCTGAATCCGCCTTGGGCATTTGGCGAGGCGCGTGCGGCCAGGAGCATCCCCTGATGCGAGCGTGCGAGGTGATCGTCGTTGGTGAGTTGGTGCTGGGCCCGATTCAGTTTGATCGGCCAGTGTGGTTGTGGTTGATTCCGGTGCTGGGAGTGTTGTCGTGGTGGATCGGGCGCAAGAGTCTGTCGGGGATGGATTCGAAGTTGCGGTGGGTTGCGCTGGCGGTGCGCGTTATGGTGATTGCGTTGCTGGCGGGCGCGCTGGCAGAGCCTGCGTCGCGGCGCGAGGGCAAAGACGTTTCGGTGACGATTGTGCAGGACGTGAGCCGATCGATTCCGCGGACGCTCGATGGGCAGATTGACGGCTACATCGATCAGGCGCGAGAAGCCTCGAAGGGACGTGAGGATCGTCTTGGGTTGGTTACGGCGGGGACGGGTTCTTACGTTCAGATGCTGCCAAGTCGCATGACGCGGGGGCTTGAGCGGCAGTATGTGGGTTCGACGGATTCGACGAACCTGGCGTCGGCGGTGCGGCTGGCGCTTGGGGTGATGCCCAATGACGCAGCGAACCGGATCGTGTTGATCAGCGACGGGAATGAGACGGGCGGAAGTCTGCGGTCGGCGGCGGAGCATGCGAGAGCGATGGGAGTGCCGATCGATGTGCTGGCGGTGAGGCTCAACTACGACAACGAGGTGATGGTCGAGCGGATTGCGCTGCCTTCGACGGTGCGTGGCGGGGAGACGATCAATGTGCGCATCGTCATCAACGCGACAAAGCGGACGCTCGGGAGATTGATGCTGACGCAGAATGGGGAGGCGGTGGATCTTGATCCGTCGTCGGAGTCGCTGGGGTATGAGGTGGTGCTGGATGCGGGGAAGAACGTGATTTCGGTGCCGGTGCCGCCGTCGGCGCCGGGGCCACAGGAGTTTGACGCGGAGTTTGTGCCAATCGGCACGTTGAGTGAAGACGATGAGATCATCGGCCCTGCCGATACGCTGGTGGAGAACAACCGTGCGCAGGGCGTGACTTTTGTGGGACGTGAGGGGTGGGTGCTGGTTGTGGCGGATACGGCGGCCGAATCGCAGCATTTCGTCCGTGCACTTCAGGAGGCGGAAGTTCGGGTCGAGGTGGTGTCGCGTGATCGTGCGCCGACAACGCTGACGGAGTTGAACCGGTACGAAGCGGTGATCATGCTGAACCAGCCATCGTACAACTTCAGCGAGCGGCAGCAGGAGATTCTGCGACAGTATGTGCATGACAGCGGCGGCGGGCTGTTGATGGTTGGTGGGCCGGAGAGTTTTGGTGCGGGCGGGTGGATCGGCTCGCCGCTGGAGGATGCGCTGCCGATTCAACTGGATCCTCCGCAGAAACGGCAGATGCCACGTGGCGCGCTGGTGCTGGTGATTCACTCGGTGGAGATGCCCAACGGGGTGTACTGGGGCAAGCAGGTCTGCAATGCTGCGGTTGATGCGCTTTCGAGCCGCGATCTTGCGGGGATTGTGGAAGTGAACTGGTCGCAAGGTGTGGACTGGGTGCATCCGTTGTCGCAGTTGAACGATCGCTCGGCGATCAAGCAGTCCATCAACAAGCTGACGTTCGGTGACATGCAGAGTTTTGATCCATCGCTGAATCTTGCGCTTGCGGGGCTGATGAATGCTGACGCGGGGCAGAAGCACTGCATCGTGATTTCGGACGGTGACCCGACGCTGAGCCGATCGATCCTGACGCGGTTTGCCAATGCCGGGATCAGCATCAGCACTGTGGGCGTGTTTCCGCATTCGACGGCAGACTTCAACACACTCAAGGACATGGCGGAGATCACGGGGGGGACGTTTTATCCGGTGAACTCGCAAGCGGCGATCACGACACTGCCGGAGATCTTCATCAAGGAGGCACAAACGGTCAAACGTTCGTTGATCTGGGAGGGGCCGCCGTTTGTGCCTGCGGTGGTTGCGGCACCGATCGAGTCGATGCGCGGGATCGCGGCGGTACCTCCGATCACGGGGTATGTGGTGGCGGCCGATCGCGGCGGGCTGAGCATGGTGACGCTGCGTGGGCAAGAAGAGGACCCGATCGCGGCTCAGTGGCAGTATGGGCTGGGGCGGGTGTTTGCGTTTACGGGCGATGCAACGACGCGGTGGTCGGCGGACTGGACAGGCTGGTCGCAGTTTCGTGCGTACTGGGAGCAGCAGGTTCGGTGGGTGATGAGGCCTTCGGGTGATGCGACGATGCGGGTCAATACGCGACAGGAAGGCGAAGAGACGATCATCGAGATCGAGGCGCTGGATCCGGATGGAGAGAGGCTGAACTTTGCTGCGTTTCGTGCGCGCATCGCGGCTCCGGATGGGAGCGGCGAAGATGTGTCGATTCGGCAGATTGGACCGGGGCTATATCAGGGGCGTGCGACGACGACGCTTCCGGGTTCGTATGTGGTGAGCATGGCATACAGGGCACCTGGGGCTGAGGGTGAGTCGCCAATCGAGGGAACTGTGCAGGCGGCGATTACGAAGCCATTTGCGGATGAGTTTCGGACATTGACGGACAACATGCCGCTGCTGCGCGATGTTGCGGCACTGACAGGCGGGCGTGTGCTGACGTGGAATCCGCAGGCCGACGAGTTGTGGCGGCGTGAGGGGCTGACGATGCCGGTCTCCACGCGGTCGATCTGGTTGTGGGTTGCGATGGCGGGAATCGGGCTGTTTCTGATTGATGTCGGGATTCGGCGTGTGCGGATTGATCTTCGCGCGATGGCTGCGGCGGTGTTGCGATCAGTGCGTCGCGGACCGGAGTCGGGAGCGGGCAAGCAGATGGACACGCTGCACGCTGCGCGTGCCAAGGCGAAGGCCCGGATCGGCGAAGGTGCGGGAGATGAATCGCGGCAGGTTGCTGCAAGGAAGTTCGAGATGTCGGAGGAGGCTGCGAAGGCGGGTGGCGAGCAAACGGTGTTGAGCGGCGCGCCGACGGATGCGCTGCAAAGGCCGAAGGTTGAGGTTGCCAAGCCGAAACCCAAAGACGCCCAGCCCGAGGAAGAAGGTATGTCACGATTGATGCAGGCCAAGAAGCGAGCGCAGGACGAGTATGGAAAAGACGACAAGCAGCAGTAAGGAGTGTGCGTGATGGCAGGTGCGGAAATGGTCGAGAGCGCAGAAGTGCGGGCAGAGTGTGCCGCGTTTCGGGAGACTTTTGCCAAACTCAAGAGCGAGATCGGCAAAGTGATGGTCGGGCAGGACGAGGTGGTCGATGGCGTGCTGACGACGCTGTTTGCGGGTGGGAACGTCCTGCTTGAGGGCGTGCCTGGGCTGGGCAAGACGCTGCTGGTGCGAACGCTGGCCGATTCATTGCACCTGCCGTTCAGCCGCATTCAGTTCACGCCGGACCTGATGCCCGCGGACGTTGTGGGAACGAACATTGTCTCGGAAGATCCGGATACGGGTCGGCGTCGGTTCGAGTTTCAGCGTGGGCCGATCTTTGCGCAGGTGGTGCTGGCCGACGAGATCAACCGCGCGACGCCCAAGACGCAGTCGGCGCTGCTCGAAGCGATGCAGGAGCGGAGTGTCACGGTTGGCGGAGAGACGTACAGGCTCGCGCAGCCGTTTCTGGTGCTTGCAACGCAGAACCCGATCGAGCAGGAAGGAACGTATCCGCTGCCCGAGGCGCAGATGGACCGGTTCCTGATGAAGATCAATGTGGGATACAGCCAGTTGGATGATCTGATGGTGATACTGGATCGGACGACGGGCGCGGCGACCCCGACGGTGAGTGCGGTGCTCGATGGGCCTGGGATTCTGGCGGCACAGAAGTTGATTCGCGGGGTGGTGATTGCGCCGCATGTAAAGGAGTATGCGGCGAGACTGGTACTTGCGACGCATCCTGGAGGGCGATTCATGGCGGGAGGTGAATCGGGGCCTGTGAATCGATATGTGCGATGCGGGGCAAGCCCGCGTGGTGCGCAAGCGCTGGTGCTGGCGGCAAAGGTTAAGGCTGTGACGGATGGACGCTACCACGTTGGAAATCAGGACATCAAGGAGGTGGCACTGGCGTGTCTGCGGCATCGTTTGCTACTCAACTTTGAGGCGGAGGCGGATCGAGTGGATGCGGATGTGCTTGTGGGGCAGATTCTGGAGATGACGCCGACGCAGCCGGTTGGCATGCCGGCAGCGATGAAGGCCTAGAGGACAGCGAGCGATGCTGCGAACGACCAATCCAACTCGTCCCCGTTCGATCGATCAGTTGATCGATGGGCAGCTCATGTCCAGACTTGGGCAACTTGATCTGACCAGCCGCAAGATGTTTGCGGGGAAACTCAAGGGCGAACGTCGGAGCAAGAAGCGCGGCGAGAGCGTCGAGTTTGCCGACCACAGGCAATACACGATCGGTGACGACCTGCGGCACATCGACTGGAACATCTACGGGAGACTCGATCGGTTCTTCATGAAACTGTTCGTGGAGGAAGAGGATCTGTCGCTGCACATTGTGATTGATGCGAGCGAGAGCAGCGACTGTGGCACGCCCAATAAGTTTTTCTATATGCAGCAGGTTGCCCTGGCGCTGGGATACATCGGGCTGGTGAATTTGAATCGCGTTGCGGTGACGACGATCGGCGGAACGGTCAGAACGGGCGAGGAGGACGCTGAGTCGCGCGCTGTCGCGGGTGAACTGGATGGGCCGGTGATGCACACGATCCGTGATTTGCGCGGGAGTCGGCGACTTGCCGACCTTGGGCGATTTCTTTGTGCGATCGAACCCGGCGGGCGGAGTGATTTTTCGGAAGTTGCCAAGAGGATTGCCCTGTCGCGGCGCGGGCGAGGCGTGATGGTTGTGCTGAGTGACTTTTTCATGAAGGAAGGGTACGAAACAGGGCTGCGGCTGCTGGTGGGTCGGGGGTATGACGTGTTCGCGATCCAGACGCTGAGCCCGCAAGAGGTGGAGCCTGACATCAAAGGGGATCTTCGGCTGCGTGATGTCGAGGACGGGGATATGGCGGAGGTGACAATTTCGGCACCACTGCTCAAGAAGTACAAGCAGATTCTCGCGGCGTACTGCACGGAGCTGCGAGACTTTTGTGCGCGGCGAGAGATCACGAGTTTCACGATCAGATCTGACACGCCGATCGATTCGCTGATGCTCGATTATCTGCGTCGAAGGGGGCTGCTGCGATGAACTGGGCGACACCTGGGCTTGCGGCGCTTGCGGGAGCGGTGGCGGTTCCTACGCTGCTGATTTTGTATTTCCTGAAATTGCGGCGGCGGAATGTGGAGATTTCATCGACGCTGCTGTGGAAGAAGGCGATTCAGGACTTGCAGGCGAATGCGCCGTTTCAGCGATTGCGGCGGAACCTGCTGTTGTTTCTGCAGTTGCTGGTGCTGGGCGCGGTGCTGCTTGCGATCGCGCAGCCTCAGATGATGAGCGATCATGCGACGGGAGAACTGAAGATTTTCATGATCGATCGTTCGGCGAGCATGGCGTCGATGGATGGAGACACAACGGGCGGGACGCGACTGTCACGGCTGGATCAGGCCAAGCGATTGGCGATCCGCGAGGTTGAAGCGATGCGAGAGGCCGGTCTGTTCAAGGGCGAAGAGCCTGACCAGGGCATGGTGATTGCGTTCGATGGAACTGCCGTGGTGGTGCAGCAGTTCACGAGCGATAAGGAGATGCTCAAGGCGGCAATCCGGTCGATCGAGCAGACGGACGGCCCGAGCCGACTGGACGAGGCAATGTCGCTCGCCAAGAGCCGCAAACCGCCGCGGGTGCTCACGGACACGCGGGTGGGCGAGGATGGGGAGGTGGTGGAGAACATTTCGATCGAGGGACTGACTTCGGGCCCGCCTCAGTTGATTCATTTGTATACGGATGGGCAGCTTGTAGATTCGGCGCGCGTGCTGCCTGATCAGGGCGATACGGTGCTGTTTCATGCGATTGGAGCTTCGGATGCGGTGAATCTTGGGCTCACTTCGGTGCGTGCCGAGCGGAGTTATCAGCAGCCGGAGCAGTTGACAGTCTTCGCAGCGATCGAGAACACCGCGAGCACCGCGCGCGAAGTGGATGTGGAGTTGCGTGTGGACGGAACTCCAGTCGCGACACGGCGCGTGGCGATTCCGGGTTCGGCGAGTCAGGGGGCAAGCGTAACAGCGGACGGCACGGGCAGCGCGCGAGCGGCTAGGCCCGCGTCGGGCGCGGGAGGGATTGCGTTTCCGCTGACGCTGGCGCGCGGAGCACTGGTCGAAGTCAGGTTGATCGGAGACGGCGATGATGATGTGCTTGATCGCGATGATCGTGCATGGCTGATCGTGCCGCCAGCCGAGCAGACCGCGGTGGCGGTAGTTTCAGCCGATGACATTTTTCTACTCGAAGCGTTGAGTGGGTTGCGGCTCTCGCGTTTGAGCAGGTACACACCGGCGGAGTTTACGACGATGCTCGCAGACGGAAGAGCTGCGGAGTATGACGTGGTGCTGCTCGATCGGTGGTTGCCCGTGGTTGGCAACGAGACGCTGCCACGTGGGAGGTGGATTGTGCTGGGGGCGGTGCCTGGCGGCGTCGATGGGCTTGTGGATGGGGGCGTTGGCGGGGTCACGACGATTCTCGATTGGCGCACGGAACATCCGGCGTTGCGTCCGGTGACGCTCGATCCGCTTGTGATTGGGCGCTTCCGCAGGGTTTCGCTGCCGGAGACAAGCAATGCGCTGGTACTGGCGGATGCTGCGGAAGGTCCGGCGATTGTGGAACTTTCGGGCGTGGAGTTTCGTGCGCTGGTTGTGCCTTGGGAACTCGAGCAATCGAACTGGCCTTTCCAGGTTGGGTTTGTGCTGTTTCTAGCGAGCGGGATCGACTATCTTTCGGCGAGCCGTGCAAGCGAAGCGGAAGCTGGCGGTGCGAGTCGTCTGTTCAGACCTGGGGACATTCTGGCGGATCGTCTTCCGCTCGATGCGCGCGAGGTGGATGTGACACTGGTCCCTGGCGGGAGGCCGATGACCACAACGCCAACCGGTGACGGGCGCATCACGCATGGCCCGCTGACCAACATCGGCGTGTATCGCGTGCGATGGAGCGGTTCGTCTGGCGCGACCGATGTGCGGGAGGATGGTCGCGTGAGTCGGTTTTACGCTGCCAACTTGGCGAGCCCGGAAGAAACGGATGTGCGTACAGCCGAATCGCTGTTTCTGGCTTCGCAGACTCTTGCCGCGACGGATTCGGAGAGGCAGACAGAAGTGCGCAAGCTCTGGCCGTATCTGGTGCTCATCGGACTGGGCATCATCATGCTGGAGTGGTTCATCTACAACCGAAAGGTCTACGTGTGAATCGAACCGTGCGGTTGCTGATCGCGGCGTTGGTGTGCGTTATGCTTGCGACTTGGACCCACGCGCAGCGCGATGGTGGCGTGAGTGTGAGCGTGAGTTTCGGATATGGAGACACGATCGTTGCGGAGCGCTGGTGCCCGGTGCGCGTGCAGATCACATCGGAGACACGAACGATCGCGGGCGTGCTAAGCCTGAGTCACAAGCAGGATGGTTCGCAGGATGTGAATGTTTCGGTGCCTGTTTCGGTGCTGCCGGGCCAGACAGTGACATCGGAAGTGATCCTCAATTTGCCTCACTCTTTGCCGGGCATTTCGGTTGAACTGCGTGACATGACGACCGGGCGGATCATAGTGAGTGATTTTCTGCACTTTCAGCGATCGGACTCTCGCCGAATTCCATTCCGGATGCCAACCATCGCGTCAGATCGTGTGGTGATCCTCGCATTGGGGCTGGATCAGATGGCCGAGATCGCGCGCGACTGGAATCGCTTGTGGATGCCGGGTGAGACGGACTATTACACCACGACAACACTAAAACCGGAATCTCGCACGGTTGAGCAACAATACAAGTTGCATGTTCTGCCGCAGGATCAGGCACCGGCCTCGTGGGCGGCGTACGACGGCATCAAGGCCGTGATCGCCAGTGCCTCTTCGCTCTCGGCACTCTCGGAGCGTTCGCGGCGTGCGCTGCTCGATTGGGTTCATGGCGGAGGCGAGCTGGTGCTGGTGGTCGATGACGCATCGAACGTGTGGAGATCGTGGCTGCCTGCGGGACCGATCGGGGATGTGATCGATGTGCTTGAACTGCGCACACACCCGGCACCAAGCAACTTTTCGGAGATTCGCGCGCACGCGAGTTCGTCGAGGAATTACAGCGTCGAGGCGAGCGAGCCAGCCTCACAACTGCGGGCGCGTTCGATCTCTATCCGCCCATCCGGAGCAGCGATTGGCTGGAAGGCGCTTTATGCGCTCGATGACGATGCGAATGTCGCACTTGTCGCGAGCGGGCCTGCGGGGTTTGGGCGTGCGACGATCATCGGGTTTGATCCGGCTGCTGCGGTCGCGATTCGATCGCGATCGGGGTCTTCGGCTGCATGGGCGGCTTTGCTGGCACGGTCGCTGAAGCCGCAGGCCGATGTATCGTCCAATGTCTGGGCGTATTACTCGCCTGGTTCTGGGGGAACCCGATTGGAAGTGGACGCGATCGCTTCGACGGTGGATGGTCTCATCGCTGTTCGCGGGATTGGAGGCAGAATTATCGCGGCGTTGATTGTGATTCTCGGTCTGGTGGTGGTCGGAATTGGGCCAGTTGATGCGCTGGTGCTGCGAAAGTTCCGCGCGCGGCACTGGTCGTGGGCGACGGCGTGTGGATGGATTACGTTGACATCGCTGCTTGCGATTGCGGTGCCGATCGTTGGAAGAGACGGATCGAGCCAAGCGGGGCGTGCGACGATTGCGGATGCGATTCTTGACGAACGAGGCGAGGCGGTGCTGTCGTGGACGACGGGCGTGACAGTGAGTTACGCGAGCGAGAGCGGGCCGATCGGTCCGGCGGATGATCGACCTGGCGCGTGGTGGAGAGGGGTCTCGCCACTCGAGTCATGGGGCATGGGCAACGACGGGACGAAACTGGCGTTGCGCCCGGTGCAGTTGCAGCAGTTCGCGCAGTCTGGGCCGGGCGGGGCGGTGCTCGGCACCCATGCACGCACGCCGACGCAGCGTGTCTGGACTGTGCGTGCGCTGCTCGATGTGGCACCGGCGTCACCGCGTGTTACTGCCCGAGCATCGCGGGACGACGGGGCCATTGCTGTTGAAATCCGCTCGTTGGATGCGAGTGCTGAGCTGCTCGAGGTTGTGGTGGTTCACAAGGGCGAGCGTCGCCGGACGACGGACGCCACGTTCGGTGTGCCGTTGACGTTTGCTTCGATGACGCCTGTGGCAGGCATCGTTGTGAGTGATGCAGATGAGGCTTTCTTGTCGGTGCCTTGGACGCATGTCCGGAGGGACTCTGAACTAAGTGCGGTGGTATCGGCCGATCTCCCTGGCGCGTCGCGCCGAACGGAGATCGTGATGCAGTACGGCACATCGAGTTCGTACGCAGTGGTGATCGTGACGTATCGCCCAGCTTCGAGCGAGATAGCGATGATTGGTGCGACAGAGTTTGAGGGACATGCAGTCACACGACTCGTTGTGCCAGTGCGCGACATGAATACCGGGAACAACCCATGATCGAACTGAAGAGCATCACCAAGACGTACGGTGCGTTGACGGCTGTCGATGACCTTTCATTGAACATCGGGCCTGGCGAGATCTTCGGATTTATTGGCCCCAACGGCGCTGGGAAAAGCACGACGATGAAGATCCTCGCGTGTCTACTGCGCCCCGATCGCGGAGTCGCGAAGGTTGATGGATTCAATGTCATGACTGACGGCGAAGCGATCAGACGGATACTTGGGTATATGCCCGACTTTCTGGGGGTATACGAAGACCTGACGGTCGATGAGTATCTGCACTTTTTTGCGTCGGCGTTTCGCATTGAGCGACGCAAGCGGCGTGCGATTGTCGATAGCGTGCTGGCACTGACTGATCTGACTGAGAAGAAGAACGCGATGGTCAGCGGGCTTTCGCGAGGCATGCAGCAACGCCTTGGAATCGCTCGGGTGTTGATTCACGACCCGAAGGTGCTGCTGCTTGATGAACCTGCAAGTGGGCTTGACCCACGTGCGCGCATTGAGATGCGCTCGCTGCTGACCGAGCTTGGGCGGATGGGCAAAGTGCTCATGGTTTCGAGCCATATTCTGACCGAACTGGCCGAGATGTGTTCGTCGGTGGGCATCATCGAGCGAGGAAAGCTGCTCTTTTCAGGTTCGATTCAGGAAGCGTACCGAAGCGTGCAGGCCGGAGAGGTGGTGCGTGTTCGGCTTGAGAACGCGGACGCATCAGCGGCTGTGGCGAGCAATCTGACACAAGACGAGCGGGTGCGCAAGGTTGAGCACAAGGACGATGTACTGGATGTCGAATTGACACAAGTCGGCATGGGGCATCACTTCGTGATCGAGCGTGTCATCGCGGCTGGAGGGCGCATCGCTGCATTCGAGCCGCGCGAGATCAAGCTCGAAGATGCCTTCCTGAAGCTGACGAAGGGAGCTGTGCAGTGAAGCGCACGACGCTGAATCCCGTTCGATTGTTTGCGGGGCCGATTTTCACGACAGAGATGCGTATCGGTGGGCGGCACATCAGTACATATGTGCTGCGATTTCTATTTTCTGCGGTGGTGATCGGTTTTTTTGCAGTTGTGCTGCTTGTCACATGGGCTGAATCGAACCGATCACATGGCGGCACAGTCGCCGATCTGCAGCGGTTTCAGAAGATCGCACCGCAACTTGGCACGACAGTCTTGTGGACGCAGTATGTCGGACTGATGCTCTTGACCCCGATCATGTTGGGCTCGGCAATCTGTGGCGAGCGTCGCAGCCGAACACTTGCCGCTTTGCTGACAACGCCGCTGAGCGCGTGGGAAATACTGCTCAGCAAACTGACTGGGCGATTGACGCAGATTCTGATTCTGGCTGCAATATCACTGCCGCTGCTGCTGGCGTCGCGCATGCTTGGCGGGCTGAGCATTGAAGGAATTTTCGCGGCGGCGGTTGTCACATTCACGAGCGTCCTGCTTATGGCCTCGCTCACACTCGCAGCATCCATCAGCGCTCGCAAGCCGACATCGGCGTCGGCGCAGGGATTCAGTTTGTTTCTCGTGCTTTCATTTGGTCCATCCATTCTTGCGGCGATCTACAACTTCTGGTTTCTGCCTCGCTATCCGATAGCGGGGCTGAGTCCGATTCCGGTGCACTGGATCAATGCTTCATCCCTCCCACTCTCGCTGGGCCTAGTGTCGTTTGAACACTTCGTTGGGAGTCCGACTGGGCTGTCGTCCATGCAGACATGGGGATGGAGCGTCATCCTTGGCCTGTCGATTTCGATGCTCACGCTGCTGGTCGCGGGGGTTCGCATGCGTCGGACGATGCAGCGCGATCCGGAAGGCGACGCGCAGGCCTATGCCAAGCCCAAGCGTTCGCGCGTTCGCAAGGGACAGGCGGCTGGAGAGTCCGCTGCGGTTGTTGCTGATGTCACGCGCACGTCGCGCACGGTCGGAGATCGTCCGGTGCTCTGGCGCGAGATGCGTCAGCCGCTCTTTCGAACGAAAGTGATGTTTTTTACGGCAGTTCTCGCAATTGGTGCATTGGTCGCACTGCTTGCCGTCAACGATGGTTTTTCTGAGCCCGCGACGTATTACGCACTCACCATGATCGGGATCGGGTCGGCGATATTTCACGCCTGCTATGGCACGACGAGCAGTATTTCGAGCGAGCGCGAGACGCGCACCCTTGATGTTCTTCTGACCACGCCCATCAAGCCTTCGGCGATTGTGCTTGGCAAGTACGTGGGCGCGCTGCGCAAAATGATCGGGATTCCGACAGCGCTCTATGTGCTCTATATCATCGGATCGACGACATACATTCACTGGTCGATTCTCATTCTCATGCCGATCATCGTCGTGCCACCGATACTGCTCTTCACAGCGACAGGCATGCTCTGCGGGGTATACATGCGCAACATTCCAGCCGCAATGACCAATGTGGGTCTGGCGGTGGGGCTGTACATGGTTTTACCCATATCGATTGTGATGTTTGAAAACTTTGCTGGAGGAATGCATCGCGGCGATGCACGGGTTTTCTTCACTGGAGCGATTGCTCCAAATCCATTCGTCATGATTGCAATTGCGATCGAAGGCACCGGGGAGTTCTATGGCCGGGTCATCAGTTCAAGTAGTCTTGAGTTCTCGTTTCCTTACAGATCAGTGTCGTTCGCAGCGTTTCTGACCATTGCCATGATCGGTGCGCTGGTTCAACTGATTACTGCAGCGGGGGCTCTGGCCTGGGCGATGAGGGCGCTGCCTGTTCGCCACGGTCGCGCGAGTTGAGGTGCCGATTCAGGTTGTCGGGAGTGCGGTCACACGCTGCCAGAGTTGGTGTGCTCGCGTGGCGCTCTCGTGGGGCTGTTGCAACCCTCGCATATCTGCGACAATAGGATTTTGAAAGCCAACTGCTGCGAGTGCCATGGCGTAGCCGAGAATGTCGAGTCGCCCTGCGCCAAGTTCGCAACGTCCGACAAGAGTGGCATCGCTCAGCCTTGCGGCCACAAGTCGAGTTTGCCGCTCGAACACCGCCTTGCCCGGATCGACGCCCGCGGAGAGCAAAAGCGCGGGATCGACACCCATACTCAGTCGATCGTCCGGGACTGCGGCATGATCGGCGAATTGCACTCCGATGTGCTCAGCGTATTGCGCCAGGCTCGTAGATTCGGCCATGCCCGCGCCGATAACCAGACTGACTGCTGCACCCGGATCGGCAGCGCGCAGCGTCATCATGTCGCGCAGCAGTTCTGCGGCCCCCACTGCTGCGGCCATGGCACGATCGATCTTTGCTGCATTCTCAAAGTCCTCTCTCGCGATGAAGAGATCGAGCCCTGAGAGTCGCAACCCACTGCGCGAGAGGGAGGCTGCCAGATCGCGCCTGGCCGAGGCGTCCAGTTCGCGTGGTCGAAACCCTGCCTGTGCAGCGTTGATCTGAACCCAGCGGTATCCGGCGGCGGCGATCGCCGCGAGCTGATCGCGAGGCCGACCCGAATCTTCGAGGCCTGCCACAGCCAGACTAAGTGAAGGTGCAGTCATCTTGACCATCGTTGTAGGCTGCTCGCGGACCGAAGCACTCCGGGGCTTCTACGATTCGACATGGCAACCGGCGTTCGCCTTCTCGAAACAGTACACGTGATCGCGCTCGGAGTCTGGTTTGGGGTGCTAGGGATGACGGCGGCAGTTGCAGCCATCATTTTCCCTGCCATGCGCTCGCTGGAACCAACGTTCGGGCAATTCTCGCGGTACGAAGGCGCGCACGCCGATCTTGGTGCCGGGTTTATTCAGGCACGCGTGTTTGCGGCTGCGGACATGGCGCAGTTTGCCGCGGCGCTTCTCGCGATGCTCAGCCTGACCGGGGCGATGGTGCTGCAACGAAACCTCAAGTCGATGTGGACAATGATCCGATGCGTGCTGCTCGCGTGTGCGGTGGCGATGCTGTCGTATCACCTCTTTATTCTCGCGCCACGCATGGACTCCAACGCACGAGTGTATTGGGAGGCGGCCGCTGCAGGAGAAAGTGATCGAGCCCACGATTCCCATGAGGCTTTCATGCGCGATCACCCGGCCGCGACGCGGACGATGATGTTTCTGGGCGTGTTCGTCGCGGGCACGCTGTTCGCTTCCACGTGGTCACTGAGCGGCGAGCGTGCTGAAAAACGTCGCGGCGAGGGCAGCCGGCTGTGAGTGTCGATCGACCGGTATCCACGCCGGCAAATCCGCCGGGGCTTCGTGACCTGCCGTTTGAACTGCCGAAAGTTACGGCTGCGCAGAAGCGCCGTGCGCACGACTTGGCAGACGCGCTGGCACTTGCCTATCCCGACGCCCACTGTGAGTTAGACTACACGACACCGCACGAATTGCTGATCGCCACGATCCTCTCGGCGCAGTCAACTGATGCTGGAGTGAACAAGGCGACGCCGGGCCTGTTCGCTGCGTTTCCAACGCCGCGCGAATATGCGCTTGCCACACCCGGACAGATCGAGCCATATATCAAACGCATCGGGCTGTACCGCAACAAGGCGAGATCGGTGCACGAAGCCATGCTCGCGGTTGTCGAGCGTTTTGGGGGGCAGGTGCCACAGTCGATGGAAGAACTTCTGTCGCTGCGTGGCGTGGCTCGCAAGACAGCGAACGTGGTTCTGGGCAACGCCTTTGGCATCAACGTGGGATTTGTGGTCGATACACACATTTTGAGGCTGAGCGTTCGGTTTGGATTGGTCGAAGAGGGCGCGACGCCGCTGGCAACGGAGAAGCAGTTGATGGCTCTGATGCCGCGCGAGAAGTGGTGCACGCTCAGTCATCAGTTCATCTGGCATGGCCGGCGCGCGTGTATTGCCCGCGTGCGCATATGTGCGGCGCATCCGGTCTGCGAGCGTTTCGGCATGTGTTGCGAAGCGAGGCGGTCGTGACCGCGCGAGGGCACGTCGCTTAGTCGGTCTTTCTCTCGATTTTGGCCTTGAGTTCGGGTGGCACCGTGAAGTCGTGCTTTTCTTCGAGGTTCACTTGAACCTTGACGTAGTCGAACTCAGTCGTCTTGGGGTCGTCCTTGAAGCGCTGGATCTGACCCATCGTTGTAAGCACGCCTCCTACATCCTGATATGCCTTGAGGACGGTCTCGAACTGTTCGGGCTTACCGGTTTCGGGGTGAACGGTCAGCGTGCGGGTGCCGAGATACAGACCGGAATCCCGCGAGAAGACAAGCACTTTTTCGCGTCCAGAAACGGCCTTGACGTGCACTCCGATTGCGGTCTCATCGCCGAACTTGAACTGCCCGAGAGTCTGCATATCGAGGTACTTGCTCTCGTAGTTGACTTCGCCCCAGAAATCGGAGGAATCGCGCAACTCGATGAGCCTCTGTCCCTCGACCAGTCGCAGGCCGATGCCGGGCTGGCGTTCCCATCCGATCTCGCCATCGAAACCGATTTCGATGGTTTCTCCGGCTGGTTGCTGGATCTTGAGGTGGAACTTGTTGGGCATTTCCTGCCAGATGGTCAGGCGTGCGGGGAATGTGAAAGGGCGGCCGATGTATCGTCCGTCGATGCGGCGCGACTTGATCTCTTTCATCTTTTCGCGACCACCGATGACCTTGATATACCGCTCGAAGATGTCCTCGGGCTTGGGGAGATTGGCGGCTTCGGCCGGAGTGGGATCCGCAGCCGGAGGGGCCGAATCCTGAAGCCTTGATGAGGAGGATGCTGGCTCGGCGGGTTCGTTGACGAAGTGCCCCCCCACCGTGATCGATGCCACCACCCATGCCGCGACAAACAGACCCATTGCTTAACCTCCCGCTACGACGCGTGGCGCGTCGGACATGCCTACATGGTACACGAGTACGAAGTTCATACGGACCCGTAGCCAATGAAACTCTCTGGTCACGGTCGATCAACGTCCGATCATTCGGTGGGGCCGATCCGGAAGACTGGGCCGACGGCCCGAAGGTGCCCACAATACGCCCGCCGCGATTCGAACGCGGAACCTTTGGCTTCGGAGGCCAACGCTCTATCCAGTTGAGCTACGGGCGCTCAAGCTTGACTCTACGATCGCTGCTTGGCTATGGCAAACTCACCCTCCCATTCCGCCCGTCTTGACAAAACTCTCGCTCTGGGTCTTGGCCTGACATTTCTGGCCAGTCTTGGTACGGGAGCCGTCACCAATGGCATCTTCTTCTTGACCGAATCGGCACTTGGCTATGGCAAGGCGGGCAATATGCTCGTCGCCCTGCTGATGGGGGTCGCGTACATCGCGGGGGCTGCAGGGGTAGGGCCGATGCTTCGGCGTCGAACTGCCCGCTCAAAGCTCTCGACACGGGATGCGGCGAGTTGGCTTCTTGTCGTCATCGGGGCGGCATGCACGATCCCGGTGCTTTCGGGTGGCGGAATCAAGAACCCCCCACCGGCGTGGAGCCTGTGGGCGCTGGTCCTGGTCTTTGGAGTCCTGACCGGAGCGTTCTGGCCGATCGTCGAGGGGTATATCAGTGGCGGTCGGCGCAATGCGCGCCTGCGAAGTGCTGTAGGGTGGTTCAATATTGTGTGGGCGTCATCGGTGATTGCAGCCATGTGGCTGATCGCGCCGTTTGTCGCGGAACGCCCGATGGCGGTCCTTCTATGGGTTGGGCTTGCGCATGGACTGGCAGCCCTGTTGCTCCGGCCCTTGCCGCCTGAGCCTCCCAGGCACCTTGACGACAGCCCGCATGCGGTGCCGCCTCACTTCGCCGATCTTCTGCGCACAACACGAGTGCTTCTCCCAGCCGCGTACATGCTGATTTCAGCGATCGGCCCGGCGATCCCCGCGGTCTTGGGGCATCTTGGAGTGCCGCTGGTCTGGAAAGCACCTGTGTTCTCGGCCTGGCTGGTGGCGCGATTGGTTGCATTCATCGGACTCGAACGTTGGCACGGTTGGCATGGGCGGTGGTGGCTGCCTCTGGTTGGCGGGGTGGGGATGATCGTGGGGTTTGGGTTTGCAGTGCTTTCGCCTCGATTTGGATCACTTGGGTTGGTGACGCTCTTTGTGGGACTGGGGGTGTTCGGCATATGTGTAGGGATGATTTATGTGGCTTCGCTGTACTACGGCATGGAGGTCGGTGGTGCGAGCGTCGATGATGGTGGAAAGCACGAAGCGTTTATCGGACTTGGATATGCCGGCGGTCCCGCGTTCGGACTGGTCGCTGCGTCGATTGTCGGGAGGGATTCACCGGATCTTGACTTGGCCATTGTGGGGATCGTTGGTCCTGTGGCGCTGGTGGCGGTCGTTCTGGGACTCGTTGTTGCACGCCGCTCGCGTCGGGTTGTACGGGGGGAAACGATCGAATAAGGTGGAAGTGGTCAGGGTTGAGTCTCTTCGGGCGGAGTTGGGTGGGGGAATGAGCGCACGAATGGGAAGATCCGATATGATGCGAAGAGAGGCCTCGTACGAAACCTGACTCAACACCCTCGGTAGAGGGGGTCGATCTTTTCGGGAGTCTGGTCCGTAGAGAGATGGGTCGTGCCTTGAGTGTTCGGCAGGCTGCAACCCGACGGGAGTACAGATGAAGCGAGTGACACAGCGATTGTTGAGTGCGGGGATTGTGTTTTTGTCGACCGGAGCGATCGGGTTTGCGCAGATACAGAGCGAACCGGTTGCCATCGAGGCGTGGTCAAGCCAGGTGTGGCGGGCTGCGGAGAAGGACGGGGAAAGCGAACTGCTCGCCCGTCTTGCGCCGGTGGTGACAGGTGATGTTGAGTCGATCGATTGGCTGCGGTCATCGATTGAAGTGTTCAAGTCGAACCTTGCCAAGCGGGAGCAGACCCGAGTCGAACAGATTGCCAAAGTGAGCGCGGAACTCGACGAGCACATGGCCAAGGCTGAGAATCCGGTCAAACTGAGCGAAGCGTTGCGTGCGGCCAATGAGTTGCAGTTGCTGATGCCGAACAAGGACGAGTTCTTTGCGCAGCCTCGCATTGAAGAGTTGATCAGGATTTCGGAAATCGCGGGGCAACGTGCGATCGAACAAAGCGACTGGCTGATTGCCAATGAGTTGTTCGCTCGTCTGGCGCTGCTGTACGAGAACGAGGAGCGGTACAAGGATGAGCGCGACACGCTTGAACAACGGCTGACGATGATCCGGATGTATGCGCCTGATCGGTTCTGGCAGTTGCGTAACGATCGTCGACTGGCAGCGGGTGAGGAGGCGTTTCCGGACTACAACCCGACGGGCGATCAGTGGAATGACAAGATTGCGAACGTTCGGATGCAGACGGTGCTGGCTGCGGTGACGCGGACGTACAGCCATGTTGATGGCGTAGCGATGCGCGACGTGCTGGTGAAGGGTTTTGATGCGGTGATCGCGTTCGTGACGACGCCTGAGTTGTACGGGGCGTTTACGTCGCTTACGGATGATGCGAAGCGCGAGGCGTTTCTGACTGGAGTAAGAGCTGCACGGAACAACATCGCGAACAAGGCCGGGACAGTCAATCGGCGCGACGCGTACGAATCGGTTGAGGCGATGATGGTTGCCAACACGAACACGATCGGATTGCCTGCCGCTGCCATCGCGCACGAGTTCGGAAATGGTGCGATGAAGGCGCTGGATCAGTACAGCGGCATCATCTGGCCGGACGAGTTGGCGCGGTTCGAGCGTTCGACGCGTGGCGAGTTCGTTGGGGTGGGCATCTCGATTCAGCTCGACGAGTTGCAGAACATCAAGGTTGTGACGCCTCTCGAAGGATCTCCGGCGCAGCGTGCGGGAATCAGAGCGGGTGACCTGATCAAGAAGGTCAACGGAAACTCTACGGTCGGATTCACGCTTGATCAGGCGGTGGACGTAATCACGGGCCCGCGCGGGACCAAGGTCTCGCTGACGATCGAACGGCAAGTGCCCGAGGGGGATGCGGTTTCGATTGATGTGCCACTGGTACGCCAGGTGATTGACCTTCCGACAGTCAAGGGCTGGAAGAAGACGGGCGCGAGCGATGACGCGTGGGACTGGTTTGTGGATCGCGAGGCCGGTGTGGGGTACTTGCGGCTGACCGGGTTCAGCGAGAAGACGACGACGGAGTTTGACCGCGCAGTGCGCGAGATGAAGCGGCAGGGCTTGCAAGGTCTGATTCTGGATTTGCGGTTCAATCCTGGCGGGCTGCTGGAGCAGGCAGTGAGCATTTCGAGTCGGTTCGTCAATGACGGGCTGATTGTGAGGACGGTTGACGGGACGGACCGGACGCGCGACGAGCAGGTTGCCCGGGCCGTGCCCAACGCAGTGAACCTCTCGGAAATTCCGGTGATCGTGTTGATCAATGAAGGGTCGGCGTCGGCGAGCGAGATCGTGTCCGGAGCGATTCAGGCGCACGCGCGCGAGGGGAAGATCCGGGCGCTGGT